>ODAI010785875.1_pt1 | contig 44786 bp, 29 predicted proteins | sample 1539321 | NCBI WGS metagenome assembly ODAI01 (sample SAMN02144231, study PRJEB22623) | gut metagenome | biome: sheep rumen | host: Ovis aries | place: New Zealand
GTGGTATTATTCATTTGTGACCTCCTTTTGTATGCGGTAATCCCTGTTACCATTGTGATTAGCAACTTTAGTATACAGGTAAATCCACGTTGCTACAAAATGGAGGTCATTACATATTGTCTAACAGGTATCAATTTGACTACCAATAAGTATGGTGACTGCGAGTTTGTGATTAACGATGGAAATAATCTCTGTGGCGAAATATCTATTTCTTTTGATTCGGAGACAGTACGTAAGCTTTGCATAAAAGATAAAAAACTATTTTTGTATAACGAAGCGAAGCACACATACGAAAGAATACAGTTTGATACGCTTGAAAACATATCTATCACAAAAGCAGGTAAATATATGTTTTCTGATGGAAAGATAAGAACAAAGAATAATTATTTGGCTATGGGATTTGGTGGAACAAGCTTTATTCTTGTTTTATTGGGAATTTATGTTGGAGTAAAGAAGCAATATTGGTTTTGGTAAATAATATATTGGTAGCGTAATTTAAGGCACTTTTTGAGACATTTGATAGTGAATCTTTAGATTCCGTCTTGGTAAAAGAAAAAACATAATCAAAGAGCCGGTCAAAATGAATAAGTATTTTGATCGGCTCTATTTTTAAATCGCATTATGCATCCGCCAGTCGCAGTCTTTCAATTATCGTTTCATTCATTGCGCGCTTGTACACGATGTAAGGGATGAGGACCATGACAAGTATCAGGAACGGAAGGACAACGACGATCGGAAGGAGTGTGAACTTATAGGAAAAGAAAAACAGGTCGCTCTCCAAGGGCTTTATCATCAGTACAGAGATGATGCTGCTTAGTATTGCGCCAAAGAGTAGTGATAGAGTGCCGTAGATTACGCCTTCAATGCATAAACTCTTTTTCTGAATGCTCTTGGTCATTCCGACTGCTTCAAGCATGGCAAGTTCAAGCCTTCTGGAGATCACGGAAGTGACGATGGTGTTGATGAAGTTAAGGATTCCTATAAGTGCAAGGATTGTTGTAAGAAGTCCGCCGACCATCTTGAACATTTCCGTCATGGATGAAAACTCTTTTCTAAATACCGATCTTGAGGTATAGGTGAGCGATGGCTCTACTTTCTTGGTATAATCCGCAAGCCAACTCTCTATTGCAGGCTCTGCTTCGTCTGTTGCGTCTATCAAAGTTCTCATGGGAGCTCTTTCTCCAAAGAAATCATGGAATTCATCCGTAGGTAGAACGTAATTTACGTCCATATCGGTATAAGCCTGAATTCTTACGGCGAAAGGAATGTCTATTGTCGCCATTACCTCATATTCTCTGATGTCGCCGTTTGCATTGTTTACGGCAATTGTTTCACCCGGGAGAAAATAGCTTACGAAATTACTCTCATTACCATCGTAATCATATTCGTTTACCAAAATATATTTGCCTGTCTTAAATTTCTCGGCATCAAAATTTCCGTGAAGTATCTTAAGAGTGTTTAATGCATAATCATCCATTCCATATATGTTGGCTATAGTATAAGTATCATCGTTTGTTTGCTCTCCGGATTCATCATAATATATAGCGGAAAGATGCCGTGCAGAATTTTCATATGCTTTTTCATTATCAAGCAGTCTTTCTTTGAAACGTGCATAATCACGGTCATTTAAGTCCTGGATGGAAGGTTCTACATAAACGTTTCCAAGCTCCGAAATGCCTGCAAGTTTTTTTACCTCATCAAGGAAAGATTGTGTAATTCCGTCATAGACGTTGTTTGAAACAGCACGGTTATCAGTAGTTGCATCGGCAACAGAAAAATCGGTCATTAAAAAATTGGCTATATATTTATTCTCATCAAATCCTATCAGCAGGGTGTACACGGTGCAGAGCACAGTCATTGAAAGAGTCAGAGAGAGCACCACGAAAAAGCACTTTTTCTTTTCCTTAAATACATTTCTGAAAGCAAAGCGTGTAGCTGTGAAGGTGGCCGAATGATTGTGATGTCTCCCTCGGAAACTGTTATTTTCCGTGTAGTGAAGCGCTTCTATGGGAGATACTCCCGAAGCCAGCTTTGTTGCTTTTCTGACCGAGATGCGAACGGTGACATAGGAAAAGAGCGCAGAGAATAAAAGAATCCATATATTTATAACGGCTTTGGAATCTATGGATTCGGAAATGGCCATTCCATCCATTAACATCGGAAGCAGGAGACTTCCGGCCACTATTCCGTCTGTGATCCCTATGATGATTCCGGGAACTGAATGATATAATGCCTGCCGGTTTACGATTTTTTTAAGCTGCTTACTGCTTGTTCCGACTGTTTTTAAAAGTCCGTAGGAGCGGATGTCAGTGTAAACATTGATGCGGTAGATGTTGTTTATTATTAGGTATCCTGACAGGAATATGGTAAACAGCATCAGTACTACAAATGCGATGGTGCCGAAATCCGCAGATGAACCGACACTTCCCCAGTTAATACCGAACTGCGTATCTGCGGGTAGCCCGTTTCTTTCGATTGCTTTTTCAATCTGGTATTTGAAAAAGAGAGGGATGAAGAAATCCACTTCTGCATCGATTCTTCCGAAGCAATCATTAAAACTCATGGATGCGGCGTTATCATAGTAGGATGATGTGGGAGTCGGAGAAAACTTCTCCTGAAACTCTTTTGATACCACGATTATCTGTGCCATTGCGACTTGATCTCCCGTGTGTATTCCGACTATGACGAAATCTTTGGTCTGTTCTTTGTCTTTGCCTGAGAGCTTGAGAGAAAGATTTTTTCCCAAGAGGCTCTCATAGTCTTCCTTGGAATCGGCTTTCATGCCAAAAGCCTGTAAGATCAGACTGCTTACGGATATTTCGTTTTCCTTTTCGGGAAGTCTTCCTACTTCGGGATAGCAGAAGCTTTTTTTGGCACTTGCCTCGTCGTGGTAATCCGCTTGCGCAAATATTTTATTTAGCTCGTCATTTACTGCGGTTCCCACATGTATTGATCCGGTTACGTTTTTGAGACTTTTGTCGGAAACAAGGCGGTTGTATTCTTCTTCGTTGAGATACTTTACGCCTGCGTTACATGACGTGCCAATCTGTCTGTTGGTATCATCTTGGAATTTGGCGATAAGGCTTCCGCTTATGGTGAAAAGAGCTGAAAACATAAATGTACACAGCGCGATGGAAAGAACTACCACAAGGCTCTTTCCGGGATTTGCCATTACGGTTTTTGCGGCGATACTTCGGATCACTTTTTTGTTATTGACCATAGGTCCGTTTATGCGTTTTTCTTTTGCCATGTCAGCACCTCTTTATTTGCGATAAGTCCGTCTTCAATCCTGATGATTCTGTCCGCTGTCTGCGCGATTTCTTCGTTGTGTGTGATAACGATGATAGTCTGTGCAAAGCGCTCGCCCATAACTTTTAGAAGCCCCATAACGTCCTGACTTGTCTTGGAGTCGAGATTGCCTGTGGGCTCATCTGCCAAGATCACTTGCGGCGCTGATGAGAGTGCTCTTGCTATTGCGACACGTTGCTGCTGGCCGCCGGAAAGCTGATTGGGATAGGAATCTCTTTTGTCCGAAAGTCCGAGCGTATCGATGATGGTGTCAACGAACTCCTTGTCAGGCGTGTTTCCGTCGAGTTCTATGGGAAGCACGATGTTCTCGTAGACTGATAGAACAGGGACGAGGTTAAAAGACTGGAAAACAAAGCCGATCTTTCTTCTTCTGAAAATTGTGAGTTCTTCGTCTTTTAATGTAAAAATGTCTTTTCCGTCAATCGAGACTGTTCCCGAAGTCGGGCGATCCAGGCCTCCGAGCATGTGCAAAAGAGTGGATTTGCCGCTTCCCGATGTTCCGACAATCGCGATGAATTCTCCTTTATCGACTGAGAGGTTTACGCCCTTTAAGGCTTCAACCGCCGTATCGCCGGTTCCGTAGGTTTTCTTTAAGTCTGTAACGCGTAGGATTTCCATTTTTTTCTCCTTATATGTGATCTTGGAGCAAATATTTTTATGCTCATTGTGGGTTGTTTTTTGTTTGTGTAGATAAAATATCCGCTTGTGATAAGAGTGATTGATATCGCTATGTACAGGACTGGAGCAAATTGCAGCGCCGTGAGGTAATGACCGCTTCGACCGATCAATCTGTATTCGCACAGCGCCGATTCTGAAGTCATGTATATAGGCGAGAGCAGGCATAAAAGCTGTGAGAGCATTCATACGGCATGCCAAGTTTATATGCGGCTTCTGCCGTCTCTACGATCAGTGCATCGTTGATGGGGCGTCCGTCGATTGAGCGCTGCAGATCACGGGTTTCTATATCAAATTTATCAAGTTGATTTGCCTGGATTTTTCCTTGAATAACGGAATATGCCGCAATGAAAATAAATAAGATAAGTGCGGTGCGAGCGGTCAGGATTTTTTCATCTCGAAAAAAAGAATTGTGTCAAATTGCCTGTTTCTCCCCATTGTATGTGGCCTCCCTTTATAATGTAGTGCTGCTGTTATCAAGTAATAAACCTGTGACAGCAGTAACTTATAATAAATGATTATTACATAAAAATCTTTCCGGAATCTTTCTGATGGAGGGGAGATTCTTACAGTTTTGACATAATCAATAAAGACTTTCCTGTCTGTTTTCAGCAGATGAGATTTTTGGACAGGGAAAATAGCGGGTTTATCCCTGTCTGTTTTCAGCAGATGAGATTTTTGGACAGGGAAAATAGCGGGTTTATCCCTGTCTGTTTTCAGCAGATGAGATTTTTGGACAGGGAAAATAGCGGGGTTATCCCTGTCTGTTTTCGGCAGATGGGACTTTTAGACAGAGAAAATAGCAGTCTTTACCCTGTCTATATTTCGCGGATTGCGTTTTTCGATAGGGATATTATCATGAAGTGAAGAATATTTTTATACAATTCCTCCGGTAAATATTGTGTTTTCAGATGAAGTAACAGACGGTATTTCGGCGACACAGGGCAGCGGATGATTGTTTATTTAGATTATTACCGAGGCAGGAATACTGAGAATGTCGATCCTTCGCCTGGAGTGGAGGACAGCTTAATGTAGCCGCCTTCGCCGGAAATAATCTCACGTGCGAGGTGGAGTCCGATTCCTACGCCTTCTTTTTGCTTAACTTCAGTTCCACGGTAGAAGCGCTTGAATATTTTTGGATGTTCTTCTTCGGAAATGCCGATGCCGGTGTCTTTGATATCTACGCGGACGAACATCTCGTAGGGAGTGACGCTTATTTTGATGCTGCCGTTATCTGTGTATTTTATGGCGTTGTCAACGATATTGGCGAGGGCTTCGTGTGTCCATTTTCCGTCGATAGCTGCGCTTGCGGAAGTTTCTGAAAGTTCCAGTTTCAGATTCTTGGCTGCGGCTTTTTCTTTAAACTGATGAAGAATTTCGTTAAGCATAGGTGCCAGAGGTGTCTCTTGCGGTTCCAATGCAAGTATTCCGTTTTCAAGTCTTGAAAGTTTGACGAGACTGTCTATGAGGAATCTCAGCTTCTCGGCCTGTGCATGTATTGCTTCGGCATTTGTGCGATCAACGCCGGATAGTTCGCTGTTTTCCAAGAGCTCGCTGTATAATATGAGATTTGCGATTGGAGTCTTGGTCTGGTGTGATATATCTGAGATTAGCGATTTTATCTTGTCGCGCTCATTTTCTATGTTTTTGGCGGAAATGGAAGAGGAGCTTAAAAAAGCTGCAAGCTCGGATTCAAGCTTTGAGAGCCTTCCTTCATCGAAGGTTTCTACGGAGAATTCGCCGTTCATTGCCATATGAAGCATTTTTTCAATGGAATCAAGTATTCTCCTGGAGCGAAGTCTTTCGGTGACCGCGCCAATGCAGGCAGTGAGAATCAAGAAGATACCGATTATAAGAATTATATTATCCATTCTGTTTTACCCAACTGTAGCCGATTCCGTATATTGTTTTGATCTTATCCTGAGCAGAAAGCTTGTCTCTGAGCCTTTTTATCGTGACGGATAGAGCGTTTTCGTCGACGTATTCAGCATCGCCGGTCCAGAGTCTGTCTATCAGAGTATCTCTTTTGACAGTCATGCCGGCGTTGTCGGTGAGGATTCGAAGGAGTTTCTGTTCTGTCTTTGAAAGCTCTACAGGTTGATTGTTGCATGAAAAGAGCATGTTTTTATAATCAAAGTCATAAGGGGCTTCGGTAAATTTTTCGGTGTTTATTCCGGCGTGTGCCTTGCGAAGCTGCGTATTAACTCTTGCGCGAAGTACGGCAAGAGAGAATGGCTTTGTTATGTAATCGTCTGCGCCCTGTTCAAGGCCTGACACAATATCTTTGTCCGTATCATTTGCGGTAAGCATGATAACAGGGATGTCCGGAGTATTTCTTTTGATCTCTTTTAACAAATCTAGTCCGTTTCCGTCAGGGAGGTTTATATCAAGAATTGCGAGAGTGACCATGCCGAGAGCCAGCTGTTCTTTTGCTTCGCTGATGCATTCGCAGGAAACAAGCTGTCTGTCGGAATCCTTAAGTGCCTGGCATAGACCGCTGTTGAGCGTTATATCATCTTCAACTATCAGAATCTGTTCCAAAATGTGTTCTCCTTATGATATATAAGTTGTCGTGGCAATGCGCCTGATAGGCGGAGTTGTCATCTGCAATTTGATTCGTTGGTTGTAAGTAAATATTGGACGGAAACATCGGATTAGGAGCTTCTTTGCTTAGCTTTTTTATCCGAATGACTCCAAACACTAGATTAGCACATGTCTGTGGGCATTTCCATGTTGTTTACTAAGGAGAAGCGCTATTCGCTAAAGTAGTGTTCTAAGTTGTAAGGGGATGAGATATACTATTATTGTGGAAATCATGGTGAAACACAGTTATGGTGAGGGGTACACAGACTACATGAGGCTTCGCATTTCAAAACAGGAGGAGTAAAATGGGAAAAGTATACAAGATTTTTGTAGCAGTCTGCGCAGTAGTATTCATTGTCGCAAATCACGTGGATAACAAGGTTGTTGGCAACGCGGTTGCAATATGCCTGATCATAGCATCGCTTGGATATGAGATATTAAAAAGAAAGAATGTGAATAAACGCGAAAACTGACATATAATAAACTTTTTATAAACACAATATAAATTTTAAAAGCTTCATATAAATTCATTATAAAGACTCTTTCTGAATAATTGAAAAATATTTTTTCGAGAATTAATATCTTGAATATAGGCATTTCCATTTTGACTTTTTGCTTATTATTTTTCTTAAATGAAGGAGGAATGTACAATGGATTTTAAGAAGCTTTTAAAGTATGTTTTTGTTGCAGGTCTTATGGGTGCGATAATTGCTGCACCGGCTACTGAGGCTATCGCCGCAGTTTCGGCAGAAGAAAAGACGGATGAAGAACGTGCTGAGGAGGCAAGACAGAAGAAGGTCCAGGCTGAAGTTGAGAATATGATAAAAGAGGCAACGGCTCCCGTAAATAAGACTGTTGCAGGCGTTAAGTCAGCGGTTGACGGTTATTATTTTGCAAAGAAAGTTCAGGGCGTGGCACTTACACCTTCTGTTCCTGGAACAGGATCTTTTGTAAAGGTTGCTGATACCGATGCGACAAAGAGCACTGCGGCTGTTGCGGTTGCAAGTAATGTTGCGTCTTCATTTAGCGGAACAGTTGGCCCTTGTATAAATGTTTATTACGGAAAGATGACCGGAGGTAAGTTTACAAGCAGTACCGAAGGAACAGCAGGCACGATCAGTATCGGAATTCCTGCAAGCTTCCAGACGGCAGGCATGGATTATTCCATCGTTGCAGTTTATGCGGGCGGAGCATATAAGATATTCAATAATATCAGTACCAATGCAAGTGTAGTTACTGCCAATGTCGATCAGGCAACATCTTCAAATGTAATGTATGCGGTGGTAAAGAGCCCTGCGGGAACCGCACCTGTACCGGTTGCTGACGAAGCTTCAGACAATACGGCAAACAATAAGACAGACAGAACAGCAAATAATGCTTCAGATAAAGATAAGAAGAAATCTGACAGTGCTTCTGCAAGTGCATCGACAGGCGCATCCGACAAGGTATCGGAGAAGGCGTCCGACAGCGCTTCTACAGATGCATCAAGCGATACAGTAAGCAAAACTTCGAACAAGACTTCGAACAAGACTTCCGATACAGCATCTGACAGCGCATCGACAGGAGCATCTGATAAGACTTCAAACAAGACATCAGAGAAGGCATCCGATAGTGCATCAACCGAATCATCAAGATAATTTGATCTTGGATAGTAACAGATGCGCAAATTTTTATTATTCGTGGTTTATATACTGTTGAACGTTAACAAATGGTTGTAAAGCGCGGATAGTTGTGTAATATTATATACTAGCTAAAATGTTAGGTCTCGCCTCAAAACATGAAGCGGGACCTATTCCTTTTTATGGTGGGGAAATATGAGTAATTGGGGTTGATTATGAAAAAATATAAGAACTACGTCGCGCTTTTTTACGTGCTCTCGGTGTTTTTTGTAATACCGATCTACAATAAGGGTACCTACGAAAATATCAGCGTACATAAGACAGATGCTTATTTATTTTTGTGTGGTATTACACTTGTTCTTTATGTCATTACATCTGTAATAGATGATCTGCAAAAGATAAATGATAAAAGTTTGCGAAAGAGGACTTTTTCTAAGGTTGATGTTGCGATGGCCATCTTTGGAGGAGTGGTCCTGCTATCAACATTGCTGTCGGATTCTATAAAAGAATCTGTCTACGGTGTACCCGGATTTGGCATGGGCGCACTTACCATAATCCTCATGATATTGTCATTTTTCTTTATTTCCAGATACTATTTTTACAACACATGGGCAGTGCATGTTATCGTGGCTTCATCTGTGCTTCCGACAATCCTTGCGATCTTGAACAGATTGGGCTTCGATCCTCTTTCCATGTTTTCAAGCGGAAATGAAGCGCAGAACAGCCTGTACGTTTCGACATTTGGAAACTATGGCTGGTACAGTGAGTATATGGCTGTGATCGTTCCTATATCGGTATACATGCTTTTTATGACAAAAGACAAGCTGGAGAGAGTGCTTTACGGTGCACATGTCGCACTAGTTCTTTTTGCGATCATCGCATGCGGAACCACAATGATGCTGGTATCTGCTCTTATAGCTGTTCTGTTTGCGTTTAAAAGAAAATTTTTGCCCGATCAAAAGATTGTTGATGAAAAAGTCGCTCCCTGGATAGTGGCCGGTGTGATACTTGTTTATCTGGTATGTGTGCTCTTTATCAGCAGAAACGGAGACCTTGCAAACGGAAGAGGATATATATGGAAGCTTTCTTTTGACCTGTACGGAAGTCTTCCGCTTAATAAGAAGATTATAGGTGTGGGTCCCAACAGATACATGTATGCGCTTAACGATTATCTTGCAGCCAAGCCTGAAGCCGCAGCCGAATTTGTTTCGCGCTTTAACGGACTTGCGCTTACTTCTGCGCACAGTGAGTATCTCGATTATCTGATCTGCACGGGATTTCACGGGCTTATGGCTTATCTATATATGATCTTCCGCGTTGTGGAGCGTTTTTTACAGACGGGACTGGGTAAAAAAGATAGAGAAATAGCTTTCATAGCCGCTGTTTCATACATGGCATATTCATTTGCCAATTTTTCAATGGTGTGTGCGACACCGATGTTCTTTATTTTGCTTGGAATGGTAGCTAAAGAAAGGCGATAAAAAGTCAAGACTTGTTCTTTTTGTGGTTTTATGGCTATCATTTATGATATAGGCGTCAAAAGTCGAAAATAAATATAGTTGGGAGGGAACCATGAATAACGTCATAATCGGCCAGTCCGGAGGCCCTACGGCAGCGATCAACGCTTCTGTTGCAGGGGCTTACGTAAGGGCAAAAGAACTTGGAGCACGAAAAGTTTTTGGAATGTTACACGGTATCGAGGGACTCGTAAACGGCAACATCATCGATCTGGACATATATCTGTCGGATCCGACCAATGTTGAGCTGCTTAAGAGAACGCCGGCTTCCGTACTTGGCACATGCAGATACAAGTTATCGGATGCTTCAAAAGACGATACGGATTACAAGAAGATCTTTGATGTTCTTGAAAAGAACAATATCGATAAATTGTTCTATGTCGGTGGAAATGATTCAATGGACACTATAATGCAGTTGTCGGATTATGCCAAGGATCATGGCAAGCCCCAATGTTTTATAGGTATACCAAAGACAATAGATAACGATCTTCCCGTTACGGACCATTGTCCGGGATTCGGATCGGCAGCCAAGTATATCGCAACAAGTGTAAAAGAGCTTATTCGAGACAACCAGGCAGCAGATACGAGAAATCCCGCAACCGTGATTGTTGAGATAATGGGAAGAAATGCAGGATGGCTTGCAGCTTCGGCAGCGCTTTCAAAAGCGGATGACTGTACGGGACCGGATGCGATATATCTTCCTGAAAAGCCTTTTGATATGGATGCTTTTATGAAGCATATGAAAGAACTTTCGGATAAAAAGAAACCGATCCTTATCGCGATATCTGAAGGAATCAAGCTTGCCGACGGAACTTATGTATGTGAGCTTGGCGGAGATGTTGCAACGGATGCTTTCGGTCACAAGCAGATGAGTGCTGCATGTAAGGTGCTTGCGGACAAGCTTTCTTCGGAACTTGGACTCAGAACAAGAACGGTCGAGCTCAGCACGCTCCAGAGAGCGGCATCGCATATGGCATCGCTTACGGATGTGAGAGAAGCTTATCAGTGCGGTTTTGAAGCGGTTAACGCAGCAAATGCGGGTGAGACCGGCAAGATGATAATAATGAAGAGGATGATGTATCAGCTCGGCGGAAATGAAAACAACTGGAGCAGCGAATGTCCGTATATGTGTTCTTACGGAACATACGATATTCATTCGATAGCAAATTACGAGAAGATGGTTCCGGATGAATGGATCACTTCCGACGGATGCGGCCTTACGGAACAGTTTGAGAAATATGCCCGTCCGCTTATCTTCGGAGAAGTAACGCCTATTATGGCGGGAGGTCTTCCGAGACATCTGGTTATAAAAGAAGCTTTGTAATATAGAAAAAATTGGATATTGAGGGCCGCAAAAGCCCATAAAACAAGACATTAACGTTTTAACATTGATTTCTATGGCAGTTCATGTTAGAATGTTAATGTTTTGTTGTTGTACTATTAATATCCGTGTAATATGCTGGTATGGGGAAGATTTTACACAAAATGTTTCTAATAATGAATACGCGATAAGCAAGAATTTATAGAAAATTTACTGTAAAATCTAACAGAAATAAATGATAATATATTTAAACGGGGTAAAATATCGTTTGATATATGACGCTCGAAAGGAGACGAGACATGGACGGCATGAGAAATAAGGACTATTTGAACGAACAGGATATGTCAACGGTTTTTGTTGACGGCCTTCTCGCAAACATGGACGATGAAGATGATTTTGAACCCGAGACGTTTTCATCATCACAGAAAGATTCAGAAATAAATAATAATAAAGATGCTTCCAAAGGAGGAACTCAAATGAAAGCAGACAGAGTAGAGAACCGCTCGGAGGGGGCAGAAATAGTAAATATAAGTAAAGCAATGCCAAATATGTCAGGTGGTGATTATATGAGAGATTCGTCTTTAAAAAATTCGAACACGAAATTAGATGCACCAGTAGAAGATGTCAACTTATCAGATATCGATGCCATGATGGCTGCAATAAAAGCAGAAATGCCTGAAAATGTATTTGATATCCCTATAGATAGCAAAGAAGTAGAAGTTGAAGAAGAGAGTAAGCCCGGAGAGATTCCCGATTATATAGGCGAGTTCCTTGCAAAAGAAAAAGAGATGGCCGCTCAGAATGCGCCTAAGGAAGAAAAGCCCAAGGATACGGTTAAGTTCTCCGATGAAATAAATAATTCCGGAAGGGATAATGTTAAGAGTGAGAGGTCTGACATAGAAGTTAAGCCTCCTGTTCAGCATGTGGAAGAGCCTGCGTTTGACGAAGATATAGAAGAAGATTTCGATTTTGATGAAAATCCCAGCTATGATGATGAGATTAAAATCGAAGAGTTCGACAGAACTGCAGCAAAGCCTTCAGAGCCAAGAGTAGGCAGAAGATTTGATGATGAGATCAGAGTGGAAGAGTTTGACAGAACATCTTCCGAGAAATCATCGGGAGTAAGGATCGACAGAAGATTTGACGATCAGATAAAGATGGAAGAATTCGGAAAGGCATCAGATCCTTCCGCTACAAGAATTGACAGAAGATTTGATGATGAGATAAAGGTAGAAGAATTCGATTATACGGTTAAGCCTTCACCGGCAAGACCTGACAGAGTATATGAAGATGCCATAAAAGCTGAAGAGTCTGATTATACGGTTAAGCCTTTCGCAGAGAAGAAGACTGAGAAATTCAGTGATGCGATCAAGAATGACGATTTTGGCTTTGGTGCCAAGACTTCAGATCCGGGCACCGGAAGAAGATTCAGCGATGAGATAAAGATGGATGACACAGATCGTGAACCCAGAGCTTATACGACCCGTGCAAGAGCAAACATGGATGCAATGAGAGCTGAGGGAGATGATCTTGCATTTAATTCAGATTATCCAATCAAGGTTTCTGCAGCACATACAGATTCATTGGGCATGGATACAATGGGATCGGAGATGCGTAGCGATTCATTTGAGTCTCTTTCCGTAAGCAGCGATTCGGACGGAAGAGATGCATTCAGATCAGACAGACGCGAGGACAGATTTAGTTCTGACAGACGTGAAGACAGATTTGGTGCGGATAGACGTGACGACAGACTTGGCTCAGACAGACGTGAGGATAGATTCGGTTCCGACAGACGCGAGGACAGATTTGGTTCAGACAGACGTGAAGATAGATTCGGATCAGACAGACGCGAGGACAGACTCGGATCAGACAGACATGAGGATAGATTCGGTTCTGACAGACGTGAAGACAGATTCGGCGCTGGCAGACGTGAAGATAAGTTTAGCTCAGACAGACGTGAGGATAAATTTACTTCAGACAGATTGGGTGCAGACATTCGCGATGATGCATTTAAGTCTGAGAATCGCAGAGATGCGTTTGAGTCTCTTTCTGTAAGCAGTGAGCCTGTAGACAGAGAAGCAGATAAGGTCAGAAAGTTTAGCGATACATATAAGGCTTCACCTGAGAAGACCGATACATTGGATATGGATGCAATGATCTCGGCAGCAGCTGAAGAAGACAGACTTGCATTTGATGATGTTCCTCCTGTATTTAAAGAGGAAAAGAGCATAAAGAGCGAACCTGTGGCTAAGCCTGTAATTGCTCCGGTAGTCAAGACTCCCGAAGAGAAGCTTGATTCTGCGCTTACTGCAGAGGTTGAAGCTCTTTCAACTCCTTCTGAAGAGGAAGAAAACTCATCGGTTATCATGAGCATTGACGATGCGATTGACGGAATAACAAAGGATATGCAGAACTTCCTTGACAGCGAAGATTATGATTATACATATGTATGGTCCGGCTCTAAGGAGACGATCATAATGAAGACTGCACAGGGAAAAGCTGTTGCTCTTGTTTATGAAGATGAGGAGTTTGCATCATTTGAAGACAATTATACAAGGGACAACAGAACGGGCTATATCGCCATCGTGAACTCTTTTGTTAAAGAGACCATCAAGGGCGGAAGCGGTATCAAGATCAAGAGACACAAGGGTACAAAGGCAATTGATCGCTGATATTAATATGAATATATAAACTTATATGAAGGCTATCGGTACTTTTAGCGCCGGTAGCCTTTTTGGATTTATAGAGTTAAGATATAAAAGTAAGGTTTTATAAAAAAGTGGTGTCGTAATACGGATGAATAAGGAGATAATAATATGTCAAAGCATACCAATATGCAACGAGATGTACTGATTCTTAATCTTGAAGAGCAGCTTGAAGGAATTGCAAAAGATCAGTTTGGAAAGGTGTTAAAAGACTGCACAGATCGTGAAGCTTATTATGTGCTTTTGGAAATGACTAGCCGTTTGATGGATGTTACGGAACTTAATAACGGTGAGAAAAAAATATACTACATCTCTATGGAGTTTTTGATCGGAAAACTTCTTTCCAATAATCTTATTAATCTTCGTGTCTATGACAGGATAAAAGATATATTGGCAAAAAACGGCAAAGATCTTGCCAAGATTGAAGAGTATGAGCCTGAGCCGTCTCTGGGAAACGGTGGTCTCGGAAGGCTTGCTGCATGCTTCCTTGATTCTATAGCAACTCTCGGACTTGCCGGGGAGGGAATCGGACTCAACTATCATTTTGGACTTTTTAAGCAGGTATTTAAGGATAATCTCCAGGTTGAAGAGAAGAATGACTGGATAGAGAAAAACAGTTGGCTTGAGAAGACAGATACGACTTTTGATATTTATTTTGGCAGAAAGAAAGTAGTGTCGCGCCTTTACAACATGAATATTGTCGGATACAGATCCGGTGTCAACAAGCTCAGGCTGTTTGATATAGAGTCGATAGATGAAAAACTTGTAAAAGAGGGAATTAATTTCGATAAGACAAAGACTAAGAATAATCTCACTCTTTTCCTGTATCCCGATGACTCGGATGTGGCCGGAAATCTCCTTAGGATATATCAGGAGTATTTTCTTGTATCGAATGCAGCGCATTTAATCTTAAGAGAGCAGAAAGAGCGTCAGTATGACCTTCACGAACTTCATAACCACGCTGTCATTCAGATCAACGATACTCATCCAACAATGATAATTCCTGAGCTTATCAGGATACTTGTTGAGGAGAAGGCGTTTAATATTGATGAGGCGATAAGCGTGGTGAGCAAGACCTGTGCATATACAAATCATACCATTCTTGCGGAAGCGCTTGAAACATGGCCTCTTGAGTATCTTGAAAAGGTAGTTCCGCAGCTTGTTCCTTATATCAAAGAACTTGATAAGAGAGTAAGAGCTAAGTACAAGAGCTCTAAAGTTCAGATCATTGATAAAGAAAAGAAAGTCCATATGGCTTTTATCGACATCCACTATGGATTCTCGGTAAACGGCGTTGCGGCAATACATACCGAGATACTTAAAAACAGCGAACTAAAAGACTTTTATAAGATTTATCCCGATAAATTTAATAACAAGACAAACGGAATAACTTTCAGAAGATGGCTCTTTTCATGCAATAGCCCTCTGACAGATTTTATCTCTGACGTTGTCGGAGACGGCTTTAAAAAAGATGCCACAAAGCTTGAGAAACTCCTTGAATACAAGGATGACAGGATAACTCTCGAAAAACTTGATGAGATAAAAATGCTCAAGAAAAAAGAGCTTGCGGAATATATCAAGGAGCATGAAAATATCGAGATCGATCCCGAATCAATCTATGATATTCAGGTAAAGAGGCTGCATGAGTACAAAAGGCAGCAGATGAATGCTCTTTATATAATTCACAAGTATCTTGAGATAAAGGGCGGAAAAAAGCCTACGAGACCGATCACATTTATATTCGGTGCAAAGGCTGCTCCTGCTTATGTTATTGCAAAAGACATCATTCATCTCATTCTTGTTTTGCAGGAAATAATAAACAACGACAAAGACGTGAACAAGTACATAAAAGTCGTTATGGCTCAGAATTACAATGTGTCATATGCCGAGAAGCTTATTCCTGCCTGTGATGTATCCGAGCAGATATCGCTTGCTTCAAAAGAGGCATCAGGAACGGGTAACATGAAATTTATGCTTAACGGAGCTGTGACACTTGGAACGGACGACGGTGCAAATGTCGAGATTCACGAGCTTGTCGGAGACGATAACATATTTATCTTTGGTGCGAGCGCTGATGAAGTAATCAAGCATTATAAAAAAGCCGATTATGTATCCAAAGATTATTACACAAAGAGTCCCGTGATAAAAGAAGCTGTTGATTTTATTATCAGCAAGAAGTGTCTTAAAGTGGGACACAAAGAAAATCTTGAGAGGCTCTACAACGAACTTCTTAATAAAGACTGGTTCATGACTCTTCTCGATCTTGAAAGCTATATCAAGAAAAAAGATGAGATATTCGAGGCTTATGAAGACAGAGACAGATGGAGACAGATGATGCTCGTAAATATAGCAAAAGCAGGCTTCTTCTCATCCGACCGAACAATAGAAGAGTACAACAGGGACATCTGGAAATGCTGATTTATGAGAGAGTGGATGCTGCGCTTTGAATCTCAGAGGGAAGCCCGATTGCAGCCTTTTTGCTGCTTTCATCGAAATTATAGTGGCTCGGGATTTGATATATGCTGCGCGAAGTTGTCTGAGCAGATGCACCTTAGAATTTTATCTGTCCATGCAGATTCGTTATTCCCTCTTGTTTTTCTAAAGGTCAGATCACTTTCCTTTTATGCATGCTTCGAAAAGAACTTGCAGGACGCAAGTTTTATGCTAAGCAGGTCATGGTCATACGGCGCGTAGCGCCTACAACAAATAAAAGTGCGAATCCTCGAACTCTAAATGAGCTCGGGAGTTCGCACTTTTTTTGTTGTGGCAGTCCGCTTTGCGGACATGACCATGACCGATGTATGTCAACCGGGCGTCCTGCTTCAGACATTTTTCTCCGCATGCGGGAAAGTGATCTTTGACCTTAAGAAAAACAGACGAGGGTATAAAAGAATCTGCATGGACAGATAAGAAATTCTTTGGTGCATCTGAGAGTTTATGAAGCGCAGCATATGATCATCAGATCCCGAGCCACTGTAATGCTATGAGATGATGCAGCAAAAAGACTGCAACCGGGCGTCCTCTGAGGGCGAAGCCCTATCATATAATTCAAAAAGGCCTGCGAGATGTTCGCAGACCTTTTTAATCCCCATAATCCTCCAAAAAGCGCTACTTTCGGAGTGACTTAATTAGCTACCATATATTCAATGACTGACGAGATGTGAGATAGTTTATCGTCATCTAGATGACACAGGTTATCTACCGCACTGCTTAACTTTTTGGGAAAAGAAGTTTGGTAATTGAAATAATCATTTGGTGTGATACCAAGATAATCGCAGATCAAAAAGAAATTTTTCATTGAAGGAAGCGATCTGCCATTTTCTATACAATTGATGTAACCGGCGTTCTGTCCTATAGAAAGACTCATGTCTCGAGCCGAAACTCCCTTTTGCATTCTTAATTTTGAAAGACGGATTCCAAAATTATTATTATATACTTCACATACTGATTTCATTGCAACCCCTCCTTTTATGGCGTTTTTCTTTAATTATATCGAAGTATAAACGTAACAAACATGTAACATTGTATATACATCATAACAGATACGACAAAAAAATGCACCATATTTGAGTAAAAACAATATAAAAAATTTTTACTTAAACGATGCAGGTGTGAAAGAAATGCGATAACTGTGCGGAACGTAAACATTAATAATACACAAAAAAATATGAAAATATTTGTTAAAGTGATTGTTGCAATTAAAGGGATAGTCTTATATAATTCATTGGTATGAAGCATTAAAACACATGATATGTTGGGAAATTACACATGGTTGTTTAGATAAACAAGGTTTATTAAGAAAGTTACACAGACATTAATTGTGGTTCTTTAAATGAATGACTGTGCGGAAAAAACAAAAAGGGGATGATTATGATAAAGAATAAGACTAGACTAATGAGTTTGATTCTGACATTCGGTATGATAATCGGTACTATCGGAGCGGGATCGTTAGACGTTAAAGCTGAATCACTAGGATCTACAATCCGCTTGGAAGATACAGGAGCAGAACTTGCTGACAACATCGAAAGAGGAAGATGTCCTTACACATGGGTTAAGGTTGACTCATCTTCATGTCCTGTACTTAATCCCAAGGGCGGAATGTACAGTGTCATGTATGACCTGAGATATTTCTCAAGCGGAAACAGTTTCAAAAAGGATGGATACAGCAGTTCAAACGGCTGTGGCGGAAATAAGAATCTGACCGAGCATCCGAATTTCCTTAAGGCATTTGAGAATACACTTTCAAATGCAAGAAAGAACGGAACATCACTTGTACTTAGATTTTCCTACTCAAGTGATAAAACAGTCGGAAATGAGCCCGGCTTAACAAAAGAAGGTGACTCTACCGTATATCACAATACGGAGCTTATCCGTCAGCACATTAAGCAGCTCAGTGAAGTCATCAACAGGAACAAAGATGTAGTGCTTGCTGTTGAGTGCGGAATGTTCGGACCTTGGGGCGAGATGCATTCATCAATGTATGATATCGATAAATGTAACAACTATGATCCTCAGTTCTCGAATGCGATCATAGACAGATGGCTCAATAAGCTCGATCCGAGCATCAAGGTACTTGTAAGAGCACCAAAGCATCTCATGGGATACTACGGATATGAAAACAATGCGGAAGGCTTTAATGAAGCTGTTGCAAACGGAAGCCTTAAGCTTAATTCAAGACTTGGACTTTACAATGACGGATATCTCGGTACATCTACCGATTACGGTACATTCGGTGATGAAAACGAATGGCCATATATCACTCGTGACAAGGGCATAGATATGCTTGAGAAACTTACTGAAGTTCCTTACGGCGGTGAGTGTGCATATGTTGACAAAGAAACTTTGAAGTCACACGGATCACCAATCTACAAGGGTTCAGAGTTCATGTCAGAGCTTTACAGAACACACCTTTCATATCTTCATAACATCAATAGTGAAGATGAAGTGCTTATAGGTGAGCTTAACAATGTTGATGTTTCCAAGTCAGATCTTGTTAAGGGACTTGACGCAGCAGATGTTACACCATACATCGGTCACTCATACAGAAAATTTATGCGTGATCATATGGGATACAGAATTCTTGTAAAAGAGTCTAAGCTTTCTTCAGAGGTAAGCAAGGACGGCACATTTACAATGAGCGGTTCCATGAAAAATCTTGGTTTCGGTAACTTCCTTTCAAAGAAGTATACGGAAGTAATCCTTAAGAACGGCGACAAGACATATGTTGCGAGCGTTGACTCATTTAACGCAAACGACCTTACATCGCTTGCTACCAAGAATTATAAGTGGACTTTCTCTGTTCCTTCAGACATCTCGTCCGGAAATTGGGATGTTTATATAAGGATCAGAAATAACAGAAATACACAGGAAGCTTCCGCAAAGACAGGTATTCGCTTTGCCAACCCTGATTGCTTCAATGACGGTATCCGTGCAAATAAGATCGGTACCATCAAGGTTTCAGGCGGAAACAGCAAGGGCGGTTCTGAATTCAAAGAGGTTCGTTAACAATTAGTTATTTCATAGAATTCCGAGGAAGCACGCGCTACCTCGGGATTTTTTTGAAGAAAACTCAAAGAAAATTTCATAAACGTTAAAACAAATGTTGCAAATGTGAATCAAATTGTATATAATTTGATTATAGAAAAAGCCAACAATCTGGTAAAACTGAATATTTGCATATATTTGCTCACAGGTGTATGAATTTTTTAAAAAGTTACACAATCATTAAGAATAACAGCTTATAAAAGAAAGAGTATCAGAGTGCTTCACAGAAGGAAAGAGAGAAAAATTTTTTTGCACTTGTAATGTGGTATTTCAAATATAGAGTAAAAAAACTTGGGGGGAACGAGTTTTTATACCTCGACGGACACGACTGGGCAAGCAGAAGTGTTTCGCGCCGTAAGAAATTATTTGGACAATCCATTGACCTTATGGTTAAGACTATGAAGCCTGTGAAAGCAAAACATTTGAGAACTGACTAATTGTATAAGCTCAATACCACATGTACAGCTTACGGTGCGAATCTTGCCAAGTCCTAATTTTACTTAACATTTTTCGTGATGAAAGATGATAAATATAAAATAATCTGAAAAGGTGATATATAGATGAAAGTTGGAATAGATGCACATATGCTCGGCTATTCGAGCGAGGATGAGAGTTTTTACAGGGGGATATTGGATGCTCTCAAGCCTGACAAGGGGGACGTGTATTATCTTTTTGTCGAAAAAGATGCCGATATATCAAGGTACAGGGGGAAATTTAAAGTTGTACCTTTCAAAAGTAATAACGCTTTTACAAGAAATTTTTTTGAATTAACAAGTTTTTGTTATAAATACGATCTGGATGTTCTTCACACTCTGCACTACGTGCCTTTTAACAGTCCGTGTCCGGTGGTGTGTACCATAAATGATATTTCTTTTGAACATGAAAAGAATAAGATCAACGGTAATAAGATTGAGTATCTGAAGAACAAACTTATGACTCCGTACTGCGCAAAGCATGCGGATAAAGTGGTTACAGTCTCGAATATCAGCAGACGTGACATTGCGAATACATATGATGTATCGCAGAAAAAGATTGAAGTTGTGGGAAACGCGGTTTCATCGGAGTTCAGGATAATGGACGACGATGAACTCGATGAGCTTGATGTTAGGGGAAAGTACGACATAGGTTACTCACCGTTTTTGTTGTGTGTCGGTGACACCCGGTCGGAAAAGAACATATTAAGACTCATAGACGCTTATATTATGTATAAAGACAGGTGGGATACAAATATCCGCCTTGTGATCGTAGGGAATGACGATCTTTACGACGATCTCTACGAAGAATTTGAGGAGTATGAAGACGAGATAATTTTTGCAGGATGCAGAGACAGACTTGATCTTGCGGCTCTTATAAATGAGTCGGAGGGATATATCTGTCCGGCATTTGTAGAAGGTGCGGGGATATCTCCGATTGAAGCGCTTAATTGCGGAAGACCGGTAGCTGTGGCTGATATGCCTCATGCGCATGAAGAACTTGGCAACAGGGCAATCTATTTTGATCCTTATGATGAAGAAGATATCTATGAGGGCATTTGCAGACTTGTTGACGATCCAATCGAAGCAGAGATTCCCGAAAGTTCATGGGAGGACAGCAGCAGACGCATGAAAAAGATATACCGCGACGCGGCATCGGAGATGTGAAAAAATAAAAGACAGCGAAGGAAGGACTAATGCTTAATATAGTAATACCCATGGTTGGCGGAAGTAACAGATATGCGGAGTCTTATTATGAAACTCCAAAGCCGCTTACCGATATATTCGGTCATCCCGTGATCGAATATGTGACTCAGAATATCAGACCTAAGTGTGAGCATAGATTTATTTATGTTTGCAGGGAAGATCACATCGAACGATTCGAACTTGACAGGATTCTCAGAGAGATAACGCCGGACTGTGAGATTATAGTTACCGACGCATCTACTGAGGGAGACGCATGTACGGTGCTTCTTGCTGAAGAATTTATTGATAATGACGATGAACTTATGATTGCAGGCTGCGCGCAGGTAATCGATACAAATATAGATGCATATCTCGATGAAATGAGAGGCTATGACGGACTTATCATGACGACACCGGCCAATCAGCCCAAGTGGAGCTATGTCAAATATGATGAGAACGGAGAAGTTACGCTTGTCAGGGAAAAAGAGGATATGTCAAACGAGGCAATCGTTGGAATATATAATTTCAAGAGGGGCTCAGACTTCGTTAAATATGCATACAGGATGATAGCCAATGATGTCAGGGAAAACAACGAGTTTGGCGTTGCTCCTGTTTATAACGAGATGATAAATGATGGAAAGAGGATCAGCTTCTGTAATGTCGGAGCTGATATGCACGGATTTGGGGGAGCTGAAGGTGCAAGTGCCTGCATGCAGCTTGATCTGTGTACAGATTTCTTTTGAGGAACCATTGATTGGGAAGGGACATGGGATTAGTTGATAATAAAGATATTACAGTTGTAGTACAGGGAGCGGTTGACCGTGAAAAAACGCCGATATGCCTTCAAAGCATCAGGCGTATGCTCCCGGGAGCATTTATTATATTGTCTACATGGGAAGGAACCGATGTGGACGGACTTGAATATGATGATGTTGTCCTAAGCGAAGATCCGGGCGGATTTGATGAGTTCAACATACCTTTTTCGCCCAAGAACAACATTAACAGACAGATCGTGTCGACTTATCAAGGTCTTTTGAAGGTAAAGACTGTCTATGCGCTTAAACTGCGAACGGATTTCTATCTGTGTGATGACGGATTCAAAGATTTTTTTAATACATATAACAGAGAATGTACCGAATACAAGATTTTTGAGCACAAGGTGATATGCTGCGAGCTCTATTCGAGAAATCCGCGGTACATTTTTTCCGATATGAAAAGAGCTTACCATCCTTCGGATATTTTCTTTTTTGGATATACCAAGGACCTGGTGAGACTTTTTGATGTTCCGCTTTTTTCCAGAGAAGATGAAGAATATATGATGTGGAAGTATTATCCCGATAATTCCGTGTCAACGTTCAGATATGATGCCGAGTCATATCTGTGGATGAAACTTGTGAAAAAAAGCATCAGCTTTAATGAACCGGATGATCTGGAAAAATACGGCAGGGAGGATATCGACAGAAGTGAAGCGACTTTCGCAGCCAATCTCATAATACTCGGAAATGAGGAAATTGGGCTTAAGACACTTGAAAACAGCATCTACAGGAAAGAGGCCGCACCGCAGAACTGCTATACACATGAGGACTGGGAGCGGCTTTATGCTTTTTATTGCTGCAATGATGCCAAAGAATACATAAAGTATCTCTCACACGTCTTTGTAAAAAATCTTTTGGATATCCCGGGATATTTACTGAGAGCTCTTTTACGTAAGTGCCGCTTTGATAAGCAGGGGTTCCTTACGGGGATTGGGAAAAGAAAATTTGACAAGATGTATGCTGTTGATTATTACAGCGAGATCATAGACAGCAGGGATATCAGCGTCGTTGTTCAGGGAATGGTGAGAGATACGACGGTTGAGACGGTAAGGAGTATAAGACAACACCTTCCGTATGCGCAGATTGTGCTGTCAATCTTTGAGGGCGAGAGTGCGGATGGGATTGATGCGGATATCGTTGTAAAGAGCGAAGATCCGGGTTCATGCGGCTATATCAGGAAATATCCGCATGAGCAGAGAAACAACGTAAACAGGGAAATTGTCTCAAGCCGCGCCGGAATCGAAGCGTGCACCGGAAAATATTGCATAAAGATGCGTAGCGATATGATCCTTACAGGCTCTGATTTCCTTGATATCTATAACAGAGTTTCAAAGTATGTCACCACGGAGTCGGTTGTTTCAAGAAGGATAATGGTCGAGGCACTTTCAACTTCAAAGAGCGGAGTGCTTAATTTTGGCGTGTCCGACTGGTGGTATATGGGGCTTAGGAGCGATTTGTTAAAGCTCTTTTCGGCAGACCTTTATAAAGACGTGGGAAAAAGAGATTATAAGAGCGAATACAGATGCAATCTGACGCCGGAGCAGTATATCGCATATAACTTTTATGTGAACAGCTTTATTCCGATATTTTCAGGCTTTGTCGGACTTATGAATGTGACGGATGATTCTTCATCTCTTCGAAAGGAATATGAGAAGTTTCTTGCAAACAATTTTGTGTGCGTTGAATTTCCGATAAGTAAGGTTGTGCTTCCCAAAGCCTTATATATCAACAATTCGGCGGCTTACAAGTATAACTTAAGTTACGGCGACTGGCTTAAACTTTGCAGGAAATACGGTACTCTTGACAATGTTGTTGTAAAAAGAGAACTTGCATCACTCGGAATGAATTATAAGCTGAAGTACAAAGTAAATCCCGACTATTTCAATATCCTTAAATGGAGCAGTGTTGTAAGGAATTATAAGAATACGGTCACTGAAGAGTATGAGGATGCTTCGTCTAATGTTTCGCCTGATGAGATCACATTTCTTGTTACGGGCGGAATCGATGTTACTTCCGAACTTAATACGGTTGCGAGCCTGTATTCCATAAAGAGATTTTTCCCCGGGGCATCCGTTATTCTCGGAACCTGGGACGATGAAACCGTCCCTTCGTACATCAAGAAATTGTGCGACAGGATCTGTTTTGTTGAAAAGAAAAAGATGCCAAAAGTTAATCTTCATCTTGATGATTCCAAGAATGAAGATATCAACGACATAAACATGATGCAGACACTTACCGCTACGGCGATAAAGATGGTTCAGACAAAATACTGCGTAAAGATGGAAACAGGCCATGTTTTCAAGAATTCGACGCTTCTTGATTTCTACAATTACTGGAAGAAGATAATGAATTCGTACAATGCGGAGTATCGTATCTTTGATGAGAGAGTTCTTTTTATAAACGAGCGTATGTATGATGGAAGAAACACTGGCGGAAAGCGCTCCTGTGCGATACCCGGTACGTTTCAGATGGGTAGGACTTCGGATCTTGCAAAGATCTGGGACGGTCATATTGAGCCCGACAGCGTGCTCAGATATTACACCACGTTTCCGAATACCCGCTATACCAATTCGGAGAAGTACAACAGCCTTTATACCGCTGAACAGTGCCATTACATAAATCTCATAAAGAATTTAAAAAAGAAGATCCCTGTTCCGAGGTGGTATGAAGATGAGGGCTCTTTTGAGAATATTCTTGCATACGAGGCTGTTCTTAGTTCCAACGTCATGGTCGGAAGCAGCGACGATCTTGGAATTATGAAAAAGGGAGGCTTTGCGGAGGATAAGCGATTTATAAGCTTTGAGACTTTTCTTGGCCTGTACATTGTAAATGTTGACCGCGATGATAAGGAAATCCACGATTATCTGAGGAACTATTACAACGCTAACGCAGTCTGCAAAAAAGATAAGGAGGCACATTCAATCCTTATGAAGGCGCTTTTATATGGTGAAAGATACGGATACGACAAGAAATATACAGCGCTGATGAAGAAGATAGAGCGGGCTTGAGCGGCGTTATGTCTCGGAATAAACGAGTATAGCAAAATTAAGGTTATATTAAGATTCACTTCAATCTACAGAAATGTATTTGATCTATCATGGTTTTATCAAAACAAAGGAGATGAAACTAATGGTGAAAAGAGTACTTTCGGTAATTGGAGTGATTTTTTTGCATTTATTTATTATGTTTTTGGCGACAATAATATTTCAGCTTTTGGGCGAAAGACTATTTCCGTTTATTAAGGAGCAGATTATTGAATACAGCGGGGCTTTCGGCACAGTTGTGACGGCTGTGTTTGCTGCATTTTTTTTGCGCGCAAAGGGGATATCCAAGGATATGGATGTTCGAAAAGAAAGAAGGGTTAGTGAGATGATCGCGGCTGCCGTGCTTTCTGTCTGTATTGTTCCGATAGTTGCGGATTCTCTTGTGGGGATTCTTTTTAATAGTATTCTGCCGATAGAAAAAGAAGAAATCCCAGATGATGAGCGAAAACGCTATCTGGCTATAATAGAACAGCAGATAGAAGCTGCGAATGTACAGCTTGAAGATATGCTTGAATATGCTAAATTTGGCGGCAGCAGTTATAAGATTTTTCCTGAAGAGGGCAATATTGCAGCACTTCTTAGAGGGATTCTTGCGGATATGTTTTACAGGTTCGAGGAAAAGAATCTTGCATTGAAGTTGGAGATACCTGACAAAGTAATATGTAAATATGACCGCGAACAGATGCGACGCGTTTTTTCCAACCTTATAAATAACGCTGTCAGACATAATCCGGAGAGTACGGTTATAAAGGTTACCATGACTGAAATTCGAGGAAGAGTTGAAATTGTTTTTGCAGATAACGGCCCTTTTTTGGATGAAGAATTGAAGGCACATATTTTTGAACCATATATGAAAGGAAATAACGGAGGAAGTGGACTGGGGCTTTCCGTGGCTAAAAGGATAACCGAGCTTCATGGCGGAATGCTGGAATATATGGAAGATGCGGAGAGTGAATTTAAGAGGTTTGTTGTAAGCGTGTGAAGGGATTTGCTGAGGATATGTGGGCGTGAGCCTTAGGAAGATGAAAAACAGATATGACAGATTTTTTATATTAGCGGATACTTTGTTGTACAAGGTGCGCTTTATGATTGAATTTGGGGGCGTTGACGTTCGAATGTTTGTTCTGTATAATGAGGTCTTGGTGCTACCAGTTATTACGGTAGGCGGTTAGTCCTTCAATCGGAGGACTGTGACCTCCGTTAATCATAGAAATCTCATATGAGAAATCTTTGTTGGATGAACTTGCGTATGCTCACCATCACTGACCTTATCGCAGTGCTTGCACTGTGTGCGACTTTCTATAGTCTTGGTTATATGCATGGAAAGCATGATTCCAAGACACAAAAATAACCGCCCTCTGCCTCGCAAACATAGAGCGGTTATTTCTTAACCATTTTATATTTCAGGGCTAACCGTCTATCGGTAGCACCTTTTTCAATTCATATATTATCATCACGGTTCATTATCGTCAAATAATCATTTCCTTTTATTCCACAATATAATTCCGTATTACCCCTCTTACAGTCTGCTCAAGGTGCGGCTTAAGCTCTTCCAGCGAAACAGGATCGTTGTACATGATGGCGCTGTAGCCTGTTGAGCCGACAAGTTCTATGATTAAAAAAAGCATAACTTCAGGATCTTTGAACTTGTGACCCGATTCTTCAAGCATCTTGTTGTAGATGGTGCCAAATTCATCGTCTGAATTGCTTACATTTGTATTGAGTGCTTTTTTGAATACTGCCCAGCTAAGATCTTTGTAGATGAAGGAAAGAAGTCCCTTATTTGTCGCAAGTGAATCTAATGCATAATTCATTATAAATATTAACCTGTCATCAAATTCTGTCAGGTTTTCATGGCTGAGCGCTTCGTGAGCCTGTATGAAAAGCTGGCTTGACTTGTGTGCGATGAGCCTGTTTCGGATGTCATACTTATCCTTGAAGTACAGATAGAAAGTTCCCTTTGCAACCCCTGCTCTTTCTACAATGTCCGATATGGAAGTCTTGTTAAGCCCCTTTGAAGTAAAAAGTTCAAAGGAAGTGTTTAGTAATCTCTCCAGTTTTGCTTTTTTGTTTTGGTCTGCTTTTCCCATTTTTTCACCTTTCTCTTTTCAAATTAAATATAACATAAATTTAGGAAAGTTATTAAGACAAAAATGGAGGATTCATTGACATGGAAAAGTGAATGTACTAGAATAATTCTGTTAGCAATAGCTAACGAGATATAAATTCAGATAATCCCTCTTTTGATAATCAGGCACTTTAATCGGTTATTGAAAGGGGATTTTTGCGTTGAATGGGGGAAAGACGAAAGGAGTAAGCAAAAGATAATAAATTTTGGGAAATCTTCTCTTCGAAAAATATTGACTGTCGGTCATAAAAGTGATATACCATAAATGACTAATAGTCATAAAAACCGTTATTGCTGTAACCGGGTAAGTCGATTCATTTGGTGGCAGCACAGCGGCTCTATGAGAGGTATAGTATGAAAAAGATTTCTCGAATAATTGTCAAATTAAGATATCTGATACTCTTGGTTGCAATCGGGCTCCTTATCCCGGCTGCGATCGGATATATAAATACGAGAGTAAACTACGATATTCTGTCGTACCTTCCAAAGGATATTGAGACTATGAAAGGCCAGGATATTCTACTTGATCAGTTTGGAACCGGCTCTTTTGTCCTGTATGTGACTGAAGGTATGGAGGAAAAAGATGTTGCGGCTCTGAAAGCAAAGATAGAGCAGGTGGATCATGTTGAGAACGTGCTCTGGTACGATTCTCTGATGGATCTGTCGATACCCATGTCGATGCTTCCGAGCGATGTATATGATGCGTTTAACAGCGGAGATGCGACGATGATGTTCATTGTATTTGATGACGGAACATCCGCCGACACAACATTGGAAGCAGTAGAAAATATCAGGAAAATTTCGAATGAGCAGTGCTTTATGAGCGGAATGAGCGCTATAGTGGCCGACCTTAAGAGCATTACAATTTCGGAGACACCTATATACGTTGTAATGGCGGTTGTACTTGCTGTGATAGTTCTCTCAATCACAATGGATTCCTATCTTATTCCTGTGTTTTTCCTTCTGAGCATAGGAATGGCGATAGTCTACAACATGGGAACCAATGTGTTTAACGGAGAGATTTCTTTTATCACTCAGGCGCTGAGCGCGGTACTTCAGCTCGGAGTCACCATGGATTATTCGATATTCCTGTGGCACAGCTATCAGGAAGAACTTGAAAAGAATGACAACAGAAACGACGCGATGGCAAATGCCATAGCCGCAACATTTAAGTCTGTTGTCGGAAGTTCAATTACATCGATCGCAGGCTTTTTGGCGCTCTGCTTTATGACGTTCACACTTGGAACGGATCTCGGAATAGTAATGGCCAAGGGTGTAATATTCGGCGTTGTCGGATGCGTTACCATTTTGCCGAGCATGATACTTATCTTTGATAAGGCGATTGAAAAGACAAAGCATAAACCTCTTTTGCCCGAATTCGTAAGAATACCGAAGATGGTGGCAAAGCATTACCTTGTATTCTTCATCATCTTCCTGGCACTCATATTCCCTGCGGTTTACGGAAACAACCGCACTAAGGTTTACTACAACCTGACGGATACGCTTCCCGACAAGCTTGGAAGTATACAGGGGTCAAAAGAGATTGATGAGAAGTTCGACATGAACTCCGCGTATATGATCCTTGTTGATAAGAACCTCGACAGTGTTTCCATGAATAAGATGATAAAAGAGCTCAAGAATACCGACGGTATCATCTCAGTGCTCGGAATCGACGCTATCATGGGACCTGCATTTCCGAAAGAGTTTATTCCTGAGGAATATTTCGATGCGCTCGAAAGCGATGATTGGAAAGTGGTTCTTTTGACCACCGATTACAGAGTGGCTTCAAACGAGATAAACGCTCAGATTGATGAGGTTCAGCGCATAGTAAAAGGATATGACAAGAAGGCGATGGTTGTCGGAGAATCGCCTTGTACCAAGGATCTTATAGATATAACGGATCATGACTTTAAGGTTGTAAACGCGGTTTCTATCGGATTTGTGTTCCTGATAATCGCACTGGTACTTAAGTCTTTGTCACTTCCGTTTATATTGGTTGCGGTAATTGAATTTGCGATTTTTGTAAACATGGGAATTCCTTATTATACGGGAACGGTCATACCTTTCATATCATCAGTTGTCATAGGAACCATCCAGCTTGGAGCTACTGTTGACTATGCGATCTTGATGACTACGAGGTACCTGTCGGAAAGAAACGCGGGACATGATAAAAAAGAAGCGACTCTTATTACGCTTACTACCTGTATGAAATCGGTAATTGTCAGTGCACTCAGCTTCTTTGCGGCAACATTCGGAGTGGGACTTATCTCAAGTATCGATATGATCGGCTCTTTGTGCAATCTTATGTCGAGGGGCGCAATTATCAGCATGTTCACTGTTTTGCTGGTGCTTCCCGCGATGTACATGATATTCGACAAGATAATAATAAAGACTACACTTGGCGTGAATCCGGGTGCAAAGTCACAAGATAAAATTACAGATTGTGTTAATAAAATAGCGTGAGGACAGAATTATGATCAGAAAAAAACTAATCAAATCATTATCACTTGCCCTGGCAACAATGCTTGCAATCATGACGGTTGCCTGTGGTGCAAAAGAAACAGATAGTGCAGCAGATACAGCAAATGCGGAAATATCAACTGCGGCTGAAGAAGATAATCTTTCGGATACAATGGCAAAGAACCTTGGAGCATCGGGAGATGATGCCGGAAAAGTTGAGACGGTATATGTAAATGCGGATGCAAGCGGCGCGACGAACGATATTATCGTAAGCGAATGGCTCAAGAACGACGGCTCTGCTGAAATTGCGGATAAGACAGAGCTTAAGGATATCGTCAATGTGAAGGGCGATGAGACTTTCAAGGACAACGGAGACGGAACTCTTACCTGGAATGCGAAAGGTTCTGATATTTACTATCAGGGAGTTACGGACAAAAAGCTTCCCGTAAATATGAAGATTACTTATATGCTTGACGGAAAAGAGATAAAGCCGGAGGACCTTGCGGGAAAGAGCGGCAAGGTGACTATCCGCTTTGAATATGAGAATACCGATAAGCAGACCGTTGATGTTGATGGAAAAGAAATCGATGTATTCACACCTTTTGTTATGATGTCAGGAATGAAGCTTGACGGCGATAAGTTCTCAAATGTTGAGGTTTCAAACGGAAAAGTTATATCGGACGGCGGCAATTTCATTGTTATGGGTGTTGCGGTTCCGGGATTAAAAGACAGCCTTGATATATCGGAAGATAAATGGGAAGAGCTTGATGACGAGGAACTTGAGAAAAAGCTTGATAACAGCTTTGAGATTTCGGCGGATACAACTGATTTCGAACTTGGAATGACTATCACAATGGCAAGTTCTGATATTCTTTCTGACTTTGGAATGTCAGATCTTTCAGGTTCAGACAAGATAGACGATCTGAAAGATAATATGGATAAATTAAATGACGGATCGAGTGCCCTGGTTGACGGTTCAAAGGAACTTAAGAACGGGACCGGAGAGCTTAGGAACGGTGTATCCGATCTTTATGACGGTACAAAAGAGTTCAAGGACGGCACAAAAGAGTTATTGAACGGAACGGGAAAGCTCTCCGGAGGAATGAAAGATTTCTATTCCGGAATTGTTAAATATACAAACGGAGCTCACGATTTAAGAAATGGAACAGCAGCTTTGGAGGAAGGAATTACAGCCGCAAAAGACGGTTCTTCCACACTCAGAAAAGGTATGGAAGATGCAAAGCTTGTTGAGAATGCAAATGCGCTTGCAAAAGGCACGGAGACTATGGACAACGGAGTTAAGCAGATGGCTCGGATGGCATCATCTCTTTCGGATCTTATCTCTGCATCGTCTAAGCTTAGCGATATAAAGAATGCATATCTTGCGACACAGTCTTATCTTCTCGGAAGCGGAGATCCAACACAGGGAGCCATTGCTTGTCAGACTCTCGGTGTTGATAAGAATACTCTTGATGCTGTGATCGCTACAGGAAAACCTGCTCTTTCAGCAGTTAATCCGGGATCTGTTGCACCTGTTACTTTTGAATCAATGCTTGTTTTGACAGCAGATTTTGGTGAACTTAATCATGGTGATAACTCAGGTGATGGAAATGAAGCCGGAGGCGATGATAAAGGCAGCACGGATGGAAATGCGGGAAGCGGCTCTGATAATGCCGGAAACTCAGGAGATAACGGCGGAAATGCAGGCGGCTCAGGAGCGGGTTCAGACAACGGTGGAAACGCAGGCGGAGCAGAATCGGGTTCAGACAACGGCGGAAACGCAGGTGGAGCCGGTGCAGGTTCAGACAATGGCGGAAACACAAGTGGCGCAGGTACAGTGACAGATAACGGTGGCAATGCAGGCGGAAATAACGCAGGTAACACAAACTCAGGAAACAGCGGAAATGCCGGAAACAACGGCGCCGCAGGTGCTGACACAAATAGCGGTAATGCAGGCGGAAATCCTGCTACAGCAAATAATACAACCGGTAATAATACTGCAAGCAATGCAGGTGGAGCCGCTGTTCAGAACGGCGCAGGAAGTGTTGCTGCCACTGCCGGAAATGAAGGTGGTTCACAGGTAAGCGCAGATGCACTTACGAGCAATATGAGCACAACATCACTTAATCTTAACGGTGCAGGAAATGGAGCAATCGATCCTGCAATCCTTGGAACATCTCATATTGTTACCTTGGACGGCAAACAGTACTATACAAAAGAGGAACTGGATGCTGCGGTTCAGCAGGCAATTGAAAAAACTAAGGAGGAAGTTATTAAGAAGGCGGAAGAAGAGGGCGCACAGAAGACGATGCTTATCGCGTCATATTCGGGATACCTCGCCCAGACTAAGGCAGTGCTTACATTCATCAAGCAGGCTCACCTTGATGTTCTTGCAAACCTTGATCCGGAAACACTTAATAAGCTTTCACAGCTTGATACTCTTGTAGCAGGTGCGGATCAGATAGCAAACGGAAATGCGAAGCTGGCTGAAGGAATTGAGAAAATTTATGGCGGAACGGTTCAGCTCGATCAGGGAATTGGTAAGCTCAAGGACGGTTCTACGGAGCTCAGAAAAGGAGCAGATAAACTTACCGATAATAACAAAGCCATCGTAGACGGAGCTACAAAGCTCTGCGATGGAACAAGTGAACTTAATGACGGAGCAGGCAAGCTGGATGACGGAGCAGGAGAGCTGGGTGACGGAGTCGGCAAGTTATTTGACGGAGTCGGTCAACTTGACGACGGAGTCAAGGAACTTGTAGACGGTGTTGTTAAGTTCGACGAAGAGGGAATCAAGAAGATATATGAAGCGTTCGACGGTGATCTTTCTGATTTCTCTGACAGACTTTCGGCTATAGAAAAAGCAGGTGAGAACTACAGCACTTTCGGCGGCGCATCGGATGACATCGATAGCAGTGTGAAATTCATCATTAAGACTGACGGAATAAAATCTGATAATGCATGACACATGATATTAAATAATGATTTAATTAAGATGTGAAACTACGATTAAGCACAGGCTGTCTCGATATAGTGAGGCCTGTGCTTCTATTATTCTCAGAAAAAATAATCAAATTAAAAACGCTTCGCTGTAGCTGTGACCGATGCGCAGAACATTATGATAAAATAGTTATTAAGGAAAACATTTATCAATATCAGTTTTCTTAGGGAAGAATTTATTCATGAAGGGCTGTTGAAGTGAATAAAGATAATACTGTTTTTACATCGGAAATGAAAAAGACGCATACGATCTACATGCCCGATATGCTCCATTATCACAATGAGCTTCTTATCGCGGCTTTTAGGTATGGCGGATATAAGCTTGCAGTTGTGCCTGAGTATGAAAGAGTGCCGGAGGATACGTTCAGGTTTATTAATTCTGCGTATTGCACGTGCGCGATGGATATAATAGGCAATATAATGGCACATATTACTGAGCCCGGCGTTGACCTTGAGCATATCGCAATTCTTGAACCGCAGGCCGGAGGTGCATGCAGGGCAGGCAATTACTATGATCTGATCATTCAGTGTGTGAAAAAAAGCGGGCATAAGATTCCGGTTCTTTCCCTTAATTTCAGAGGTGAGGAAAGTCATCCCGGATTTAAGATAAATCCCAAGATGCTATTTGGCGCGCTGGCTGCAGTGTGCTACGGAGATCTTCTCATGAGCCTGTATCAGCAGATAAGACCGTATGAGAAGAACAAGGGCGAGACGGATGCTCTTTATCATAAATGGGTAGAAAAGCTTTCTGAGAATATCTTCCGCGGAAAAAATCTTTTTTTTAAAAATAAGATATACAAGAGGATTGTTGCGGACTTTAAGAATATCCCGTGTTATTCAAAAACTGAAAAAAAGCTTACCAAAGCAGGCGTTGCCGGTGATATATATATTAAATGTTCGCCGATAGGAAACAGGCATCTTGAGGATTTTCTCAAGAATCATGACATGGATTATCGCATGGAAGGATTCCTTAATTACTGTATCTATGTTGTCTTCACAGAGCTTAAGACTGCGGAGCTAAATATGGCATCGAAAGCCGAGCTGAAAGCCTATAATATCCTGATAGGCCGTATGATAGCAATGCAGAATAGGATAAAAAAGCTTTTGGAAAAAGAATGTTTTACAGCGGACGGATCTTTTTATGAAATGAAGGAAAAAGCAAATGAACTACTAAGCGAGTACTATAATATCGGAGACGGATGGCTTGTGCTCGCGGAAGTTATCGATATGCTGCAGCAAGGATATGACAAGATACTGATCGTTCATCCGTTTGGATGCCTTGTAAGTCACGTCGCGGAGAGAGGTATTCTTAAAAAGCTCCGTCAAATGTATCCCGGAGCAAATATCAATACAATCGAATATGATTACGAGCAGTCTGAAACACTTAGGGAGAGCAGGATATTGCTTGCGCTGTCGTAAATTGTTTGGTTGTTGTCAGCCGTCGTACCGTTCGGTACGACTCATTTCTCTGTCTTACAAAATAATAATTTAATATGGACACATAAAAAACACAATTTTGATATGGAATAAAATTAAAAAAAGCGTATTATATATACTAGTACACTTGAATTTGGTAAACATGGAGGATATTATGAAAAAAAAGAGAATAAGAGCTATTTTGTTGGCTTCAACTATAATGATGTCACTTGCCGGTTGCAACGGATCAACTTCCGGAAGCGGTGAAGTGGAATATACAGAGGCAGAACTTAGACAAGCCGCAAGAGAGGCGATGGTAGCTACTGAAGATTCTTCAGCTGCTGCATCAAGTGTGGATGCGTCAACAGCTGCTTCTTCAGTTACAGATGCATCGGTGGCAGCTTCATCTGATGTGACTGCTACAACATTAGCAACTATTCCCGAAGCGGCAACATCAGCAAATCCTGATGCAGCTACAACAGGAGCATCAACAGCTGCAACTGCAGATGGCAGTGTAATTACAACATCAACTCAAGGACAGGCAGCACAGGCTAAATTGGCAGACCATCAGTTTGTATATAACGGAAATGAAAATTCTATCTTGAATGATATAGGAACAATAATGTCTAATCTCGGACGATATCAGTACAGAAATGCTGATTGTCCGGATCAGCCTTATTACGCTTATAAAAATGGAGAAGTCTTTTTTACTACCGGAATCTTAAAAGGAAGCAGGAACGGAGATGAGCTTCCTTTGGATATCTCGATATATGTAAAGAGTGTGCGTACGGCGCGTAATGTAGGTATAGGATCCCATGTGAGCGATATAAATAATGCATATAGTGAATGTAACAGATCGTCATTCTCTTTGGGTGGAGATTATGGTATACAGGTAAAATTTGATACGTACTCGATATATTTTTATTTTGATGGCAAAACCGATGTTGTATCATATTTTGTATATGAAAATGATGTCAATCTGAAAGCAATGTATCCTAATAAGGCAGATACCAAAGGAACAACACAGAGCTCGGTTACGCCCAATAAAGCTTCCGGTGCGAATTCAAATGCCACACAGGCTACAGCTACACCTGCACCTGCTGCAAACAACACAGCTCCTGCGCAGACAACAAACAACACTGCACCGGCACCCGCACCTGCACCCGCACCCGCGCCTGCACCTGCTGCAACTCAGAATAATGTAAGTGCTTCTGAGGGCGAAGTTGTGTACAACGGTAAAAAGCTTTCTATCCTGGACAACTTGTCAACACTTATGAATAACTTGGGACAGTGTGAAAAGAAAGATACATCTATAGCTGAAGAACCACGATATGTTTTTGATGCTAACAGCATAAATTTATATACATTTGTTAATAACGGCGAAGAGCTTCCTTATGATCTTTGTATCTACAGGCATGGAATAAAGACAAGTCGTAATATCGGAGTTGGTGATTCAAAAGATAAGATTATAGAAGCATATGGTGATCCTATAGAGGTGTATAGTTTTGATCAGGGATATGGATTCAAGTATAAATTTGATACATTCACTTTGTACTTTGATCTTGATTCAAATACCGACAGAATACGTTGCATTACATTTGGTAACAACGCTACAATAGCAAGAAGACATGCCGTTCATCCTAATTATATCGGAGATTAAAAGAGTTTTTGTTTTAGAAGTGGAGGAAAATCCTATATGAAGATAAAGAGAACCTTATTGATATTTGCAACAACTTTAGCTGTTACAGGATGTACGCCGATAGCTACAGAAGGTGATGCTGAATCTTTAGAATCACAGGAAGAGGCGGCAGCTGATGATGCAACTGCTGAGGTAGCTTCTGAAGAAGTGTCTTTGGCTGATGAAACTAATGAGGAAACAACAGAAGCGGAAGCAGAAGCTGCGGCTGTTGAAGCAGCAAAGGCAGTAGGTGAGGCTGTATCTGATGAAGAACTTAGTACTTATACAAAGATGTTTACTGACGAAGGTTGCGATTATTTTGGATTCCTTTGGCCTGAATACAGCAGTCCCGAAGAAATCAAATGGGATCAGGCTATAGGTTGTTATACTAAGTCACTTGACTCAAAGCTTACCGATGATGAAAAGAAGGAGCTTTACGGTACTACCGATATAGAAGGTTACATCGTTGATACAGCGATAAAAAAGACCGATCTTAGCAAGTTTATCAAGGATCATACAGGACTTGATGTTACACTTGAAGCCAAGGATGTTCCTTCATGGCAGTATAATGAGAAATGTGAAGCATTCCTTGTAGGTGAGAATCCATGGGGACAGGATTCACCTATGTTCGATGGCAAGTTTGTTTCGGGAACAAAAGCCGGTGACGTCTACACACTCACATTCCAGCCAAATAACGAAAACTGGGGACCTGAAAATATACAGCCTGACAGAAGCATTACATTTACTAAGTCCGGCGACAAGCTTGTAATAAAGTCAAACAAATATATAAGAAACTAAATAAGCACTATTATGCAGCTCATCTTAATTTTCAAGGTGAGCTGTATCTTTTTAAGGAAAAGTAGAAAAAACATCACGTAGCTATGGTATGATATACAAGGTGAATGAATAATGCTGGTAGTATTGGGAAAGAGTTGCAATATATAGAAAATACAGAAGCAATAGAAGGTTCAAATTAACCGGTATAACAAAAACAAGGTGGAGGTAACAAAATGAAAAAATTCAAAGGCTACATGCATGGCATAAACCTTGGGGGCTGGCTTTCCCAGTGCAATCATACAAAGGAAAGATATGATAATTTCATCACTGAAGATGATTTCAAAGTAATAAAGTCATGGGGGCTTGATCACATCAGGATTCCCGTTGATTATAATCTTGTCGAGGATGAAGACGGAAACTATATAGAGGACGGATTCACATATATACAGAGAGCAATCGAAACTTGCAAGAAGCTTGGCCTTAATGTGGTTCTCGATCTTCACAAGACATTTGGCTACAGCTTTGATGACGGTGAGAACGAATCAGGCTTTTTTGACAATATAAACTATCAGAACAGATTCTATAAGCTGTGGGAGCAGTTCGCTCAGAGATTTGAAAAGTATTCGGATATACTGGCTTTTGAGCTTCTTAACGAAGTTACCAAAAAAGAGTATTGCGAAAAATGGAATGATATTTCTTATGAATGCATCAGAAGAATAAGAAAGATCGCACCGAAGGTAAAAATCCTTGTAGGCGGATATTACAACAACAGTATCGAGGCGCTCAAAGACCTTGCGGCTCCTTATGATGAGAATATTGTTTATAACTTCCATTGCTACGAGCCCCTTATTTTCACACATCAGGGTGCGCACTGGATCGAGAAAATGAATGACGATTTCAGGATGCCTTATGATTCAACATATGGCACATATATTGAGAATAACGACAGAGAGCTTGACCACATAACGGGTGATATGTCATCATATGACAAGCAGGAGCTGATAAGTGCGAAGTTCTTTGATGATTATCTTGCAGAGGCCGTTAAGATCGCGGAAGAAAGAAATGTTCAGCTCTACTGCGGAGAATACGGAGTTATAGATAAGGCAACTCCGGAGGACGCACTCAAGTGGTACAAAGATATCTGCGGATGCTTTGACAAGTACGGAATCGGACGTGCGGCATGGAGCTACAAAGAGATGGACTTCGGACTCTCGGATGAGCGAATGAAGTGCGTTATCGATAAGCTTATCAAACTGCTTTAATAATATATAATGTTGAGATTCAGGGGGCAAAAAGTGATTTTTGCCTCTTTTGATGTGAAAACATAAAAAAATCAAGCGATAGAGGAGAAAGTATGAAAAAGAGATTTTTAGAATTGGCATTGGTGCTCACAATGATGTGTACCGCAGTATTTGGTTGTGCAAATAATGGCGCGAAGGAAGCAGGCGCGGAGGTAAGCGCCGAGGCGGGAGCTGAAGGCAGTTCATCAGAAAATGCATCCGCAGGTACATCAGGCAGTTCGTCGGATGGCACAGTGCAGAACGGAAAGACCGACAGGAGCGGTAATCCCATCGAAGTTCCTGAAAATGTAGAGACCATCATATCTATGGCACCGTCTACAACACAGATTCTTATTGACCTTGGACTTGGTGACAAGATTGTTGCCTGCGACACATATTCTTATGGCAGTTATTCAGCAGATCTCAAAGCTGATATTCCTCAGTTCGACATGATGACACCGGATCAGGAAAAGATTGTTTCACTGAACGCCGATGTTGTTTTTACGACAGGAATGAGCGCGAGCCACGGCGAGGATGTATTCGCTTCGGTAAAAGAAGCAGGAATCTGCGTCTGCGATATACCAAGCAGTGCGAGCTTAGCTGATATTGAAGCAGATATTCTTTTCATCGGAGACGTTGTAAAAAAGAATGATGAGGCAAAGAAAATCGTAGCTGAAATGCAAGATAGCATCGCTGATATAAAGAATGTAGCAATGAATATAAAGGATGATCAAAAGAAAACGGTTCTTTTTGAGCTCTTTACACCGTCTGCCGAGTCTCCTACAATCTACACCGCAGGTTCAGGCACATATATCACCGAGATGATCGAGCTTATCGGTGCTGAGAATGTTGCGGGAAAAGAAAAGGATGACTGGCCGGCACTTACAGAGGAAGCAGCAATCGCGATGGATCCTCAGGTTATTCTCACTGCAGATATGTATACTGATGATGTTATAAACGTGCTTCTTGGAATGAGCGGCTGGGAGAATGTAACTGCGATCAAAGACAAAGCTGTATATCAGATTGACAATGACACTGTGAACAGACCAAACCACCACGTGGTAAGCGCCATGGTCGAGATGGCAAAAGCTATTTATCCCGAAGTGTACAAGGATCTGGAAGATCCATTCGCAAATGACAATGCAAAAGAGGAAAAACCTGCAGCATAAGATATGAATACAAAGAAACAGATAAGAAAAATCTTTTTTATCATATTGATCACGGCTATATCGCTGGCGCTGTGTATATGCGCGGGGAGCGTTCTTCTTTCCGCGCGTGAGATGGCGGACATTCTTGCGTATAAGATGTTTGGAAAGGCGCTTCCGGATACGGCAAACGTCTCGAACGTTTCAATCCTGTGGGAAATCAGGATGCCAAGGGTTTTCTGCGCTTTTTTTGCGGGAGCTGCGCTGTCTCTTAGCGGAGCCGTGATGCAGGCGGTTCTTCAGAATCCTTTGGCTTCGTCCTACACGATGGGCGTTTCTGCGGGGGCATCCCTTGGTGCAGCAGTTGTGATCATAACGGGAGCCGCGGGAAGCGTGCTTGGATATTTCCTTCTTCCGGTAGCAGGCTTTGGTGCGGGACTTCTTACGGTTTTCCTCGTAATTGCCTTTGCGGCAAGAATCGACAGGAATATGCACAACAACACATTGATCCTGTTCGGTATGGTTTTTTCGCTCTTTGTAAATGCAATGCTCACGATACTTAGCACAATGTCGAGCGAGCACGTGCAGAGACTTATCATGTGGCAGATGGGCTCTTTTTCGGGAAAAAGATGGGTTCATGTCGCCGCACTTTGCATTTGCACGTTAATAGGCGGATTTCTTCTTATCTTTTTCCACAGAGAGCTTGATATCATGACTTTTGGCGAAGAGCAGGCGATGAGCATAGGTGTTGATATTAAGAGGAAAAAGACAATGCTCCTTGCGATAGCGTCTTTCCTTACGGGCGCGGCTGTGTGCTTTTCGGGGATCATCGGATTTGTGGATCTTACGATTCCTCAGATCGTGCGAAAGATATTTGGCGCAAAGCATAGCGTGGTCCTTCCGATGTCGATGCTCCTGGGCGGCGTATTTATGGCACTTGCCGACATGGTATCGAGGACGATAATGGCACCGAGAGAAATCCCTGTCGGCGCGGTGACTGCTATGATCGGTGTTCCTGTTTTTGTCTGGATTTATTTCAAGGGGAGGGAGTGAGCTATGCTGATACGTTGTGAAAATGTCATATGCGGCTACGGCAGAACGCCTTCCGAGAATCCTGTTCTGAACGGGATAAATCTTGATATCGAAGAGGGCAAGAGCTATTGCATCCTCGGAGCAAACGGATGCGGCAAAACGACGCTTCTAAGGGCACTTTCGGGAATGCTTCCGTATGAGGGCAGTATAAGTCTTGAGGGCAAGCAGGTTTCAAAGCTTAAGCGAAAAGAGATCGCATCCAAGATGGCCATGCTGAGCCAGATCTCGCAGATCTACTTTTCATATACGGTCGAGGAAGCCGTGATGCTTGGAAGGTATCTGTACGCTGATAATTTCCTCGGAATTCCGGGCAAAAGAGACAGAGAGATAGTTTCCGAGTGCATAGAAAAGAACGGGCTAAAAGATCTCAGAAACCGCCAGATAAGCAGTCTATCGGGCGGACAGATGCAGAGAATGCTTCTTGCACGTACAATGGCGCAGATGACGCCTATAATCATACTCGATGAGCCGACCAATCACCTTGATCTTAAATACAGAGCGGAACTCGAAACTTTTTTGAAAGAGTGGAAGAAGGACAGCGGGCATACGCTTATCGGAGTCTTTCACGATATTAACTCAGCGATTGAGATTGGCGATGAGTTTATCTTTATGAAGGACGGCAAGATAGTTTTAAAGGGAACAAAAGAGATTTTACTGGAAGGTGATGAACTTCGGGAAATCTACGGTTTGGACGTAAAGGAATATATGAAGAAACAGCTGTCATTTTGGAAATGATCAGGCTTCAATAGATGATAGGCTCGATGGTATCTGAGGAAATGGTAAGCGAAAAGGAAATAATGACAGACAAGGAATTTATTGATAAATACGGACAAAAACTTAATAATGAGCAGATTGCAGCTATAAGAGCGGTTGAGGGCTTCGTTCTGCTTCTTGCAGTTCCGGGAAGCGGCAAGACAACGGTCCTTATAAATCGTCTCGGATATATGCTCTATGTAAAAGGAATACGACCTGAAAATATACTCACTCTTACCTATACCGTTGCCGCAACAAAGGATATGGCAAGACGATTTGAATCTGTATTTGGAAGAGCTTCCTCTAATTTACTTGAATTTAGGACAATTAATGGAATCTGCTACGAGGTCATAAGAGAATATGGCAGACGTATCGGCAAAAAGCCTTTCGATCTTATAACGGACGATAAGTTATCCGGAAAAATCCTTACTGACATATATACCGAAGTAATGGAAGAGTATCCCACAGAAAGCGATATAAAGAACGTTCGCACTCTTATAACATATTGTAAGAACATGCTTCTTACGGAAGAAGAGATAAAAAAGCGCGGAGAAGACGAAGGACTAGACCTCTTTAAAATATACGATCGTTACAATGCAGAATTAAAAGCAAGAAGTTTGATGGATTATGACGATCAGATGATCTATGCCTATAGAATGCTCAAAAGTTCTTCGGAGATGCTTTCTTTTTTCAAGAACAGATACAAATACATATGTGTAGATGAAGCACAGGATACTTCAAAAAGCCAGCATATGATAATCTCACTTCTTGCCGGAGAAAACGGTAATCTTTTCATGGTGGGAGATGAAGACCAGAGTATTTACGGTTTTAGAGCCGCATACCCCGATGCACTTCTTAATTTTGAAAAAGACCATAGAGGTGCAAGAGTTCTCGTAATGAATAAAAACTACAGATCAAATGCCAAGATTGTTGAGACGGCAGATCTTTTTATACAAAAGAACTTTAACCGCCACAATAAGCATATGTGCGCAGAAAGAGAAGCTTCTTCAGAAGTAAATTATGTAACATTAAAGAGCAGAGAATCGCAATATAAATATCTTTTTGAAATGGCCGGGGCAAGTGATTCAGGGCTTGCGATTCTCTATAGAGATAATGAAAGTGTTATTCCGCTTATTGATCTTCTCGAGAGAGAAGATTTTTCTTATAGAATAAAAAGCACTGATATGTCTTTTTTCTCAAACAGAGTAGTGGTTGATATTGCCAATATACTGAAATTTGCGTTAAATCCGTCGGATCCTGCGTTTTTTATGAATATTTACTTCAAGTTCCAAACATATCTTCGCAAACCTGATGCAGAGAAAATGATCTATATAGCAGACAGAAAGCACATCGGTATTCTGGATGCCGCAGAGAGTATTGATCTAAACGGGAGAGTCCTCGGGAATGTAAGGTCTCTCAGAACACATTTTAGAAACTTGGCTATGGAGCCTCCGGTCAAAGCGCTTAATCGTATTGATAAATATATGGGATATGGTGATTATCTGAAAGATAACAACATTGCCACAAATAAGCTCTTTATATTAAAGATGCTGGCAAAAAAAGAAAAGACCATTCCCGGTTTCCTTGAAAGGCTCGACCTGCTTCGCAAGATACTGACGGAAAAGAGAGAAGACTATACGGCAAAACTTATTCTTTCGACCATCCACTCCAGCAAGGGGCTTGAATATGATAATGTTGTTCTGATGGACGTGATAAATGGCGTATTTCCCGGCAAGATGATCAAGAACTTTAAGAGCGCAACACCACAAGAGAAGCGCGATTACGAAGAGGAGCGCCGAATTTTTTATGTGGGCATCACCAGGGCAAAAGATAATCTGACAATACTTAAATACGATGATGCACCATCTGTATTTACAGGCGAGCTTTCACCCAAGAAAAAGAAGGATATAGCAAAAACGCATGCAAATGCGAAAAAGGTAGAAAACGTTTTGTTAAAACCGACTCCGCTTCTAAAAAAGAAATCTGTTCCCGTTACATCCGGTGTAAATGTTCCGGACAATCTTATTATCGGAGAAAGGATAACTCAGACAAAATACGGAGAAGGCATTATAACAGATGTTTCTTGGGATGACGATGAAGTGCCGACCAAGTTCACTGTAAAATTCGATAATGGAATAGAAAGGAAATTTGTATATCCCTTTGCATTTACTACCGGGATGAGGATAAAACAATGAGGACCGCACTTGATTATAGAACAACAGGTGTTATGAAAATTCTGTGAATCCTGCGCCCATCTGCTTTACAGCAGTAATGCGATAATGTACAACTATTTTTGGACGTGGAAAACAGTGGGGAATAATGACAGAAGATATTAAAACAAGATATAAATATTGGGGAAAAGTCTGATGGTTATGGGAATTTACTATCGCAAGAAAGGCTAAAAATGAAAAGAAAAATATTTCCGTTACTTTTACTCACTGTTTTTACATTATGTTTATCATCTTGCCATGGCAAAACGACAGATACAGAGGCAGCGAAAGAGCAGGACAGTTCTGCAAAGAATGAAGAAACCGGAACGGGTGGTGATACCAAGCAGGAATCTGAGCAGAAAGATTGTTTATTATGAGACCGGTGATAATTCTGTAGGATCTATGTATCTTATGAAGAATTAAACGGACATGCGGAACTTACCAGAATGAAATAGCATAAAATATATTACTTGAAAAGGACAAACAATGAGATTACGAATAATACTTCCGCTTTCTATACTTATACTTGCAACTGCATGTGAATCCCAAAATAAAAAACTGATCGAAATGGAATCCGAGCTTGTTCAAAATCAGGGCAATGCTAAGATCAGCGTTTATAATGATGATTATATGGATCATGGCAAGAAAAAGAATTATACCTACATTGATATAATCAAAGACAATGAAGTCAAAGCAACCATAAATACATATCGCCATCTGGATAAAGTTACCGATATGGATTGTTTTGACTTTAATGATGACGGAATAAAAGACATTGCAGTTATAGGTGTTTCGGATTCTGAAAACATGGTTTTAATATATGAGGCTACGTCTGAATATCAGTATGAGGTATTTTCCGGATGGAATAGTGTGGGAGCGGCTATTAATGAGTCGTTAGATGATGATTTTTCTATGGTCACATTAAAGAATATATTGTCGAAAGGCGCATCTTATTCGACAGAGATCAACGCGGAAAGAGCGGAAAGGGCGATAAGTGCGGCGCAAGAAGTTACGTATAGTGATTACAAGGCGGCATATATTGGTTTTCTTAAGGTTATTGATGAGTGCGGAGTTGATGAATATGGTTGTTCGGGAGGAGCATATTCAATATATGACATTGACAAAGATTCGACACCTGAATTAATTGTACACTATGGAGGCTGCGAAGCTGATTATCATGTATGGGTATATACATATACTGATAACAAAGTTAAGTGCATTGATGAGATATACACCGGTCACAGTGAGTTCTATGCATATCCAAGTGGGAATGGAATACTGCAATATTGGGCTCATATGGGAGGTGAAGAATTTACCCTTTTTTCTTTAAATAATAATGAGCTAACAGCAAAAGAATTATATTCCGGAAGTACTGAGTATGAAGATCCGGAAACCGGAGAATATGATATAAATTTCACACCTGTAAGGAATGTAGTGCCTGATGCATATTTTCTTACATCATTTGCGCCTGATAATGTAATTCCGATAGAAAAATATGAGATTATCTCAGCATATGTGCCATCTCAAGACAATTCGAATTATACCTTTCCGAATAATAATCCAAAATTTTATTCAGAAATCATGGAAAAAGACAATATTGTGAATGCAGTGTCTATGTACAGGAATGATACGGTTTATAAAGATATTCATTTTAGTGATTTTTTAAAAAAGCTAGAACATTCTCAATCGGAAATACAGGATATAACATATGCAGATCTTAATTTAGATAATGTGTATGAATGTATTTTTTATGTTCTGAAAAAAGATAGTGAAGATTCTATTCGTATAATTCTGAGTAAGCAGGGAGAAAAAATTTATGCATATTATGATTCATCTTACATGTCAAGCACCGGGTGGGGGTATGCTGAAAAAACCGATATTACAGAAAATGGATTCTTTATAGAAGAGCCTAATGAACACTTCTTCCAAAATCGAGTTATGTATGATAAAGAAAAATGGTTTTACTATTCCGCGCCTTATTGATCTGTAGCCATGAATAAGAGGTCGACATGAAGAAGAAAAACATAACAGCCATTGGCATAGCATTGATGATTTTA
>ODAI013869696.1_pt1 | contig 44770 bp, 52 predicted proteins | sample 1539321 | NCBI WGS metagenome assembly ODAI01 (sample SAMN02144231, study PRJEB22623) | gut metagenome | biome: sheep rumen | host: Ovis aries | place: New Zealand
ATCTACCGGATCTAACTAATTAAATTATAGATAGGTGGAAAAATTCCACCTATCTTTATATTGGATTTTCTTATATATTATAATAATGGAGGTAAGTAATTATGGATGACATAATTGAAATAAAATTAAATGCTGGAGATATGTTCGAATATAAAAATGAACTATTTCGATATCTTGGAAATATTAAAGATCCAAAAAATCTTCCAAAATGTAAATGTTGTTACAGTATCGATGGTACATTATATGTAAGAACTATTGAAAAGCCGCTTGATTTGGAAATAAAACCTGATGATGATTTTTTACTAATCGAAGTTAAAAAAGCTCTGAAAGATTTTACTCCAAAACAATTTAGAGAATTATTCGATACCGAAACTGAATACCGTAATATGCGAAGAGCTATTGAAAAAGGAAATTCGATAAGCGCATCACGATTTAAAATTATTATGGAAAAGTTAGGAGTCGATAAATCTAAAATTCTAGACATTTTAAATACTAAATTTTCTAAATATGTTTTCGAAAGAACTGAGGAGGTATATCAAAATGGAGAAAGGCGAAGGAATAGTTTATTCTGTACCAAAAACTGTAGAGTATGAAATTACTGTACAGGAAATACCAGAGCATAAAAATTTCACAGCTATGTGTCAAACTGCTATAATAAATGGAAAGTCATATGTGTTACATAATGAAATAACTTTTACATTTAAAATAATTGATGGTAAAGTTGATGTTGTTTGGGGTTGGCATACTGGAACAGAAGATTTTACATTCTCTAAAGAAGAAGGTGATAATTGTGAAGAGTATATCGAAGATTATCATCCCGGAATGTTAAAACAACTTAAGAAAAAACTTAAAGAAATGAAATATCTTTAAGTTTTATTAAAGAAGGAGATTTCTCTCCTTCTTTTTTTCTTTATATATTATTATAATGTAAAGAATTTGTATAGATTCTTAAATATTATAATTCTATTAAGGAGAAAATCTTATGGATACTGATGGAACAATTATTAATGAAAACAAATTTACATTAACTCCAGAAGAAATGGAGTTATCTAAAAATCCAGAAAGCTTTAAAATTTATCTCGAATATAAAGCTAGAATTCAGGAAACTATGTTTGTTGAAGCTGGAAAACAACGAGATAAAGAATTCGAATCTCTTAATTTACAGCGTGAACGTGAATTCGAATTAACTAAATATCAGCGTAAATGTGAATTTGAAACTATGAAGTGGCAACGAGAGAAAGAAGCTGAAACTATAAAAATGATAGACAAACGTCGAAAAGATGCTTGGGCTGTGATATTAGGTGTAGGCGCTGCTCTTGTAGAAAACTTCTGTGAAAACAATTCAAATTCTCAAACAATTAATGAATCTGTACCAATTGGAACACCTATTAGCGGTGACGTGGATCCAGAAGTACCGTTTGCGTAAATTTGTTAAGAAGGAGAGAAATCTCCTTCTTTTTTTTCTAAAATTAAAGAATACAATACTTATATATTCTCATTATGTAAAATAACACTGAAATAAGGAGAATTTGATTATGAATATAATTAAAGTTAAAGATTTCGATTCTATGCAGGCTATTACAGTAGGTTTAGCTAGAAATGGTTATATGGTTACAGCAGATTCTGTAACAGATGAGAATTATAAAGAACATTGGGAAATTAAATATTGTGAATTTTCCGAAATGAATAAAATACCAGTTAATAATGGTAGTGATTGGGATGGAGATCATATTTCTTCTATGGAAATTCATAATAAAGCTAATACTAAAGGTGTAAAATGTAAAATTTTACCAGATGAAAAACCTTTAGAAGAAAATAATGATAATGAAAATGATCCAGATTTCAAACCTATTTCATTTGATGAAAAAGGAAATATTATAAAAAGTGATGAAAAACCTTTGGTAGAAAATGAACGAGATATTCTTGATCCTAATCCATATGGATTAGTACCAAGGCATAATACTCCAGATATTCCTCCGATCCCTCAACAAGATGTATCGGATAATATAAACTGATGAACAAATGACAGTTATAACTTCAGTATCTGGAAATTAAATAAGGATTTAACAATTATGATAATGGAATACATGGGAAAAGATTTTAAAACCGTTAATATTCCAGGATATTCTAATTATATGATTTCTAAAGACGGAGATATATTTTCTATTGATAGAAATCGTATAATTAAACATGTTATAGATGAATATGGTACTCATAAAATACGATTACAAACTGATAAACATTGTGAAAGTCATAAGTTTAGAGTTTGTGATGTTTTATTGAAGACCTGGAATATTGTTGTAGATAGGAAAAACTTTCCTAATCTTATTGAAGAAGACACAGAATATTTAAATCGTGTAAATAGAACAGAAATGATGTATAATGGTACATTATTTAAGAATATTAATATTCCTGGATATGAAAATTACATGGTTAATTCGGTAGGTGATGTGTACACTAAACGAAGTGGTGAATTAATGGTGCCTAAATATGATAAAGATGGTTATCTTTATTTATGTTTATATAATACCGTAACAAATAAACGTATGACTGTTCAAATACACAAAGCGGTAATGTATACATTTAATGGACCACCACCAGCAGATATGATAGATCCTACAATTGACCATATAGATTTTAATCGTACAAATAATGAAGCGTCAAATCTTAAATGGTTAGCTAGAAAAAATAATTCTTCACCTAAGAATCAAACAGTTTTTAAATTTAAATCTGAAATAAAAAGAAATAGGACAGATTATGATAAACTTAGAAATAAATTTGATTGTGATGGAATAATTGAAGATTATTTTGAAAATGATTTAACAAAACGTGAAATAGTCGAAAAATATCATGTATCTGATAAAGGATTTACTGATATTATAGAACCGTTTATGAGAATTTTGTTTACTAAAAACGAAGAATTAGGATTAGATGATTTTGATCCTGATGCTGAATACGATATAACTGATTATACTAGATTTGTGGAGGATATAAATGAATAATTATTCGGATTCTTCAATTCAAGAATTGAACGATATCGAACATATCCAATTACGTCCGTCGATGTATATTGGAGCTTTAGGAAAACCAGGTTTGTATAAATTGGACTGTGAACCTATCCAGAATGTACTCGATGAAGCTATGGCTGGATATGGTAATCAGTGCAATATTATTCTCAATACTAGTGAAAATATCATGGTTGTTGAGGATTTTGCACGTGGTATTCCTATTGGTAAATTAAAAGATATTTTCTCAAAACAGCATGTTGGTGCGAAATTTAATAACAACACTTATCATAGACATGCTGGAAGCAACGGCGTAGGCAACAAGTGTGTTATGGCACTTTCTGATTGGCTTAAATGTGAAGTTTATCGTGAAGGTTATGTTGATGAGAAAGGTAATAAACATCCTGCTGGTTATGGTAGAGTATATTTTGAAAATGGTCTGTGTAAAGAATATGTAGTAGAAGATTTACCTAATGGTATTCCTGCTGGTAAACATCCTGGTACTACAGTTTCATATAAATCGAGTGAAAAATATATGCACACTACTGAGCATGATATTCCTCGTATTTGTGATCTTTGTAACAATATTGCTTATCAGACACCTGGATTTACATTTAACTTTATAGTTGATGGAAAAGTTCATACATTCAGACATCTTGGTGGTATGAAAGAACAAATGAAAGACTTTATTAATAGTAAACGTCTTAATTGTTTGTTTGAACCTATTGAATTCCAGGGTGATGAAACAACATTTGATTATCACATCATGTTTACTTACAATCCTATTAATAGTGGTGATTCGAATATCATTTCTTATGTAAATGGTAATACAACTCCAGGTCACGGATTCCACGTATCATCATTTAAGAAGGGTTTGGGTTTAGCATTAACTCAATACATTAGTGAAAATCCAACAGTTATACCTAAACAGTTTGAAAAACTTAGTGTAACTGGTGCATTGTTAAATGATAATGTTGTAGCTATTGTAGGTGTTGGTCACGAGGATCCTAACTATGACAACCAGATGAAAGATACATTGAAATCAATCGATGTACAGTCTCCTATTGAGAAAGCATCTAGAAATGTATTCTTGAACTGGTTAAGGAAGAATCCTAACCAGGCCAAGAAACTTATAAATCTTGCAATTGATTATGCTAAATATGAATTCGAACGTAAGAAACTTAAGAAGAATCTCATTGAAACTAAAGCTGCTAAATCGGCATTCGGTGCAAATGCGATTGATTTAAGTAAATTCACAATGTGTCGTTCTACAGATCCTGATAGAAGAGAACTCTTTGTAGTAGAAGGAGCTTCTGCAGGTGGTCAGGTTTCTGAAGCACAGGACCATGATTTTCAGGCACTTTATAAACTTCGTGGTAAATTAAAGAATGTTGCTAACGGAAGTACAAGCAACTTAAGTAAAGAAATTCTTGATCTTATTCAATTGCTTGGTATCGGATTCCCTGGAACAGGTAAGTTAAATTATGATAATCTTCAGTATAAGTCATTCATATTACTTACTGATGCCGACGATGACGGTGCACATATTGTAACTTTGTTACTTGCATTTATCTATACGTTCTATCCAGAAATGATTCGTAGAGGACATGTATTTATTGCTAATCCTCCTATTAAGAAAATCACTCTGGCTAATAAACAATCATTCTTTATTCATACTGAAAAGGATTTCGATTTCTATATGGAAGAGTTTATTTGTAATACATTTAAACTTTATTCAGAGAAAACAAATAAGGAATTAAGTGATGGCTTATTTAGAACTTTTATTAAAGCTACTACTGGTTACAATAATCTTATTGATAATCATGCATCGGCTTTAGCAATTCGTCCAGATTTGTTGGAAAGAATCATTGTTAATATCAATATTGTTTCTCAATGTAGTGAAAATCATGAAGACAAATTCAATAAAGAATTTAAACGGATTTCTGGTTATGATGTAAGAAAGGTTCCAAATACAAATCTGTATATGTTTGACCAAGGTATTTATCATGCATCGTTAAGATTGGATAAAGAATTCTTGAGACAACATTTCGATATAATTATTGAGAAACTTTATGATATTCATATTTATGGTGTATATCTTAAAGGTATCAGAAGTGGTCATGAGTATCATGGAACAATCTATCAGTTATGTGAGTATATGAATTCTATTCTTGGACCTAAGATTCAAGTTACACGATTCAAAGGTCTTGGTGAAATGTCATCTGCTGATTTGGCTGAAACTGTAACAAATCCAACAACTCGTAGATTGACTCAAGTTACTATGGAATATGCTGAACAAGCAAAGAGAGCTGTTAAAATATTTATGACTGATGCAGACATAAAATTCAAGCGACTTTTCTATGCTGGTGAGGTGGATTTTGCTTAATTAAATAAAGTGGTAGTGTTGCTACCACTTATATTTTTTATTTATATATTATAAACTTGAATACAATATCGAATTAAATAATTAAACACATAGACTCGAAATGTATCAGAGCAAAATATTAAATCCGTCAAATCAGAATGTATTAAGTTTCTCTATTAAATCCGTAATGCAAAAATGTATCGTTGACACAAATTAAATCCTTAAGGAATTAATGAATCGTAACTGATAATTAAATCCAAAGTAACTAAATGTATTAAAGACCAATATTAAATCCAACTGCAAAAAATGTATTAGGGTGAAATATTAAATCCAATTTCTGTAAATGTATCGCAAAAGTCTATTAAATCCATTTTTGTCAAATGTATCAATAATGGTTATTAAATCCGTAATGCAAAAATGTATCGTAATCTTTAATTAAATCCTGAGGTAATTAATGTATCAGCATACATTATCAAATCCAGCTGTATTGAATGTATTATTCATTGACATTTATTAAATCCGTATTCAGAAAACGTATCAATGCAAGAAATTAAATCCAAATTGATTTAATGTATCGTTTTAGAAAATTGAATCCGTAATAACAAAATGAATCATATTTGAAAATCAAATCCTGGGAGATGTAATGTATCATTATATATAATTAAATCCTTAAGTGTTAAATAATGCTTTTTAGAAAGATAGGATCATTTTGACCCTATCTTTTTTTTTTGCAAAAAAAAAACAATTTTTATTATATATTATAATAATGAATAGAATTTATATGAATTCTAATAAAATTATTAAAGATAGAAAGAATACTATCTATAAATAAACTAGGGGTAAATTATGTTAACATTAACAGAAAAAACATTGTGTGACAAGAGAGCTGTAGAGTTAGAGAATGATCTCAACTATCAGATGGTAGTTGGAGACATTAAAGAAACAGTTGCAAATATCCGGGTTACACAAGAAGAGCGTATTCGTGAATCAAATAGAAATCACGAAAAGGCTGACGGAACTGCTACTAAGAATGCTTCTGAAGCTGCTGAAGTAATGAAAACTTCAGAAGAGCATAAGGAATTCGTAAACGCTATGACAAATCGTTTACGTGAATTCGAAGACATGTGGGTTGAACACCTTCACACATGTATTAAAAAGCATCCTGTTTATACAAGATGGCTTTCAAATGTATCTGGAATCGGCCCAGCTCTTGCCGGTGATCTTCTTGCTGAATATAAAGTTGAGAAGATTTATTATATTGGACAATTGTTCCAGTATGCTGGAATCGTTGGTTCAACAAAACGTGTAAAAGGTCAGAAGGCTAATTACAATGTTTACCTGAAGAAACGTCTTCTTGGCGTTCTTCCAGGTTCTTTCCTGAAAGCTAGATCGCCATATTCGGTAATCTATTATCAGGCAAGAATTAAGTATCTGAATCGTTGGATGAATTCTGACGAAGAAGGTAAAAAGAATCTATCATTAGCACATCAACACATGATGGCTAATAGAAAAATGATTCAACAGTTCATCAAAGACTACTATGTAGCCTTTAGAACTATAATGGATATTCCAGTTATCAAATCTTATGAAGAGGAGAAACTTGGAATGGTTCATGTTGGAAACAACTGGACAACTCCTGAAATCTTCTTAGATATGTCTAAAGAAGAAAAGAAGGAATATAAAGAAAAAACCATTAAAAAGATTGCTGAGTTAAAAGAAGAACTTGACAATCTTGTTAAACTTTCTGGTATTAAGGAATAATTTATGAAAATTGGATTGAGACTATAAATTAAACCCATTTCCAATTAATGTATCAATAACAATTATTAAATCCGATGGTTGTAAATGTATCGTGATTCTCTATTAAACTCAGAGTATGGAAATGTATTGATAGCACAAATTAAATCCATAACATGGAAATGCATCAAAATACATGATTAAATCTGGTCTTTATCAATGTATCGCGTTTATGGATTAAATACAAGGGAAAAGAATGTATCAATATAATTAATTAAATTCGGTTTAATTTAATGGTTTTTAAAGAAGGAGAGAATAAAATCTCTCCTTCTTTTTTTTATTTATATATTTTAATAATGAAAAAAGAACGGTCATATAAGGAGGTAAGTAAATATGAGTTACTTTTTAATGAAAAGGATTATTGATGCAATTAAAAGTGGTAAACCTATTATGTATTATAATATTGAAACCACTGAAGAAGAAATGCAGAAACGTATTTCTGATGCACTTCATAATGATCAAAAAAGTGTATTAAGTAAGCAAACTTTAAAGTACTGTGGTTATAAAATTAAAGATGGAAAATTGGTTCATACTAAATATGAATCAAATCCAAATAAGGAGAACTAATATGGAATATTGGAAATTAAAAGATGAATCGTTTGTTGTAATTGATGATTTCTTTGATTTGAAAGATGAGGAAAATCAAACTGTTATTCGTTTAACAGATGATAAAGTCGAAGAAATAAATTTAACTAGAGATGAAGAAAAACATAATCCTGGAAGAATAGACACTGCTGAAATTCGTTTGAATGATAAGTTTGGTGTAAAGCATCGATATCGTAATTTGGAAGAAAATCGTCAATATCATTTTACAAGAGATGAAATGACAAACATATTCAAAGAAGTATTCCCATTAAATTCTCAGGCATGGGATTGGGACGATGTTTGGTGTTGTGATTTTAGAGATACAAATTCATTTCATGCATTTAGAGATGAAAGTGAATTTTATATCTTGCACAAACCTAGTGGAACTATGATAAATTGGTATAAGCATATGGGTAGAACCAATACTTGTAACAAAGATTTATCATTGGATGAATTAAAATTATTTTTACTTCTATTAAGAAAAGAATTAGTAGAAGAGAGAATAATTGAACCTAGAGAGCCATATAAAGCAACTAAAGGATTAATGTTTTAATTTAAAGGAGGAAAACATATGTATAAAAATAATCCACTTGTATCGTATAGAACACCTAGAGTGTTAAGCGCATCTGAAATAATTAATTGTCAATTTTATATTGAATCTCAGATAAATGAATATTTGAATACCACAAATGCTAAATCTTTTACAGTAAAAGATATTTTCGGTTATGAAAATTGGGATTGGTATGAAAGTCATGAACCTATTCAATGTATTTATCATGCATGGGTTAACCGTTATACCAAGACTCATCCTGAATGGACATGGGATGAAATTTATACCGAAGCTTATAAACAAGCTGCAATCAGTTTAGGACATCTTGTTAAACAAGTAGCAGGAATCATGCCAAACAAAACTTTTGTTATAAGTAATCCTTCTGGTTGGAACATTGTTTATAAAGTAGTGTGAGGTGATATATGGACAATATAGAAATTAAGAATTTCTTACGTTCTATTAAACAAATTGAAATTGGTAGAAGTGAAACATGTAAACATATTCCTTTGAAATATATAAATTTTATGTTTAAAGATTTCGGATATGTTCCAAGTAATCGATTTATACAATCTAAGAAATTCAAACCAAGTGTATTTGGAATGGATTTAGATGGTGACGTTATAACTGCTACATCTAGAAATCCTTTTAAATCAAAATATGTTTACGAACTCGTAGTTGATGTTGAAAGAAAATATTTTACGATTGTTCGTATAGTTCATTACATAAATAATTTTTGTTATAACGATTACCTTGCAAAAAGACCATGTGAAGTAGCTAAAACAATGTAAAAAAATAAGGGGGGATATGATTCCCCCTTATTTTTTTTAAAGATCATAGATTTTTGTAGCAATCATATCAGCATGATGGAGAAGTAAAACTTCAGGATATCGTTCACTCATCGTACTAAAATTCTGCATTTCAGTATTAGAAACACCGAATACACCTCATATGATAAGCGATAGCAATTTGCCAAGGTTCCGGTATTAATTCACCAACACCTTCAATATTTAATAAACGTCTTAAGCTTTCAGCACCATGTTCAATTCCATTATACCCATTATTATAAGCATATTTAAATGAATCGTCGCCTTTTTTATCATCTTTTACAAGTTTGTATTTGCCAACTTTACAGATATCATGGAACAAACATGCTATTGGATTAACGTCAGAAGCTTGTATTCCATAATGAATTGAAGTTCTTATAGCTGCTAAATATACAGCTAATGAATGGTCTATTAAGCCTCCTTTGTAAGCACCATGATATTTAGTAGAAGCTGGTTCATTAAAGAAAGTGCAATATTTAGTTAAGATTTTAGATATAGCCTTTTTAATTAATTTATCTTCTTCAGCATTTAATGAATAAAATAAATCGTTTTTCAATAATGTTAAGATTTTACCATTAGAATCATTGTTTCTTTCTTCATTAGATAAATGCTTACAAATCTTTATTTCATTTTGAATCCGAAATTCTTTAGATCGTCCTTTTTTTTGATTCTAAAAAGTTTTTCATATTTTTACTCCTTAAATATATCTATTTGATGTTTTCGATAAAGTTTAGATTCATCTCTTGTTCCAGTTTTCATTTCTGCTACACACTGTAATAATTTAGGATATTTGCGTGTAATTTCTTCATTATCCGAAAGACTAGATTTTAATTTATAAAATGGTTTATTTGTAAATGCTATTGGATATGACTCATTACGTGATGGATAAGAAATCGTAATTATGTATGTTTTCCTCCATCCTATACGTTTATCCGGTTTCTCATCATAACACCAAGTGTTTAAATAATCCCAGTTAAATTCTTTATCCCAATAAGCCCATTTTTTATATACCCATTCTGCAAATTGCTTAAGATTTTTAAGTTTAGCAGATTGTTCCATTGCTTCTGTTACAGTCATCATGCTTGCAGCTGGTCTGATTGTTACAGTATTAATGTGTAGTGAAATAAAATCTAAAATTTTCGATCCGGTGGTTGTGAAGATATTTTTAATAGATAAAAATATATTTTTAAAGAATAATATTATTTTTGGAGTTTTAATATCATGTATAAGATATTTTAATATACATTTATTCGCACTCATAACCATATATTCTCCCATTATACGTCGTTGATATTCATCCCATGATTCTTTTTCTGGATTATATTCTTCGTTCATAAAGTTTTCTCCTTATTTTAAACAAAGTTTTTCATACCAAGTTTTTCTATTTTCTCTATCATAAATATAAATAGAGTATAAATAATCTTTAGGATTATCAACAATGTTATTTTTTATTATTAATTGTGCTGCTTTATAAGCAGCTTCCCATGAGCATTTAATTGTATAATAATACCTATTATCGATTCCATTTCTATGATAAGAGATATCTCCGAATATTTGATATAATTTTCCAAGGTCTCTTTTACTTTCTCTAAGTAAATAGTTTACTTTATTGTAAAAACCTGATGGATTACGGTGATGTTCACCATTTCTAAATTTTACAGCCATAATTTAAATCCTCCTTAAAAATCCTCTTTTAGGATAATGATCTATTTTAATTATATTATCTATAAGAGGATTTATTTGTTTTAATAAAAATTTTTCACAAATTTTATATTCTGTTTCAGATAGTCTGATATCAGTGAAAGTTTTTTCACAAAACGTATCTCGATAAACTATTAATTCTGGTAATCTTTGTATAAATTTAATTTTTTGAAAATTATCGTATACTGAACAATATTCATTTATTATTTCATTCATATTGGAATAACTATAGTTTCGATATCCGAAACATAAATGATAATATATTATGAATAAATTATTCTCTAACTGTCTACGATCTTTTCCAAAGAATATCATAGTTTCTTTTAATTCATTTAAGAATTCTGAATGAAATCTGATTAAATAAAACCCTTCAAATTTACAATAATTAAAAAGTTGCATTTTATTTTTAATCATATTAGATGGTTGATCATATACAGGTTTTATTAGTTGTAATGTAGTTACATCTTCATTAAAACCATAATATTTATATTTTTCATATAATTCATCATTGTGCTGTTCTTCGTACATCATCCCAAAACTTCCTCAAATTGTCAGTTGTATCAAGATCATAAAGCATTCTGGCTACATTTGATACATGTCCTTCTGTAGAGTTTTCCATAATTCTTGTAACAGTTGATAATTGTGTCACTGTAATATAATCTAAGGAATTATGTGCATTCGCAATATCTGCTAAATTTTTATAAATAGATTTATTATTAGTTATATGACGAGCTACAAAAATTTTAGCTTCTTTTTCATTCTTAGCTTTAGTTATAAATACCATTTCTGTTAATCTTATAGATACTAGATAAATTTTATTTTCTTCATTAATCTTTTCGTTCATAATAGTTTACCTTCTTTCCTTTAAATAATTTATTTAAATCTTTTTCTAGTCTATCTGGATTTAAATACATTGTTTCCATCCCACAAGAAAAAGCTCCACCACGTCTTGTTAATATAATTTCATAAACAGTATCATCTTTTCTATTGAAAATTACATTAGCACAAGTATAACCAGGAATTCTTAAATACCAAAAATAATATTTTTCACTATCTTTATTATCAAGATAAGTTCCTATAATAGGTTCACCATCTTTTGCGAAAATATATGTATTCATATATTCTAAATTACATTGTTTAGGATCTCTAAATTTATCCATATATTCTGTAATTTCACATACTAAATCGTTACACATAAGTATTAAATCCTCCATAAATTTAAAGAGTAATATATAAATTTATATGAATTAAAATAACTATTTATAGATTTTTAAGATATCTATTTTTAAAAATTAAATATTTATTTTACAATGTAGTAAAGTACAATAGTTTAAAAATAATTGATTTTTGATTTTAGATATTATAAAAATGATTAAATTATTTAAAAATATGTTTAAAAATGTGCATTTTTTATAAAAATATTATAACATATAGATATACTTGTGAGAAAATAACGCGTTTTTAATTAAGTATATTAAATTCACAATCTTATTCCGAATTTCAGCATTTTTATGATAGCAATTGATTGAAATTGTATGCTTTCGGAATAATAATTTTTTACATACATTACCACAAAGTAATGTATTAAACATATATGGGTGAGCAGACTGTGTTTGGTGTGCAGTGTTTCAGATTGTGCTTATGCTAGTCTGATTTCGGCGTGCGGTTCAAATCCCACCTCACCCGCTTTATTTATGTCTCTTTACTTCAGTTGGTAGAAGGGTAGACTGTTAATCTATTGGTCCTAGGTTCGAGTCCTAGAAGAGACGTATTAATTTGGAATCTCGTATTCGTCTCAACAAATTATAGGGCGTGTGATGATGGATATGAATAAAATACATTAAAAAAAAATAATTAGTGTATAATAGTTATCGTATTATCGACACTAAATAAAATCTACTCCGAAGATGCATCGGAAAATGTAAGATTTCAAATTATTTGGAGCGTTCGCATAGTCCGGTCGAGTGCAGTAGTCTTGAAAACTACCGATTCCGCAAGGTTTCCGAAAGTTCGAATCTTTCACGCTCCGTCCAAGTTGTTACATATAACACTCTGGTCTAGTTGACAAAAGATTATATTAATCTTTGTAATTTTACATAAACCTCTCTTATATAAACATTAAATTCTCCAGCACTAATGTCGTACATTGTGCATTTATTTTTCTTCCATCTAATTATAGATGTTTATTATATATTTCTTAGGTGAGTAAATTATTAGGATATAGATTTACTTATCTATATAAGTTGTAGGTTCGAATCCTACTCTCACCAATCTCGGGTTGCCTTTTACGGATTTATATCCGTTGTGATCCGGCACGTGTGGTTACCGACGTGAGGAAACGGTAAAATAGTAAATCTCGTACGAGTGGAACCCTGGGTTATTCCCAGGGTTCCTATATTTTGCAAAAGGTCTATGATAGTTGATATATTATAATAATGAATAAGGAGAATGTAAAAAGTTAAAATAAATCAAATCTCCTTATAATCGAGGAGAAAATTATTATGATTATCGATCTTACAAAAACTATAAATAATCTTCATATTGAGGAGAATGAACTTGATAATGAAAAGATTATTAGTTGGTTCTTTATGAATAAAAAATTCATAGAGAAATTAGTTAGTAGCTATATCCAAAATTTTGGATGGGCATTTGGAGGTGCATCTGAAATGTATCTCGATATTAAGCAGCTTTATAAGGAGCATCCTTATAATTTGGAAGATAAGTATGGTGAAGAATCACCATCAATTTATATTCCAATTGCTGCTTAAATAAGGGAGAATAAAAATCTCCCTTATTTTTTTCTTATATATTATATTTATAGGAGGTAAGTGTAATATGCTTACATTAATATTTGGTAATAAAAGTAAAGAAGATGCTCTTGCTATGAGAGATCTATTCTGTTCAAGTGCAACAGGAATTCCAGGATTTATTGAGAATGAAATTTTGATTTCATCTCAATTGACAAAATCTGACGGAACAGTATTTGAAGATGGTGAATCTGAATACAATGTTTGTGGTAAAGATTACAAACATGTTGTTATGGTTTGTTTATCTAGTGATAATCAACCGGAAGGAACACCAGAATTTGATTTTGGAATCGATTGTTCAGATCAGGATATGACTAAATATCTCGATTTGCTTAAAAACTTGAAAGGATAACAATCGATTTTATCTATAGAAAGAGAATGCATTAGTATTCTCTTTCTTTTTTTATTACTATTGATATATTTAAATATATTAAGTGAGGTGAAACTATGGTAAATAAATATTCATTAGATAAAAAATTAAAAGACAGAGAAAATGCTGCTGTTTTAAATGAAATTGAAGATGCTAGACGATTTGTAAGATATTTTGTAAATCTTATGGAAGGTATTTTAAATTATGAATATGACGAATTAAAGTCATATTTTGAAGAAGATAAAACTGAAGTCGATATACGGATAGTTGAAAATCGATATGAATTAGTAACTGCTGGTATGAAAAGTTGCTGGATATCAGCATGTGTTAAATTATGTCATGAAGATTATACATATCCTAAGTTAAAAGTTGTTGAATTTAAAGTTTATGATAAATTTTTCAATTATACGATGAATATTGATCGGTTTATTTATGGTTCTATAGATGATGAAGAATTTGTTACCGATTATTTGCAAATTATAAAAAGTGAGATATTTAAAGATTTTAAATATAAATGGTCTTATAATAAAGATAAAATCTTTAAACGTTATATTATGGATAAGAATATTACTCCTTCTGAGTATATTATTGGATGTATAAATAATTATATTTATGATTGTATTATTAAGCCTAAATCTAAAACAATGACTTATGACGAATTTATAAATTCAGAATTTAAATTCGATGTTGATAAAAAGACTCAACGAATATTCAATAGATATTTCTTTGAAAATATTCCAAATATAAAAAGGAGAATAATAACACATGCATAAACGTAAATATGAAAGATTTCTACTGAATTTATTGATTGAAAGAACGTTATTTATTTATAATATAGTTCTTTCTACTCAATTTAATATAACGAAAAAATATAAGAATAAATGTATACGTTTATTAGTAGATATCCAAAAATATTTCAAAAATATAAGATATCAAAATTTTGATGTAAAATCTGTAAAATATGAATTTAATCAATATAAAATTTTAATGAATAAAACTGATTATTTGTTGAAAACATTTGATAAAATTGATAAAAATAAAAATATCAGAAATATTTGGTGTATAAATTTCAGCAAATATAATACTGAAGGACAATTTCCAATGTTTTATAATCCTAATTATGATAAAAATTATATTAGAGATTTTGTTAAATATTTCATAAATTTAACTAATATAAAATCTTTGATAGATGAAGAAATGAAAATTATTTATTATACTAATAAGTTTTATTTATTATAAAAATAGGGAGAAAAACTCCCTATTTTTTTATATTATTCTAAAAATGCTACTGTTACAGCTTTTTTCGACCTAGTTATAGCAGTGTAAGTCCATTTGTTATAGAAGTCTAGAGTTTTTCCATGTATATCCATTACTACTAACGGATGTTCATATTCAGAACCTTGACTTTTATGTACTGTGAATGCGTAACCAAAATCAATCATACCAACTTCACCGAGAGCATCATCTTCAAGTTCATTATTATATAATTCTTCAATAAATGCTTCTTTACTAGGATCTTTTTGATACTGTTCAAATATTTCTCTAAAACATACAGAATTAAAAACCATATTAGGATCTCCACAATCCATTAAGAAATCTGGAGTAAATTTAAGATTTAATAATTCCATATCGTTTTTATCTTCTATATAAGAATCTTCTTTAACGTAACCTGTTAATCCATTAATAAGATAAATAGGAACGTCATTATATTCTAATTCGTAATTATAATTGTTTAAAAGACATAAAACTTTTTCACCTTTTTGAGGATAAATAGATTTATAACCTTTTTGTTCTCTAACCATTTGATTTAATATACGGCGTGTTTTATTAGCATAACATAAGATAACCGAATAATCTCCAAGATGATCTTGAACTTTATCAAATGTAGTTACTAATGAGTTTTTACAATATCCCATAGGGAGTGGTTCACCATTACGAGCTTTCATAGCAAGATCAAGAATTCCAGATTCATCAGACTGTCTCATAACTTGTGTTAAGAAAACATCCAGATTATTTGGATCTTCAACATACTTATTTGTACCGAAAACAGGTGGAACCTGACCAGGATCCATAAGTAACATAGTCGGTAAACCAAATGAAAGTATATCATTAAGCATAGCTTCATTAACCATTGAAGCTTCATCTATTACAATTAATCTTATATTTGAAGGAACTCTATGCTTTTTATTAAATAAAAACGAATTTCCTTTTTTATAAACTGTATAAAATGTTTTATGAATAGTATTAGAGGGGTTTCCTTTAAGACGTAGAACCAACGATGCTTTAGCTGTTAAAGTTGCAAATATTACATCATTAATTGGTATACCTAACATCTTAATTATGGTATTTACTGTTGTTGATTTTCCTGTGCCTGGCTAAGCCACCAAGAGCAAATACCTGTTGGTTAAAACTATCAACAAAGTACCATTTGATTGCTTTCTTAATGGCTTGAAGCTGTCCGTCATTAAATTGGATAGCCATAATTAAATATCACCTCCTTTTTTTTTTATTTAAGATTTATATTCAAGTGTCAAAGTGTAAATTTCTTATATATTATAATAATGAATAGAACTCGTATGAGTTCTTAAATACTATTAAAGATAGAAAGAATACTATCTATAAATAAACTAGGGGTAAAATATGTTAGGATACGATGATATGATTAAGTGTGGGCAGAAATATGACCTTGAAAAGAAACAGATGTATTTGCAAAAATATAAAGCATTTGTTGAATATTTTAAAAAAGTTATCCATATAACTTTCAAAGATGATGAGAAGCAAATCGCTTCTTATTTAAAAGAAACACATGATCAATCTTTCTTATTAGATTGGTGTGTTGGTGGCATCCATTATGATGGATTCCATATTAGTAGATTAACAGATGAATCAATCGATGTCGTTTCATTGCGAGCTCATGACTCTTACTATGATCCAGTTCTAAAATTAGAATCAAATATAGATGACGAAGAGCTTTTATCATTCTTCAATAAAGAATATAAATATTTCGTAGAATTATTTGTACCAAATTATTATTTGGAAGAATATGAAAACAAGCTTATTGATGAACGATATAGCTTGGTTTGTAAAATAGCAGAAAAATTTAATGAAGAATGTTACAGTGCTTTTCGACCATATTTTGAAACACTTGGTATAAATGAAACACGTTCATTTAACGATTCAAAGTTTGCATTAAGTTTTACAGATGAACGAAGAAAGGAACTTGATAAAGAGGTTCTTGATGAATACAATTTGTTCCATGAAAAAATTGTTGAAATGACAAAAAAGTTTGATGAATCTGTTAAAGATTTGAAATAACTGTTATTTGCTATTCTAAAAAAAGAAGGAGAGAAATCTCCTTCTTTTTTTTTAATTTATATATTAATCATAAAATAAATAATATAAGGAGTAACAATAATGTCAGAAGAAATGTGTGTAGATGTAGCTATGAATGAAGAAGATAGTATGCCTAGAAAGATGTATTCGATTGAACAATCTGATGAACGAAAAGCTAGTGATGAGTTTGAAGATGAGTGTTGTGAAAAAGCATGTGATGTTGAAGTTTCTGAGAAATTGAAAACTGAAAAGCGTGGTTTATTAAAACAGTGTGATGAAATTAATAGACAAAACGATGTTAGTTTCATATCAAATATAAAGTTTGGATCTGATTATGAAATAAAATCTGAAGATAAATATAATATTATTAAACGATATTCACCGACAATGAAAATGGTTTTTAGACATAAAACTTCTCTTGATGATCCGAAATTATTATTTACTATAAATATGATTAAGTCTAAACCTAATAAAGTTTTAAAAGAATTGGATTCTTTGGAAACGGTTAATAAATTATTTAAGTTTGGTAATTTAAATGATATTCGTATTATACATTTAAGTAAACGTACACTCGATCCAATGAATATCGGAAATTATAAAGAATTGAGATTACGTTCTGAACATGATGAAAAAACTAAACCTAATAATTGTACGTTTTTTAAAACTGGACAGTTAAGTTTAGATTATGATAATATTGGGTGTGATTATTCTAATTTTTACCCTGCAACTATAAACATCATATATTCTAATTTAAAACGATATTTTATGGATTTATGTAATACTTTACCTTTATATGATTATTCAAATGCTAAAGTTGTAGGATTGTTATATAGTGGTGGTAAAGATTCTACTTGTAGATTATTAGAATTGTTGGAACAAGGTGAACATGTTGTACCTATTGTAAATACATTCAATTCTCATGATAGTACAGATTTATTACTTCGCGACATAGCAACTGTTTATAATCTTTCTAAAGTGTACAAAACTAATAAATTTAAAGGTACATTATATAAACCTAAGTTTTTAACTTATTTGAGTTGGGGTTTTGATTCCGATTATCTTGGATTATGCCAACAACCATATAACATGATGTCGTTAACCGCATTAGGTAATTCATTTTTAAATAATTGTAAACGTATAGAATGTTGTTTGATTAATGGTGATATGGGAGTTTCTTATATTTCAGAAATGACAAAACTGTACAAAACTGCAATGAAATTTAATTATAATGTTGTAAATGGTAATGTTAAATCTATACCGCCACTAGTTTTCCCATATATAAAAATGATTAAAGATAATATCATTGAAAATTTAGAAGTGCGACTTGGTAATATTATAGATGATAAATCATTTTATACAATAATACCAACCTGTCAAAAAATTACCGTTCGTTCTATAAAAATAGCTTTTAGTCAAAATAAATATTGGTTATACATTTCATTAGAAAATTGTGGAAACTGTTCATATTGTAAAACTCATGATAACAATTATTACTACACAATATGTATACCTCTTAGTGAAACTAAACCTATTGATAAGAACGATATAGTTTTATCAAGTGATGAAATATGTGATATAAATTCTAGATTTTCTAATATTTTTAGAGCTTACTAAAAAATAAATATTAATAGATGGGATTGTATCCCATCTATTTTTTTAATAGTTCATAAGAAGTTCTATATTAATTCGTTTATTTTTTGGAGCGTTTAATATTTCATTCACTTTATAAATACTATTATCTTTTATAACGTGTCTCCAGTTTCTCATAGTTACTTCTATCATATTCTTATAAATTAATGAGTTTAAATCACCCTCCAGTTTTTTTAATCTGTTTTCGATCTTTTTCATTTTTGTGAATTTTTTGATTATTAATAATTTGGTTTTTATATCATTAAAATCTTCGGTTCTATGTTTCTTTATAAAATCCATAATTATATTATCGACTTTAAATTTATTTGTCAATTGTAATTCATTTAAAGTTTCATATATGGTTAACAAATTTATTACAGTATTCATGTATAATGGTTCTACATCTGATAAATTTTCTTCTTTAAAATTTTGAAAACCGTATAAATGTATTCCATCATTATTTATAAAGAAATAATAATTTTTTGTAAGTTTATAAATCAATTCATTCATATTGAATTTACAAAGATCGAAGAATAATATTTCTTTATTTGAATCGGAACGACTAATACAAATAGTTCGTATCAGATTATACTTCATGAAGAAACCTTGATTAAAGTTATCATAATAATAAATATAAATTCTAGGAATCATTGTTATTAAAGGAATTAACTTTTTAATTAAAGTTGCGATATTTTCATCAGATTTATATTTATTAACATTGATTCCTATATAAAAGAAACTCATAGCATCTAGATTATTATAAAAATATCTTTTATAATGTGCTATTAGATTTAAGAATTCTGTTATAAATTCATTAATATTTTGCTCTGTAAATTTAACATCTTTATCATAATCTATAGCATAAAGATATTTACCCATAATATAATCAAAATCTAAACAAAAGTAAATAGTTTTTTCAACATCAGTTCGTTTAAAATATAAGTCTAATTCTGAATATTTTATTTTTTGTGAATTAAACATAATACTTATTAATTCATTACTCATATTTTCTCCATGTAACACTAAATGAATATATAATTATATTAAATTACACATATTAATATACATATTCGGAGGGCATTAAATTATGTTATTGAAAATACTTCCCAGTAAGAAAAAGTTATTTGGAAAAGCAAAATACAGTGCAAATGTAACTATTTTAGAAAATAAAAATATTAAATGTATTAATTGTAAACGAAATATTGAATCTGGTGAACCTGTATTTGAAACTGGAAGGTTTAATAAATATTATTTATGTGAAGCTTGTACAAAAGCTAAAGGAGTTTATAATGAAACAAATAGTAAATAAACATACTATTATTAGATTAATTAAACCAGAAAATAATAGTGTGGAAAGTATCAAAAAAGAAATCAATAAAAATATTGATGATTTATTTAATCGTGTTATGGGAAATTCAGATAATGAAAATTTTCAAATATCTGAATTATCTATTAAACGTTTTGATGACAAATTAGTATTGGATGATAATTTATATTATGTTCCTGAGTTAGAATCTTATAAAAAACTTGAAAAAGAGTATCGTATCGAGATAACAGCAAATGTTATACGAAATGATCCAGATCAATAATTTTATAATAATTTTGTCTGTAGTCTTCGGGCTACAGATATTTTTATTTATATACTTATTTAATGATTTTGAAACAGTATAGTATAAATCTTATTGGAGGAAAATTTAAATGTATGAACCTTTAAAAGATACCAAAAAACTTATAGAAAAACTTAAGAAAGTTTGTACAGCTATGAGTAAATATAATTTAAACTCACCATGTTTATTACAAATGATAAGAATGAATGGTACTTATGAATTTATTCTTTCTCATAATCCGAAAAATGGTGATAATTTTGATTATTATAAAATTTTTAGCACTGTAACATTTGATGAATTTTATATTAGTGAAGAAGATCAGAAATTATTTGTAGACAATGATGAACGTGTTTCTATACCAATTGTAGTATCATCTTGTGATTTGTTAGGAATTAAATCTCTTATGAGTCACGATGACATTATAAAAACATTCTTAACTAAAACTTATGATGTGTGTTTGGATTCTTGGTATATTTTTCCAAAACTTATGTTACAAGCTATTAAGGAAGAAGTTATTTTAGGTTTTGAAGTTATGAATCTTCCTACACCTAGAAGAATAAATCAATATTTATTTCAAATAAATATTAAGTTTAACCCACTCGATAGATATAAACATACATTATTTATAGCAAATTCTGAAAGACTTGATAAGATATTTAATCTTAAAGTTCTTCCATTAGAAAGAGAAAATGCGGTAACTGATATCCTTTTCAATTTGTATTTAGATTCAAATGTTTCTTATTTAACTTTAGAGCCTAAAGCTTGGGAAGAAGTATTTGAAAAAAATAAATATATGAGCGGAATAAGATTAAATGGATTCAATAATCATCCATTATTAATCTATCATAATGATTTCATGCAAAAGAAAATAGTTTCGGGTTTTGTATCAAAAAGCTATGATGAACGAAATATTGTAACATTGAATTTTGATATAGAATTAACTGGTGGAATACATACATATTTTAAATACAAATATTACGAAATATAATAAAAGGAGAAATTTAAAATGGAACTTTTTGAAAGATTAGGTTTTAAATCTGAAGAAGATTTTAATAGATTTAAAGAAACATTTGGAAATTATTGGGGTGTAATGCTGCTGATGATGGATCCAGCATATTATGGAAAACTAATATCTAGAGAATTTAATATTGAACGACCAACATTCGATTGAATTATTAATTATAAACAAAATATAAAGGAGTAATTGATGAAAAATTTAATTAATGATCGTCTTACTGAAGACGAAATTAATGAACTTAATAAAGTTTTAACTGATAAGAATATCGATTTTGATGATGGTGATAAACGAATTGATGATAAGTTTATTCGATCTGTAGATTATTTCTTTAAACATCAGAAAACATTTAGTAAAATGTCTCTTGTTGATGTTTTTAAATGGTTTTATTATCTTGGAGTTAATACTGAACCTGATTCTAAAGAAATTTCTATGGAAGAAGTTATGAAAATGATCGACGATCAAAATTTCATAGAAATGGTATCGAACTTTATTAAAAATCCGATGGCTAGCGAAAAATATACAGTCGATATCAATGCTGCAGATAATGTAGTACGCTTGACACAAAATTGTATAGGATCGGAATGTTCTTGCTCTCCACAACGAGAAGATTGTTGTAAAAATAATTGTGGCGATAAATGCTCTATTATAATTCCGATGTCTAAATTTAATGAAATGATAAACTTTAAGGAGATCAATTAAATGAAAATTGAAAAAATATTAGATACGATAATGGATATGTATAAGAAAAATACATTAAATAATAGAGATCATTTAACTATTAAAAGCAAAGATAAAACTTTTATTGGCGCTCGTTTTACTGATTTTTCCTATAATATTTGGTTTGATACATATCACTATCTTGTTTTTGATATTATAAAAAATATTGATTTTGATATGAATATAACTTATCTAAATTCTGATGATTTGAATAAAACATGTGTAATGGATATTGACATGAAATTAAAAGACTATAAAAAACTTGTTCGTCTTTTACATTTATTAGATGATAGAATTAGATTTTTAAAACGTTTGGAATATTATAAACGGTGTATAATTTTTATGAATGATATTTCAAAAAGATATAATTATGATTTAAAAAATGATGATAAATTATTTAAACGTTATGGGTTTGTTTTCGATGGCTATATGTTTAATTCGAATCTTATTTCTAGACCATCCGATATTCAATCTATAACATATGAAAAATTATACAAAATGCCTAAATTATATAGAAAGCTTTTATTAAAGAATAAAAAAATAATAAAATCTTTAATACATAAGTATTGGCCTAAGTATTTAAATCGTAAAGATATTAAACGACTTATATTTTCTGTAAATGATTATTATTTTAAATATATTGAAACGGGATTAGTTTATAGATAAAAAAATAAATTATTTATATAGTTTGAGTTAAAGGGGGATTTTAAAATGGGTAAATATATTTTGAATTCCATGTATTTGAAAGCTAGATGGAGAAAAGCTGATAAAATTAATCCTTTCTCGGATTTCAATATGGAAAAAATATCAGACGATTGTTTGATACAAATTATAAAAGATGATGAAACTAATACATCAGAAATTCAAATTATAGAAAGACCAACGATTGAATATTATACAGTTATAGATGAACAAAATTGTAAACCTTACAATCAAATGTATATTGATCGTGATTTGGTTGAACCACATACAGTTGAATATTCAAAACGTGAAGGAGATATTTGTAAATATCTAGGAATTTACGATGAATACAAACGTTTAAAAGCTGAAGCTAATAAATATCATACAGATCCTGAAATGGCTAAAATGGATAAGATGAACTTTAAGAAATTTATGAATAATAAAGTTTATATGAGTCCACTTATCTATGAGGCAGATTTGGCTATTGAAGATTATTATAAAACTGCTTTTATGAAAAAACATGGTAGTAAACTTCCTCGTGTTCTCAATATAAGTTATTATGATATCGAAACCTTTATCTATCGTTTTAAAGAGCAGGTAGATCAGAATAATCCATTGGCTCCAATTTCAATTATCACATATTACAATAATAAACAGAATCATTTCTATGCACTTTGTTTATTCTTAGATGAAATTAGAGAAGTTCAGCAAGAAGTTCAGAAAGATATCGATGGATACATTAATGAATATATTCGTGAAGATTTTGAAAAGATTCCTGATTGTAAAATCAATATTAAATTCTTTGAATCTGAACGAACTATGTTACAGGCATTCCACCAATTGATTCAACAGGATAAACCAGACTTTGCAATGGCTTGGAACAGTAATTATGATAATAAATACATGTTGGGTCGTGAAAAGATTCTTGGTTTGGATATTACAAATCTCTGGTGTCATCCTGATGTTCCAGAACAGTATAGACAATTCTTATTCAATGAAGATCCTCAGAGAAAAGAGAAAGTTTATAATGCTGGTGGAGATTCTGGAAATAAGAAACACTTCTCGAGATTGTGGGATTGGATTGTTGCTCCAGGTTATACAACTTACATAGACCAAATGTCGTTGTATAGTAATTTGCGTAAACGAAGTATTGAACGAAGCTACAAATTGGATGCTATAGCTGAAAAAGAAATTCATGCTAATAAAGTAGATCTTTCTGATTTTGGATATAACATTCGTAATGCTATCGTTAAAGATTTTAAAATATTCTTAAAATACTCTATGCGTGATACTGCATTACTTCATTTACTTGAAGAACGTAACCACGATTTGATCACTTATCTATCTCTTGCAGATAATACAGATACAAAGAATGGTGTAAACGTTAGTATTATTATTAAGAATGCATTCTACAATAGATTCTTGGATAATAATCAAGTTATGGGTAACACTATTGATTATGGTGTTAAAGAATCAATCGATGGTGCTTTAGTACAAGATCCATTATTATTGGAAGTTCCTCCAGTAGAAATTAATGGGCATAAAACTAAAATATTCCGAAATGTTGTAGATTGGGATGCCAAATCACTTTATCCATCTCTAATGTGTCAACATCAAATCGGTCGAGAAAATCAGAGATATAGAATTCTCAATATTACAGATCAGTATGGTAATTTCATAATGACTGGCCAGGATTATAATCAATATCTTCAAACTAAAGATGTTAGTATTATTGATCTTTGTCATGAACTATACGATTTACCAAATATCGAAGATATTCTTAGCGATGTTGAAAACCAATTAAAACGAGTTTGTGCTTAATTATAAAAGTGTGGATATTTATCCACACTTTTTTTATATATTATATTTTTGAAGAGGTATATATGGAAGAAATAAAAATTGATCCGAAAACTTGTTACACTAGTTATGCGGAACAAGAAATAGAGGATGATAACCCTCCAATTCCTGAAAAACTTTACAATAAAATAAAATCTAAAGGCTATGAGTCTCTTAGAGAATATGCTTTTTATGAGCATGGTGTAATAATGCCTTAGTTTTTAAAATAGGATCAATAGCGATCCTATTTTTTTTGCAAATGGTTTATGATGCTTGATATATTATAATTATGGATAAAAGATAGAGAGGGGTGTTCATGCACCCCTCTCTAAATATAGCTTTTACCAAGGAGGTGAAAAACTATGGAAGGTAAACAATTGTTTACATACCATTATAGTGTAAACTATAATGGTTTTCCAGTCACTAAGACCAAATTAGTGACAAGACAGGAATTTATTTCCGTTACAGGAATAGACCCTGTCACAAACAAATGTATATTTTAATTGTTAATATACATTTATTAAATATAGAAGAGGGATTAATCTCTCTTCTTTTTTTGTAAAAGGTTTATATTATTTGATATATTATAATAATGAATAAAGGAAGTTAAAAATGTTAAATAAGTAAAAAGAATAAAACATTTCTCCTTTATTCAAGGAGAAAAATTATGAATGAAGATATTATGAAGAAGTTTAAGGATGCTATGAATTCCTTAAACGATGAAGATATGGAGATTGTATCAACCAATCTCCATAAAAACAATATGAGAATTGAAAGAGATATTCGATTTTCATATTTAACAAGAGAATCATCTCAACCAACTAATAAAAGAAGTTATACTTCTATGAGAGTTGGCTGAGATTAAGAGATAGGAAATTAAGTTTCCTATCTTTTTTTTAATTATATATTTTCTCCTTAACAAGAAAGTGTACATATTCTTTGGAGGATTAAAAATAATGGCTAAGTATTTACAAACAATTAGTGTAACTGAAGATGAGGTTAATAAAGCAAGGTTAGAACCTTTTGAAGAAAGAAATAAAAATATTGTTGTAGAATTTGATAAGATTTTTACAAATGAAAATTTTAATGTTTACAATAAGTTTGTTACAGGTATTGGTAAGAAACGCGTTTATTCTTCCATGGCTACAGATATATGTAATGATAACAACATGATTCTTAATCAATGTGACCCACAATTGAAAATGAGAATTCTTTATTCTTATTTCACTATTAAGAAAGCAATCGATCTTAAGAAATTTGTTAAGGTTGATGATGAAAGTGCTTTACAACAGTATGGTGCTGAAGCACACAGAGACTTTGGTAAATATGAAAACTTTATCAACTTCCTCATTTCAACTTTATTTACAGTTGATTTTATTGAAGCTATTAAATCTTATGTTGAAGAACATTATGAAGTTTCTGTAGATGAAAAAGAATCTGCTAATTATGCTGAAGCTACAACATTTACAAATGAACATTTGAAACTTATCTATACAGCATCTTATATGACTAAATTTGCAATCCCATTATGTACACATTATATCTTTATCAACTCTGATCTCAATATCGATGTATTCAATTTCATGTACACTATTTTTGATGCTATCTTTAAGATTATCGTTGTTGGTACAAATTGTTCTAATTTGATGAATAAACTCTATCAATATTGTGATAGAATTGTTTCTCGAACAGAATCTTCTAATAAACGTATTTGGGATAGTTTCCCTATGTTTAATAAAACTCGCGAATCAATTGTTGACGAATTGGTTATCAAAATTGTAACAACAATTATTCCTAAAGCCGATCTTAAGAAATCAGTTATTAAACTTATTGCAGTTGTAGCTCGCATGAGTATTATGGAATTCCAGATCCGCGCAAACAATCCTTACGATTGTTATAGAATTAATGATAGTGATAATTCATCTGATGATGAAGATAAATTGTCAGAAAATGATATCTTCGATATGTTCTATCGTAATACTGATGAATCTATTGTTATTCTTAATAGATATGCTAATGATGATGCTATTGAATGTATCTGTAGAAGAAATAATGTTTACATTTCTCAGGAAGAATTTGAATTCTATAAAAAGAATTATCAGTTGCATTATTTCACAGTAAATATTGTATCTACTGTATTTGCTAGATTCTTCTCTGGTGTAGATAATGTAAGATCTTGTACATTTGATCAGTTTGTTAAATTGGTAATCGTATTAATTCATAAGATGAAAGATCTTGGTATTGAATATCTTCCACATTTCGTAACAGCAACACGTGCAAGCTATTCATTTACTAGAGCTCCATCTGTAAGTGTATTAAAACAACTTAAGAATGATTATGATTACAATCAATTGATTGAAATCAAATATCGAAATATCAGAAGTGTATTTGAAATTAAAACAAGTACGTCTGATGAAAGAAATCCTATCAAAGATATGATTGTAAGCCTTATTCATAATGATTACATTTATAATGATTTTGGTGGAAAACACAATGGTGAAAAGATTCCTGTTGATGAATCCGCTATTGTAAAAGATGTAATCAAAGTTTACAAACAAATGTTGATTTAGGTTATTCCAGAGCGTCGTTGACGAATTCTGTATAACATACTTTAAGCCATTGGAGGGAACGTTGTTAAGTGCGTTCCCTCCTTTTTTATTAAGGAGAATTAAAATGGAATATAAACCTACAACGGAAATAGTTTTACCTAGAGGAAATGGTAAATCTATGGAATGTCTTAAAGGATTATGCAAATTCTTTTATAAAAAATATTACGGTTTTGAAAAATATGAATATATTAAGAAACATGTTTATGAATTGGTTAAAAAAAAGTAAATAAATAGAATAGGGATTTGTATCCCTATTTTTTGTAAACCTATTATTCTTTTTTGTATATTATAACAATGAGTGTGGATGACTATAAACTCTTAATAAAAATAAATTTAATTATAGTCAAGGGATAAGTTATATGAAAAAAGAACAGATTCTTAAAATGGCTGCTAAAACAGCTGAAGATTTTAATGAAGGAGATTTCTTCATTGGTTGCACTATTGAAGAAATTCTTCCTAATAAGAACAAGACTACACTTGTATGTGTAGACTGTTCTTGGTTAAAACCAGGTCAACAAGCAATTGTTGATCGTAATGACCTCGATGAAATTGAAGAGAAAAATTTCTCTTCGATAAAAGTAGACACTGACTTTAATGAGTTAGTGTTTACAAAATGGTGTGATATGGTAGATGAAGATGGTGATACCCACCATTGTAAAATTGAAAGTTTTGCGGAGGTGTCCGATAATATCTATCAACCTGTGGAAACAGATGAGATTGATTGGGTAGTTTATATCGAAATCTAAATCATCTCTCTTTTTAAAACAGAAAATTCGAAAGGGTTTTCTGTACCAGATTGCTCTGGTTTCTTTTTTTCATTTATATATTTTAACTATGAAACTAATAAGGAGGTATTCTAATTATGACAATTAAGGAATACAATGAAGATGGTTCAGTATCAACTGAATTCAACGGATCTCAGTATGAGTATGAACGTTGGCTTGAAAAAAGAGAGAAAGAAAAGGAATCTTCTTTTACAACCACTGTAAAAAGACCAAAGGTTGTTATTCAGGAAAATGTTGAGAAAGTAACAAAATATGATGTTAAAAATGTTGTATTTTCAAAAGATGATGTGAAAGAAGCTTTCAAAAACAATCCTGAAAAATTACAGGAAATCTTGAAAAATAAGCTTGAAGAAGGTGGAATTTCGAAGATGGATTATGATATTCCGATTACAGAAATCAAAGAAATCTTTAAGAAGAATCCTGAAAAATTGCAGGAAATTCTTGAAGCCGATATTTGTAACTATGGTAGATTCTATACAAAATTTACAGAAAAAGATATCAAAGATATTTTCCATGATGATCCAAACCGTTTACAGAAAGCAATTGAAACTATAAATGAAACACGTAGATTGGAAGCTGAAACTGAAAAAATGAGAGTCGCTTCAAATAGATCTATCATTAAAGGCATTTCAATTGGTGTTGGTGTAGGATTAGCAAGTATTGGTATTGGATGTACCATTTATGGTCTTGTTAAGAGAGACGTTATTCCATCTCCTAAAGAAGCTTGGTTAAAAGGAAAGAATTCCTAAATCAAGTTTTATTAGTAGCATAAAAGAAGGAGTTAAACTCCTTCTTTTTTTTATTTTTTTATTTACAGAGTTACAAACAAATATATTTATTTTCTTGTAAAATATCTTTAATTATATATTTTTCTTTTAACAAATAGGAGAATCTGCGTATGGTAAATGAAGTTAAGAAACTCGTAGATGAACTAAACGGTTATAGAATGAAATATTATAATGGTGAAGATACAGGTGTGACTGATGAGGAATTCGATTTTAAAGAAAGAAGATTAAAAGAATTGGATCCGAATAACCAGTATTTTTATCAAGTTGGAGCGAAGACACAGACTAGAGATATTCCTGTCGAACATGAATATCCAATGCTATCCATGCAAAAAGAACAAACCGCTGAAGCTGTAGTAGATTGGTTTTTCGATATACAACAGAAATTTCCAAATCTTTATTTTGAAGATGGTATACCTTCATTATGGTATGAACCTAAGTTTGATGGTATTTCTGGAAAAATCGTTTACGATCAAGATGGAAATTATAAATTAGCTTCAACACGTGGTGATGGAACTGTTGGTGCTCTTATACCATTTGGAATAAAGATTAAAGGAGTTATTCCTAAATATATTCCGAATTCAGAACTTCGTGGGGAATTTATAATTCCTAAACGATATGCTAGAGAATTCAGTGGACCGCTTAGAAATAGTTGTTCTGGTATTTTGAAAAGAAAAGAAGAATCAGATGAATTGAAATATGTTAACTTTGTAACATACGATGTTCATTATTATGATAATACTTATCGACCAAATTTTAAAAATAGGTTAGATAAATTATTATCAATTATTAAAGTTTCTCAAGATTTAAATCATTTTGAACCCATTATGATTCTTCCGAAGAAAACAGTTAATATTCCACAAGTTTATCAAGACTATGTTCAGAATCTTAGAGAAAAGTGGGAATATGAAACTGATGGAATTATCTTGACTATTGATGGTGGTCAGGATAATTATGATATGATAAATTCTAGATATTCTATTACAACTTGTAATAGATATAATATGGCTCTTAAACCGCCAGCAGAATTTGGTTCATCAGAAGTTATTAATATCCATTCATCTGTAAATAGAATGAAAATTTCATTTGTTGCACAAATTAAACCTATTTACATTAATGGTGTATTAGTACAAAGAGCAACATTGGATAATTATCAGAATATGAAACGAATGAAAATAGGAATAGGATCAACTGTTCTAATGAAACGTTCAAATGATGTTATTCCAAAAATAGTCGAATCGTATAATGAAGAAGGTAAAGAAATTAAATTTATTGATATCGATAAATGTCCTTGTTGTGGAACCCCAGTTGTAAAAGTTTATCAAGATATCATGTGTCCTAATGAATATGGATGTAAAGATATCTATGCATCTAAATTGGAAGATTTCTTAACAGGATTGAATGTTAAGAATATAGGTCCTTCTATAATAAACGGAATAGTAGATTATATTCGTTACAAAGAATGGCCTTATACATTCTTCAGCTTCTTAAAGATGATGAATCTTATAGATTATAAACTTGAATTTGGAATGATGCATTTTAATGGCGGTAAACGAACTGTAAATTTTATTGATTCTGCTGATTATATTTTCAAGAATATGACAGAATTAAAACTATTAGCCAATTTTAATATTCCTTACATTGGTGAAGGAATGTTGATAAAAGCCGGATTAACAACTGTTGAAAAATTCTTGAAATATAAAGAAGAACTTGATAAGAAAATAGTTATAGAAGATGTTTTCGATTCAAGACTTGTCGCTTGGTTTAAAGATAAACGACATATTGAAGATTTGATACAGTGTTATGAACTTCTCAAGCCATATTTCAAAGAGGTTAAAGAAAATACTGGTACAGAAATAACTTATTGTATTTCTGGAGAAGTTCCAGGATTTAAGAATAAACAGGAATTTATTAATAAGGTTTCCGAATTAAATTCAAACTTAACATTTGTTTCTTCAGTGACATCATCTTTAGATTATTTAGTTTCAGTTGAAACTGGTACATCTAAAGTGTTGAAAGCTAAGAAATATAAAATTCCAGTATTAAGTCCTGAAGAATTTATAGCAAAATTTACAAAATAAATGTTTCTGGTGGGTTCATTAAAAACCCACCATTAATCCATAAGGGAGGTTAAAAGTAAAAATGGCTTCAGCGTTAGAACTTGTTTCCGGTTTTTCATCTAAGAATGATGGAATGTTTAATGATAAATTGATTGTGGAGATCCGTAAAAAAGACGAGATGACTAAATATATTGATGATGCTTGTAAAGCAGTTTGTCAATTGATTCCTGAATACGTTAAATATTTAGGATATCATTATCAGGATTCTCGTGGTAAAATGTTGGAACGTGATAAAGATGATGAAGGTTCATTAAAGACTGCTAACAAAAATGAAATCAGAATCAATATTAATGATACATTTGCTAAGGAAGCTATATTTGATTTTGAATGTTCATTTGGAGGTACAACGCTTCATCAGTCATTCTCAATGTGGATTCCATTATTGATTGATAACTCTCACTTCTACATAAGAGGAAACAAGTATTCTTGTCCACTTCAGATTATTGATGCTATTACATTTACTAAGAAAAATGTATTAGTATTAAAAACAATGACTCGTGCTATAAAGTTCGAACGTCAAAAAACTATCATTACTGATATTTTTGGAAAGAAGTATAACACTTCCAAAATCATGATTTATGTTACTCGTAAATGTATTCCAGTTCTTATCTATTTCTTCGCATATTTCGGTTTTTATAGAACTTTGGAATATTTCGGAGTAGATAAATGGATTAAGTTATATTCATTAAGTGAAAATGAAAAAACTCCAGATTTATCAGCTTTTCCAACAAATCAATACATATTTAAATTTGGTCAGGTTTATATGGGTGTTGACAAGCAAGCATTTGATGAAAACAATGTATTCCGTACATTTGTAGCTACAATCCTTGCTTCTCAAAAACGTTCAATGGATATGGATTATATCCGAAATGTTACACGTTGGACAATGCTTTTAGGAGAAAGTATTTCTATTCAGAAGTCAATGGAAAAAGGAATTGCTCTTCTTAAAACATTTAACAATTCTCTCGATTATCATACTCGTGAGATTATAAGTCAGTTAGTTCCAGGTACAGATAGATCAAATATCTATGCTGTGGCAAGATGGATCTTCTGTAATTATGCATCTCTTACATCTAAAGACGATGGTCTTCAGAATAAACGTTTACGTCTTGGTGAATATTTGATTTCTCCATTTACAGTAATGTTTACAGAAAAGATTTATCGTTTTATGAACACTCCTGACAAACTTAAAACTATGGATGGATTGTTGGATGTATTTAAAATTAAATCTTCATTGATTCTTAATGCTATTATTGGTAAGATTTCACATCAGGTAACTGGTTTGACTATTGCTAAATTCAGTAGCGAATGTAATGATGATGCTTTAACAAATACATTGTTGATGGTAACTAAAACTGGTCCTGGATCTCCTTCAGCTAAATCAAAACGAGTTTCTACAGCACTTCGTCAATTCCCAATTGACTACATTGGCGCAATTAACTTTATTGAAGGTCAGTCTGCTGGTGCTCCTGGTTTGAGTCATTTTATCTGTCCATGTAATCAAACATTTGATATGGATAAGATGACATTTGAAATTGATCCTGTTCTTATTAAGAAATAAAAAAGGTGTGTATATCATGAATAAAATAATTAAATTGTGTCATAAAATATTTAAAAGAACGTTAGGCATTTATTGTTTGGGTTCGGGAGAAAAGGTTGGAACTGTAATTAGTAAAGCTCTTATAAAAGATGTTTCTATTAATACAGTTGATGTCTTAGAAAATGGAAAATATTATTTCCATTCCCACATTGAAATCACTACAGTCGATGATCATGTGTATAAAGTAAATACTCATGAGAGTTATGTGAGATACATTCCGGATATTCCACATAAAATGGGACTGTTTAAATATAACAAATACATAATGAAATTAATAAAAAGTCCATTTTGTGATTATACACTTGAAAACAGATCAGATACTACATTTGAGTCTAATTCTTAAATAATATACACTGGAGGAATGAATCCTCCAGTGTATTTATATTATTTTTTCATTTATATATTTTATTTATGTCTAAGAAGAATCATAGGTTTACAACCTAGTATGAGAGAGTCTTGACGCAAGTCCCCGAAAGGGGCAACAGGACATGTAAACCGGTCACGTGAGTGCTCGATTACTAGGTAAATGCATAAAATCCGAATGCGTTTCTTATAATTCTGATTTGATTTTTTTTTATATGATCAAATGTTCAATACTGTTTTGGATTTCTTTTTTGTACTTTCCAACAAAAACTTCTTTACACAAATCGTCAATAGGTTTTAATATTTTTTCTTCAGTATCATGACTAACACCATTGATACGATCATCAATCAATTTGTTATAAGCTTTTGTAAATAGAGACTTACTATTAGATTTACGATTTTGATAAACCTGTTCACTTATAGCAGTTAATTGATCAATTTGTAATTGAATTTGTTTTTTCTGATCAGTAGTTAAATGTGTATTAGTTTGAATTTCGTGTACAAGATCAGTATACATATTTTGTAATCTTTGTTTATTTGTACCGTGTACATCATATTCACAAGTTTCCAAATATGTCTTATAAATATGATATTTATCGTACATACTCATACCATTATTTTTTTCCAAATAATCATCGACTATCGATGATAAGAAACTGTATGTTTCCGGTCCAAATCCGTATGATGTAGCGAAGATATCTGCGAAAAATTCCCATCGTTTGAAGAATGTTACTTTGGCATAAGTTTTATTTGTGAATCTAGATAATGTTAATAATCTAACTAATCTAGTATCCATATTATCAAATTTACGAACCATTCTTTCCCAGAATTCTTTAAATTTACCACCTACTGGTTCTAAGTTTTTACAATTCTCCAAATATATTTTCCACTCATCTTTATTATTTTTTTCTAGATCTTTAATAAATTTATTACGATCATTATCTTTATTGATGTATGTTAATATTTGTGTTGCTTGACTATTTTGTAAACTAGATCTAGTTTTATCATCACCATCATCAATTTTCTCAAGCTGATCTTTCATTCGTAGTGCTGTATTTTTATGTGCTAAGTTATTAGATAACTTTGCTAATTTTGCACCCAAACCAGAAAGTAAACCGGATGTGAATAAATATTGTGGGAAACATAAATAAGTGAAAATTATAAATAAAAATCTGAAACCTACAATCTTAGTTAATCCTTGAATAAATTTAGGCATACTGTTTCTAAACATTTCTACAGCATGAGCACTAGCTGTCATCATTTGTGAAAATGTTATATCGGCTACATCTTTATAAACTCCAAAAATACCATCTTGGAAACAATGACCTAATTCATGTGCTATTACACCAGCAATAATTTCAGGTTCACATTTTTGAATTAAACCTTTATTAAGTTTTACACATAAAAGTTTATTTTTACTATTACGGTATTTATAACCTTCAGATGTAACAATGATATCTTCAATATCAGCAATTTTATCCAAGTCAATGTTTACATTACCATACTTATCTTTTACAGTTGTGTTTGCTCTTATAAATATAGGATAAGCTGCAGCGTTTAATGTGTCATCTGGAATTAATAAAAATTTTACACTTTCTGCGTTAATATCTAATTTAACAGCTTCACCAAAATCAATAAGTATTGAATTTATCTTTTTCATAAATTCTCTATTTTTGAATTTAGTATCGTCTACATTTTGTATTAGTTCCTTTAACTTATTAGCATAATTAATGAGATCTTGAGATAATGGAGAATCTAAACCAAAATATGCTTCATTTGATTTTTCCAAACTAGGGAAAAAATTAAAAAAATCCATAAAATTTCTCCTGTTTTAGTATATATAATGATGTTTTTTGCTTTAATTTGTTAAATTGTGTAATATATTAAAATATATTAAATTTGCAGTATAAGGATATTAAAGTAATTTTAATTTATATACTTTTATAAAAATTTAAGTGGAGGAATCCTATTATGGACAACAATGTACAATTTATTGCATCCGATCCTATGAAAGGAGCAAGAAGACCTAAAACTACAGGTGTCAGAGTGGATTCTAATGGGGTTCCATTAGATATTATTGCAAAGCAAAAAGAGAATAAAAAGACCGCACCAGATGATATTACAAATGATCCAGCATTTATGGAAATGTTTGGACACGCTGGTCAAGAACAAAAGGATCCTTGGAAACAAGGTGGAGATGAAGACAATTGGTTTTCTGGTTCACCTAAACCTGTTAAATTACAACCAACTCAGCAGAATACACAACCTACTACAGAACCTGTTGATATGGGTTCTAATGATATTACAAATGATCCAGAATTTGAAAAAATGTTTGGTAAATCGGAGGTGGTTAATAATGAGTCAGATTCTTCTGACTCTCACATGAAATGATTGTGAATGATCAACAAATAGAAGAGGAAATTGTAAAAACGCCAGATGAGGAGGTAGAAGAAATGGCAAAATCGTTTGATGACGATGATGATTTCGACAAAATTAAACCTGGAACAATCGATGTTGATGATTTGTTCGGGTCTTCAGATGAACCATTTGAAGAAAATGAAGTAGAAGTTGGTACAGTAAATGATGCTGAATCTACTGAAGATTATTCAGATTATACATTTGATTCTGATGATAAACCTGTAAAGGTTGAAAACGAGGAAGATAATTCTGATGAACTATTTGACTTCAGTGAATCTGATGAAACACCAATAGTTGATGAAGAAGAACAAATAGATTCATTTGAAAAACCTGAAATCAATGATAGTTCTGAACTTACAGACGAAAAGATAGAAGATAAACCTTCTGAATCTGAAGAAAAAGAATCTTATGAAGGTGATACTGTTATAACCGAACAACTTGTTGATGATGAAGAAGTTGTTAAAGAAGAAACTGAATCTAATGCTTTAGATGAAACTGTAAAAGATGAGACTGTAACATCTGATGAATCTGAAGAAAAAATTTTGGAAGATTTAGTTGATGATGGAATGAAAGCTGTTGAAAGTGCATCTATTCCTAAGGAGATTTCTGAACCAGTTGAAGAAAAAACTGAAGAAGTTGAAATTAAAGATGTCGGATTTGAAGAAGATACTGAAACTGAAATCGATGCTCCTAATACAGAACCTGTTAAGATTGAAGAGGAATCAATTAATATAACTCCTACCAATGAAGAAATTCATGAAGAATCAATAGAAAAAGTTAAAGAAGAATCAAAAGAAGAAAAATTTGAAACTGAAAAACTTGAAAAAGCTGTTGAATCGATTGATAAACAGGAAACTGAACAGGAAAAACCTAATCTGTCACCTGAAGAAAAAGAATATTTTGAAACTGAATCAGATGGTAGTCTTGCAGATTTCATGAAGAAAGCATTTAAGAAACGCGTTGCTGAAATTCAGAGTGCGTTTACAGAAAATGCCCTTATCAATTATCTTGAAGGTTATTCATCTAAAGAAGACAGAAAGCTTATTCAGGAACAGTATTGTTTCGAATATGGTAAATACTACAAGTATGTAGATTTTAAAAATCCTGCTGCTAAAGCTGCACTTTGGATTCTTGTAGCTGGTGAATTTGCTGAACTCATTGAACAGAAAAAGTTCAATGGTGAAATCCAGCCAGTTGTTGAAACTTCAAATGTTGGGGATGATCCTAACAATATCGAAGATGAAAACATTACAGCTATTAAAGAAAAGCGTCGTAAAGAAGCTGCAGAACAGTCTAAGTATGGAATTGATAGATGTGTTTGGGACATAGATGATAATATCGCTGAAGAAAATACTTCTATCTTTGATGAACAGAAAGATTTGTTCTCAGAATTCAAGAAAACTGAATTTTATGGAATTCTTACACAGGTAATGGAATCTACAAGAATTGCTGATATGTCACAGGTAAGATGTAAAGTTTCTATTAAGGAATCTTGCGGATATTATCCGATCATCGACTTTAGCACAGGCGTTCGTGTAATTTGTATTGATACAGAAGATTCTTCTCAGTACAACAATCATCCATTGTTGTTCAATAGAAAACTTCCATTCCAGTTCAAAGTTCCTAAGCATGGTATTAAGACACGTATCATTTATAGTGATATTTGTCGTGAATGTGCTATTGCTACAGTTTTCGCTTTGAAGAAATTGATTGCATTTGATTACATTAAACCAAGATATAAGATTAACATTGCTAATAACTATGTTATCAGTTACACAACTGAACAGATGTATCTTGATATGTTTGAAAAAGGTGATCCTGATTCTAAACGTCCTGGAAGTTCTACTTATTATTCTCCAAAACCAGCAACAAACTTTGTTGGTGTTGTAGTTCTTGATAAGAAAACTGAAAAGGATATTAAATCTGTTCACAGAAATCAGATTTATAAAGATCTTAACAGAATGCCTGATATTTCAGTAGATAATTATGATCCACAGTTCATCTTGTCTGCAAGATATATCAGAAATGATTTAAGATTACGCAATCCAACAATTCCTGCAAATCAGAGATTCGTTGAATATATTATCACACAGTATACAGAATGTAATTCTGTAATTGTTAATGATGGTATTCAGGTTATCTGTGCTTGTATTATTAAAGAGCATAGATTGAATTATGGTCCAGGAACACCATACTCTATCTCATTCGAATTTGATAGAGATAATCTGTTGACACCAGCAGTAGTAAGAATGCTTGATAATCATGATGGTTTCGAACTTTCTATGATTAAGAAATGTCAGCCACTTGAATGTATGCAGACATTCATACTTCCACCATCAAGAAGAAAATTGGATGGAGTTCTTCCATCAGAAAAAGGTCGTCTTGATGTAAGATATTTCTCACCTCAGGGAATTCAGAGTCGTTATCGTGAACAGAGAGATCTCTGGTCTAGATACGATTTGACAACTCAGCAGGGAAGAAATGAATTTATTAAGTCTCGTGGATTTGAAGTATTCATTTCTCCTAAGTATATGACATTTGATATCATGCCTGATTGTTTGATGAATATCGAAAATGGAAACGTTATTAGAAATATTCAGAAAATTTCTATTACTGCTCTTTCTGACAGAAACTCTGATGATACAATTAATCTCCTTAATAAGCAGAAAGAAATGGAATACTATAAGTCTCTTGATCAGTCAGAACTTGGTACATTCCAGAAATTCCTTATTAATGCGACTAACATCATGTTGGATTTCTTAGGACAAAATAATTAACGTTTATATAATTTAATTGTAAGGAGGCCTCGAAAATGGCTATTAACGATGGTAATTCGATAGACCCAAGTAGAAGAATTCGTGCTGTACTTGGTGAAGAATTTACAGCTAATGTCGAGGCTGACGCTTTGAATAGAATCGTCAGCCAGGCAAATGTTGAAGGAAGTGTTAAATCTAACAACCCTACAGGTCCAGTTAGAAATGACAATTTTGACGCTTCAGAATATATGAATAGAATTGTACATTCTAATTCTACAAAAGTTGGGGTTAATGGTGTTAAACCACATCCAGTTACAAATGCATCTCGTAATGAAGCACTTAATAAAACATTCGCACAGTTTAAGTCAACCATTATGATGGAAGACAGATCAAAAGTAGCAAAGGTTGTTATGAAACTTACAGGTTTTGATAAAGCAAAATCTCGTGCTGAAAATATTACAAATGCAGGATGTGCACTTGCTAACATCTCAACAGGTGCCGCACTCCAGTATCTTTCTGATTCTTATCTTCATAAATCGAAAAATTTCAATACTAAGAATATTCTTGGTGTTGGCGTTGTTGGATCAATGGTTGATTTCGCATCAGCTTATTGGTTCTCAGGAAACAAAGATACTGTAGAAGGTTTGTTTGATCCAAACAATATTTCATCAGCAGAAGCTGATCTTATTAATAAAGCAATTAATAAAGAAAAGTTTAAGTATGCTACTGAACATGTTGGTTTTGGATTTGTTACTCCATTTGTAGCATCTAATGCTCTTAATAAATTCCTTCCAGAAAAAGCTAAGAATAATGATGTTGTAAAAGCATTAACATCATTTGGTACATTGTCTGCTGTAAGTAAAACTGTTCTTCAGAGTGTAAGAAACTTTAAGGATATTAAAGATCTTAAGTCTATTGATGGATGTTCATATTCTATCACTGAAGGTCAGCCTTGTGAAGCTTATGAAATTATTGCTAAGTATGCTACAAGAAAATCTATTAATGGACAGCTCGATGCTTCTGTTTATGGAAATATCGGTGGCGTAGCAGTAACTTCAATTTCAAACATGATTAAAAGTAAGAAAGTTGCTGGAAATACTGAGGTTGTAAAACCAGCAGCTTTACCAAAGCTCGAAGTAAAAGAGCTTCCAACAAAAAAAGAAACTATTAAAAATGAAAAGGCTACAGCCTAACAGAAGGGAGGAATTAGAAGATGGAAACAATCAACGCATTCGACAACAAAGGTGATTCGGAAGAAATTAAATATGGTGACTTCAATGCTGAAACAGTATATGAAGGTGCTGAAGCACAGCAGGAATCTGTAAATACTGGAGATTCTGATGCTAAAATTATCATGAATCGTAAAAAGAAAGCAGCATTAACATCTGCAATTGTAACAACAGGTGTAAATGCTATTCCAGTAATTGCTGATGTATTTAAGCACCGAAAAGATCCTACACCATATCATGTTAACAAAAATGATTTACTTTGTTTGGGTATTGCTTCCGCATTACCAGTTTTCCAGGCAGTTGATACTATTGCTTTTGGTGGAAAATGTCAGGCTAAAATTGATGAAAAATTGAACGGCGTTGTAACATTCAACGATATCAGAAACATTGTCAATTTGGTAAATCTTTATACACCAGCACATGCTCTTATTAAGAAAACTATGGATCAGGCTACAGCCAAAGCTAATGGAATGCAGGTTATGCCTATTGATAGTTTTACAAAGACACGTGCAGCTATCGGTCTTACAACACTTGTTGCACCATTTGTTGCTGATAAATTGTCAGACGATTCTAAATCAATCGCTGCTAGAATCGGAAGTATTCTTCCTATTCCATTTATCGGTTCTATTGTTAGATCAGTTGTATCTAAATCGAATAATACAAAGGTTCAGGGAGTATATCAGATTGCAAACGCTGCAATTAATGTAGCAAATAATGCAAATAGAACACTTACTCCAGCAGTTCGTGCTACATCTTATGGTAACACTGCTAACAAGATGTCTTCTGAACTTGATACTGCTCTTAGCCTTGCATCTCAGTTGCTTGGTTCTCCACGCGGTAATATTGGCGGTGGAATGTATAATGGTGGTAACTACAATTATAACAATGGTTGGCAGAACATGAGCTTCTAATTCAATACCAGATTAAATTTGAGGACTAGATTGAAATATATCTAGTCCTTTTATTTTTATTAATAGGAGAAATGAAATGGGAACAAAATATCTAAGATATCAAAACCAAGAAGCTATTCATTTTGACCAGGTATTGAAAGGGGAAGCTGTGACTCTATCCAATAAAGATGGTATTAAATTTGTAAAGAAAAAGATTGTTCCTCAGGAAGGTGGACTTTATTCAAATAAAATGGGAAAACTTGTCGATGATAATGTTGACCTTAGTGAATATTCTTGTGCACCTAACTGCGGCCATTATGTTGGAAGAATTTGGGAAGGAAAAGAATGTCCGATCTGTCATCAGATAGTAAAAAATAACTATGATGTTCTGTTTGATAAAAACGGATGGATTAATATCGGAACACATAAAGTAATTCAGCCATCAGCTTATGCCAAGATTAAAGATCTCATAGGTCCTTCAACATTAGATGATATAATTTCATTTAACGATAACATTGACCTTCAGGGAAATCTGTTGATTGGTACATCTGAATTCGATAAAAAACATCCTTTCTCAAAAATTGGAATGACAGAATTCTATAAAAGATATGAAGAAATCATCGCTTATTATGGTAAAATTAAAAGAAAACCTAGAGAAGCTGAGTTTTTAATTCATTTCAAAAACAGAATCTGGACATCTAAGATAAATGTATTGTCTCAGGAATTGAGACCGGCATTTATCAACTCTGCTGAAAAAACAATGAGGTATGATAAAATAAATTCGACTTATTCGGTTATTATTAACAATGCCTCATTAATTGCTAAATCTGAGATTACAAATCAGTATATGAATATTAATAAGTATCTTTATACTATTCAGCAGTCTCTTTATAGTCTTTATGATATGATTATTCAGAAACTTGATGGAAAGAAAAAGTTACTTAGACGCAATATTCAAGGTACTAAGATGTCGTGGTCATCACGTTTGGTTATCGCTGCAAATACTGGTGAAACTTATGGTATTGATCAGATTGTTATTTCATATAAAGCATTCTTGGAATTGTATAAATATGAAATCATCAACTGTTTGAAACGTGGAGTTACAACCAATGCATTTGTAGATAGAACTATTTATGAAATTACAGAATGGATGGATATTGAGAGATATTCTCATGAATTAAATCCGGTTCTGTATGAAACCATGAAATGGTTGATAGCCAATAATAAAGATGGATTATGGTGTCTTGTAAATAGACCGCCTACAATGGATCTTGGTTCTTTACAGATGCTTAGAGTTGTTGATGTTATTCCTAATGCAAGGGAAAATCATATGAAAGTTCCATTAACATCGCTTATTGCATGGAATGGTGACTTCGATGGTGATACATTATCACTTTACAGTATTAAAGAACTTGGTGTGTGTGAAGCATTTAGAAATGCATTCTCACCTAGACATCTTATAGTAGATAAAGTTTCTGGATATAAAGTTTACAATGATGCTTTCGGTTTACCTAAAGATCTTTGTATGTTCTTGTTTGGATTCGTTCCACAGGAAAGTCACAACTTTAGAAATCCTGAACTTAAAAAAGAAGCGTAAAAATGGAGGAACTCGAAAATGAGTGAAATGACAATGGAAGATAAAATCTTCGTTAAACAGTGTTTGGATGAATATAATTATCATACGTACAACAGCATTATTCCTTTTACAGTTATCAGACGTATTCCTGGTGCTGCTATGAAAGGCGATGAACTCAAAGAATTGTCTGTAATAACAAGATCTAGTTTGATGAATTCATCATCTGACATTTATAAGCTTTTCAATGCTTATAAGAACAAATTCAAGCCAAATGCTTCAATTAAAGAAATTGCTGAAGAAATCGCTAAGGAACATCTTAAAACAATGAATCCTGAATATTCACGTAATGTTCCTGATCCATTCTCAAAAGCAATTTCTAGTGTAAACAGTGCACTTAGAACAATCAACAATCAGATTGAATTTATTCGTGCAAGCTATAAGGTTGCAGATTCAAACGATGAACGTTTCAATAAAGCAACTGTTAAATCAATTCTTAAAGAAGATACAGTTTCTTCTTACGATTCAAGTTGGTCGGAAATTGAAAGAATTGAAGCCGAACTCAATACTAAAAAGGTTGATCCTTATTCTCCAGAATATGGAAAACTTATTATTAAGCGATTAAATTCATTCAAAGCTGATATTATTTCAGCATTTAACAAATACTTTGGTAAAAACTCAGTATTTGCTGAATTTAATCTTAGCGATATGCTTCGCTAGAATTAAATTCTGAAATATAAAGAATGGTATCAAAATGATACCATTCTTTTTTAGGAGGATTATAAAATATGGCTTATATTAATCCATTACTAGATGGTTTTGTAAATTATTCAAGAATTAAAGATGAAACTTTGTTAAATGAAACAATTTTACCTAAAACAGATAAAGAAGGTTATTTTAAATGGGAACAGGATAAAAAACGTTTTAAGAATAAGGATATAGAATTTTTTAAAAAAATATGTCTCGGTATTATTCATTATAATGATAACGTGAATGAATTTGAATTTCCCGAACCAACCGATCCTGATGGACTTTTTGCAAGATTTGAACAGTTTATAGTACGTCGTGAAGTATCTAAATTTTTATTTAATAGTAACTTTTTAGAAAAATTTTATAAAACGTATGCTAAGATCTATTATTCAAAAATGGCCTCTACAGTTCGGAATTATACTGTAGAAGCTATTTCATTAAAATCTGCAATTTTTCCATTCGAAGCTGCTTTTACAGATTTTATAAATCAGTATAGCGAGTTCGATGATGCTATAAATGATATAACAACAAATGTTTTATATATTTGTACAAAAAAATTTATACGTTTTCATCATTATTGTTATAATGTAAATAAACATAAAAGATGTAATATTTCGTTTTATGATTTATTTTTTAGACCAAATTATGCTTCTAAAAAACTTTGTAAAGCAATCTCCATTAATAATAAATTTAAATTTGATAAAGTACCATCATCTATTATAGTTGATGATATTAACTACAATGCTTTAAAATATTATATTAAACATGATGCTTTTGATGAAATTAATTTGAAAGATTGTAATATTAAAGCATCATCTTTAGTATATACTGTTATCAAACGTTCGATTAGATATGCATTTGTTATACAAATGAAACGATTATTCGGGTTGTATTTGGTTAATAATAAAGAAAAATATCCAGAAATCAAATCAATTATTTCTGATACAAATCTTTATCATACACAAGATCTTATCAATGTTAAACAAAACATTAAGTATCTTAAAAACGTTATCACATTCTGCGATTCTATATTGAGTATTAAACGTAAAAGAAAAGCTATTATGAATAAAACTGATAATGTTAAAGATTTTGCACAATATGTTAAATCTATTGTTGAACATATGCGTTCATACAATAATGTAGCTATGAATATTATGGGAGATCTTAAAAATTTATACATGATGTGTTTTGATAAAAATCAATCGCAGTCAGTTGTATATAATACTGAAATGTATAAGACACTTAAAACAATAAGTGAATATTTTTGTATTAGAAATGAAACAAAATTAACTAAAATGCAAAGGTATAATTTTAGTGATAAATGGTATATAACTGTAGGAGAAGATATAATAATCGACCCTATCAATTATGTTGAATTTAGAATAATTAAGGAGTTTTAAAATGGTAAAAGAAACTAGACAAATAATTTATAATTTTGTAAGTATCATTAATGATAAACTATATGCTAAATCATTATATGAACGAGCAAACAAACATTTTTCGAATAAAACATCTGATGAAGAATATTTCGCTGGTACATTAAATAATTGTGAATATTTTAAACTCAGTAAAAAATATAAGAAAAATAATATTGCTGTACTACCTGTGCATTATGATCAGGATATTGATGAATTCAATAACTCTAAAGATTGGATAATTGATAAATTCTTAGTACCAATTGTTTCAAAATTAATGAGTATCGTATTTGATGATTATTTCAGCATCAATTTATACAATGCATTTAAATGTAAATATTTCATTCCTATTCTTGAAGCAGAATATTCTAGAATGACTAAAGAAGATTTGGATTATAATAATGAAAAACCGTTTATTATTTGTATCGAATCTGCAATTTCTAATTTCCTTTCTGATGAAGAATATGTAAAATCTATTTCTGATAAAGTTTTAACTAAACTGAAGAAATCTCTTAAGAACTTTAAATTTGTTCCAGTTACAACATCGAATACCGGAGCAAATTTAATCGGCGATTCTTTAAAATTGCTAGATTATTTTAGTATATATAACACTTCTTTAGGCGAATATAACAAAATAAATCGTAATGATCAG
>ODAI012417983.1_pt1 | contig 44747 bp, 49 predicted proteins | sample 1539321 | NCBI WGS metagenome assembly ODAI01 (sample SAMN02144231, study PRJEB22623) | gut metagenome | biome: sheep rumen | host: Ovis aries | place: New Zealand
AGTCTCCTCACCTTGCGTGGTCTCCCCGGCAGCGGGGAGGTGTCGAGCTTGCGAGACAGAGGGGCTGACCGACAGACCAGCAAGCCTTCGGAGCCTTTCCTCGTCTTCGACACGGCTGCCACATTTTCTCTTTTCAAAGCGGTTTTTAGAGGTACCCTAAACACATTTTATTATCAATGGAGGTATAACATGGCGAATACAGACGATTTTCCTCTTGCGCTGCCCGTTGGAACTATCCTCGGCGGGCAGTACCGTATTGAAAAAGTCCTCGGACAGGGTGGCTTCGGTATCACATACCGGGCGATAGACCACACTACTGGAGGCTATGTCGCGGTGAAAGAGTTTTTCCCGGACACGCTGGCATATCGTGAGAAAACCACTGTAATTTCTTACCCCGGAGAGCGTTCGGAAAACTTTGAATACGGCAAGGAAGGGTTTCTGCAGGAAGCCAGGACCCTCGCCGAGTTCATCGGAAACGAGAACATCGTCCGCATATACAGCTATTTTGAAGAGAACGGAACAGCTTACTTCGTAATGGAGTATATTGAGGGTGTAAGCTTTGACAAATACCTTAAAGACAAGGGCGGAAAGATACCTTTTGATGAAGCAAAAAGAATATTAGTGCCTATAATGGACGCCCTCGCGGTAGTTCACAGCAAGGGCATAGTTCACCGCGATGTAACTCCGGACAATATCTACATAACCAACAGCGGAGAAGTGAAGCTCCTTGACTTCGGCGCTGCGAGATACAGTCTCGGAGACAAGAGCCGCAGTCTTGATGTTATCTTAAAGCACGGATTTGCACCGAAAGAACAGTACACCCGCCGCGGAAAACAAGGTGCGTTCACCGATGTTTACAGCCTTGGAGCGACCTTCTATTTCGCACTGACAGGACGCAGACCTCCGGACTCCGTTGACCGCCTTGACGAGGACGACCTTATCCCGCCCACAAGTCTCGGCGTAAAGCTTACGGACTATCAGGAAAGAGCTATCATGCAGGCTCTGAGCGTACAGCCGTATGAACGCTTTCAGAACATGACAGCGTTCAAAAATGTAATGCTCGCCGAGAATGCAGCTGAGATACCGGCTGCCGCTCCCGACGCGTCTGTCCAGAACCAGATAACATTTGCCGCGCCGCCTGTTCAGCCGACCATGGCACAGCAGATCCAGCCGACCATGGCACAGCAGATCCAGCCGACCACTGCACAGCAGATCCAGCCGACCATGGCACAGCAGATCCAGCCGACCATGGCGCAGCCGGTTCAGCCAACCACAGCACAGCCTGTCCAACCGTCCGCCGAAACGCCTGTTCCGGCAGCGGACACCGCTCCCAAAAAGAAAAAGACCGGGCTTATCATCGGGATAACAGCAGCCGCTGTAGCTTTTGTGGGGATAATTTCGGCTATTTTGATTCCCAATATGCTTAACACGGTGGAGACTCACAGAAGCAGTAATGATGATTCCGCAGTACAGACGACATCAACTTCTGCCAGCGAGTCAGAAAAAACGGAGGTCACAACAGCGCCACCGGCGACAACTACAACTACAACAACGACTACAGCTGCGACGACCACGACTACAGAGACAACTACTGCCGCTCCTGCAATCGGGACTGGTGATTCGCGTATTGTCGGAAATAGGATATCCAATATCAGTAATTCAGGTGAATTCTGCCAAAACGGAAACGATTTTTTTGGAAACTTTGTAACCGGTTCAAGCAGTGAACATAAAGAAAATCTTGTTCACTGGGTAGCCGAAACGGATACATACTATCCGATGTTTGATGGATACTGGTGTCAAAATTTATGTTGGTATAATAATGAATTATTATTTTTAAACAACGGCAATATATATGTTAGTTATAACATCGATAACGGAAGCTGCGAATATACCAAGTTGGAAACAGGCTGTGGAGATGGTTATATAAAAAGATTCTACTTTACACCCGATTATTTCTTTATTTACAGTCGTGCTGAAGGTACGAGTGTATATACGTTGTACAGATATAACTGGCATACCCGCGTCATTGAACAAACACTTTCCGGCTTAAGTGATTGTTTTGTCATGGATGATGAGTACATTTACTATGTAGAGGAAGCGATAGATGGAAGTGGACTAAATTATGTAATGAGCCGAAAATCTACTGAGTTTAATGAAGGAACCTATGGTAATGTATGTATATTCAGTACAGAATATGATATTTGCCAACTCAGTTTTGCAGACGGCAATATATATGCTATCACCTATCACGGATATTTATATAAATATAGTTCACAAAAAAATATGGTGACCAAATATGATGTGCTTTCAAATATTCCTGAATATAAGGATGTGGATGATGTCTATACACTTGGATTAAACGTTATAAATGACAATGTGTTTATTATAGTTACCCCTGACTTTTTGAATTGTAACTTGTATCATGTAAAGCTTAATAGTGACACATTCAGATATGATTGTATATTTACTTCCGATAATTGGTTATATAATGCAAGCATTTTGGATCATCAGTCATATTTTGATATTATGTGTAATATAAGTACCGATGGACAATATGGAACAAAGTTCTGTAGGTTTGATATTAACGGAAACCAGATCAATTAAATCAGGTTGCTGTAATAACAGTCCGATAAGACTGTTATGAAAACTATAAAATCAATCAGGAGGAAAAAACAATGGCAATTCAGGAATGTGGCAACGGACATCTTTACGACACGGATCAGTACGCAAGCTGTCCGTACTGTCTCGGCGGCGGAAATCGTATAGATTTCGGGGAAAGCTCCGTTGGAAAGACGGTAGCATCATCTTCATTCGCAGCGCAAGCGGCGGTAAATGAGACAGGAGCTACCGTAGCTCCCGCCAGCTACCGTCAGAAGCAGCAGGAGGCTTCCGACACAGGAAAGACAGTCGCGGCTTTCAAGAAGAAAATGAACATTGAACCGGTAGTAGGCTGGCTCGTGTGCATCGAAGGCGGAGAAAAGGGCAAGGATCACCGTGTGTATGCGCGTATCAACACCATAGGCAGAGATGACAAAATGGATATCTGCATCAAGGGTGACGATACTATTTCGAGAGAGAACCACGCAAGACTTGCTTACGACTCAAAGCACAATGTCTATCATCTTATACCCGGCGAGGGTACCAACACCGTTTATCTCAACGAAGAGCCGATCTATGTTCCCACTAAGCTCAACGCAGACGACATTATCGAGATAGGCAGCAGCAAGTATGCGTTTGTTCCGTTCTGCACTGACAAATTCACATGGGAGACAGGCTACAAACAGGAAGTGACCAATGGCTCTGTTCAATAATAAAAACAAGATCGGTATAACTGTTGCTCCCTTGAACGATATGGAATATCACATAACCTGTTCCGTTGCCAATTTACAGGGTATCGGAGCACGCGCCGGACAGGAGGATTCCTTCACAGTCGTAAATGCGCTTGATAATGAACTATATGAAAAGGAAGGCTTAATGTTTGCGGTCTGCGACGGAATGGGCGGTATGAAGGGCGGCAAGAGTGCAAGCGAAACTGCAGTGAACGAGCTGCGGAAATCATTTGCGGCAATGGACAAGCTGGATGATCTCTCGGCTCAGCTCAAGGATAGTCTGCGCAGAGCTTCGGATATGATATATGATAACCTTGGCGGCGAAGGTGGAAGCACTGCGGTCGCCGGTATCGTAAGAAAAGATCAGTTCTTCTTTGCCAGTGTCGGGGACAGCTTTCTGTGGCTGTTCAGGGACGGAAAGCTCATACGGCTTAACCGCGAGCACAATATCTGTCACGATCTCTATCTTGAAAGCATCAGGGACGGCAGTCTCGACCCCTCGAAAGGAAAAAATTCACCGGAGACCGGAGCCTTGACGAGCTTTCTCGGTGTGCCGGAACTTACAGACATTGACGGAACAGCCCGTCCGCTCCTGCTGTATCGCGGAGATACGATACTGGCTTGCTCGGACGGCGTCGGCGGCACTCTCACAGAAGAGGAGGTCATAGACGCTCTCAGCTATCCGATGAGCACTCAATGCTGTGAGGTACTGCAAAAATATATAATTGAGCACGCAAAACCAAATCAGGACAATTATACCGCAATAGTATTAAAATGTATTTGAAAGGAATAACACATAATGAAGAAATTTCTAAAACGCGTCGGCAGTTTATTTACGGCGGCTGTCATTGCGCTGACTTTATCGGTTGAGTTTTTCTGCACGAGTGCATCGGCAATTGATAATAACTACGTAAGAGGCTGCACAGTGGCGATCACCTTTTTTGTTCGCAATGCTGATTATTGCTATATGGGCAGCGACGGAAGATGGAAAATATATAAAAATTTTGGAGATAATAACATCTCGCAAGGTTCAGGTTTCTTTATCGGGAAAAAAGATGAGGATCCGTCATATATCGTAACAAATCATCATGTCGTGAAAGATTATATAGATGCCGGTGAAGGCAGAACTTTCATAACTTATGTTACCACATTAGACGGTACAGATATTTATCTTATAGCTGATTCATGTGAGATGCGCATTTATTACAGCGAAAATGATTATGATGTAGCTTATGTTGATTGCTACGGCGATCAGGATAAGGTCGATCTTGCTGTGCTCAGACTCAGAAATCCTACAAATAAAAGAAAATCGCTCGCAATATCTCCTGTATCCGATGATAATATCACAGATACGGTCTATATAGTTGGTTATCCGGGAATAGCAGACAATTCTTTTACCGGAGCAAGTAAATTCGGTGTCAATGATTCAACTGTACATAAAGGTACTGTATCACGAATAGTTGTTTCTGAAGGAACAGGCGTTGAGAGAGTAAATTATGACGCAACTTCAGCACCCGGTAACTCCGGCGGACCTGTAGTCAATGAAAACAACTGTGTTGTAGCGGTTCACGCTAACGGGGTAACTGAAGGTGCTGTTAAAGAGAATTATGGAATAAGCTCCAACGAACTTATTCGTTTCCTTGACAAGAATGATATACCTTATGAAAAGGATGACGGCAGCGAGTCGTCCGCTCCCGCTTCCGCAGAAAGCAGCGCTGACGCGGGTAGTTCTGCGGCAACAGAAAGCAGCAGCACTTCTCCCGCTGCCAACAGCACTCCTGCATCTGAAAGTAATTCCGGACCCAACATTATCCTGATCGTCGGAATAATTATAGGTGTCGTTGTGATAGCTGCAATAATTATTGTTGTAGTAGTTGTAAGCAAAAAGAAGAGCGCACCTGCTGCGGTGACACCTGCACCTGCAGCGCCTGCACCGGGAGCGCCTTATCCCGCACAGCCTGACCAGCAGCAGAACCAGCCGAAGGCTGTTATACGCTCCATGTCCGTACAGCATAACGGCAAAGCGTTCCCTGTGGGCAAGGCTCCCGTTACGGTCGGCAGAAACACAGGCAGCTGTGTTATCGTATATAAGGAAGGTACGCAGGGTGTCAGCGGCAACCACTGCACGATCAGCTTTGATTCAGCGACCGGACTTTTCACCGTTACAGACCTTAAATCCACATACGGCACATATCTGCTTAACGGTCAGAAGCTGGTCCCGAACACTCCCACTACACTGAGACCCGGCGACAGCTTTTATGTAGGCGACAAGCAGAATGTGCTCAGAGTTGAGCTGGTAAAGTAAATGAAGCTTGATGTATATGAGTTTTCCTCCAAGGGAGGAAGGGACTACAACGAAGATACAGTCGCGAGCAACTTTGACGGAGACTGTGGTATATTCGTGGCTGCCGATGGGCTGGGCGGTCATATGTTTGGTGAGCTTGCTTCTGAAACCGCAGCCGAAACGATAATCTCGGGCTGGGATTATGCTGCCGAGAATATGTCGGAACAGCTAGAAAAACGTATCATAGAGGCTAACTGCAGGATACTTGAGCTTCAGAAGGAAAAGAAAGCCATAATGAAGACTACCGTAGCCGCACTGGCGATAAACGGCAGCAGGGCTGTGTGGGCAAATTCCGGGGATTCAAGGGTGTATTTCTTTCACAAGCGAGAGCTTGTTTCATGCACCAACGATCATTCTGTGGCTTTCAAAAAGTACAAAGCTCAGGAGATCACGCGCGAGCAGATAGGCTCGGACGAAGATCAGTCGAGGCTCCTGCGGACTCTCGGCAGCGCGGAGCGTTACGAACCAGAGATGTATGCGGCAGAAGTTCAGGTTTTGTGCGGAGATGCTTTCCTTCTTTGCACAGACGGGGCTTGGGAATTTATACGCGATGACGAGATACTTGTCGATCTTCTCAAAGCCCGGAACGCTAAGGAGTGGACAGAACTGATGCTTCTCAGGCTGATGGATCGCATCAGCGGAAATAATGATAATCTTTCGCTGCTGGCTGTCAGATGCTGCTGAGTTTCACAGCGGTACATCTATACATACGGAAGATGAATAGTAATCGCGGGCAGCCTTGAATGTCTGCCCGCTCTGTTTTTCCTGCTTACCTGAAAGCTTGTGTTTAGCTGCTCCGGCTGCTGCAATGTCATAAGGATGATAAAGATATTGTTCATCTTGTAAGCATAAGACACTTCGGTTACTGGGAGCACGGCAAGCGATATCCCGATCATAGCTGTTCCAAGCATATTCTGAGCAATGTGCTGTGCGAGGCTGTAAAGCCGCACTCCGGAACAGGACATAACAGAAAAAACCGGCTGTCGGTCAAATGGCAGCCGGGTTCTTTTTGCGTGGAAAAATGGGGATCTTTTCGGAAAACTTTCCGTTTTATAAGAGATCGATAATATCAGAAGGAGCGGTATCAAAATGATCTCGGCGGGCAGATCATTCTTTTGCAGGAACATCAGCATAAATAAGTGCCTTTGAAGATTCGGCTTTATGTAAAGTCCCCCCATACCTATATATTGACTATAATATGATTTTGGGGTGATGATAAGATGAAACAATTCATAACCTCAGGTTTGTAATACAGTTTGAACACCACCCCTTGACAAATACGCATTTTTAGGTTACAATTAAGTAAAATAGGTTTATTATGACCGTTCAGAAAGGATACTTCGAGGAGGCAGACAGCATGGGAACTTATGTTAATCCCGGAAACCAAGCATTCAAACGAATTTCCGGTCCCGATTATGTTGATAAAACAGATCTGATCAGCCTGATGAACGATAGAGTCGGAGGCGCTGAGTCCCTTGTATGCGTAAGCAGACCAAGACGCTTTGGCAAGTCATACGCCGCAAAAATGCTGACCGCATACTATGACTGTTCTTGTGATTCTCATAAGCTCTTTGAAGGAAAGAAGATAGCTGAAGCGGACGATTACGAAGAACATCTTAACAAGTACAATGTCATTTGTTTAGATATTTCCGGATTTGTTTCCGATATTAAAATGGCTGGCGGCTCTCTGAGATCCGTCCCGATCAAGATCGAGCAGGCACTTTGGAAAGATTTGGTTGATGAAGGCTTTGAGCCGGATAGCAGAGATACTTTGAACGATTTTCTTCTCCGTATTGTAAGCAATCCGAATGGAAAGCCCTTCATTTTTATCATAGATGAATGGGACGCATTGATAAGGGAAGCCAAAGATGATGAAGAAGCACAGTCAGCATACCTGCATCTGTTGAGAGGCTGGTTCAAGAATACCAATTTTACACCGAAAGTGGTTGCGGCTGCTTACATGACAGGGATACTTCCTATAAAAAAGGACGGCTCTCAGTCGGCAATTTCCGAATTTGACGAATTTTCTATGCTGGAATCGGGTGAATTTGCAGAATTTGTGGGCTTTACCGAGGAAGAAGTCAAAGACCGCTGCAAGGGTACGAAGATTGCATTTGAAGACATAAAGGCGTGGTATGACGGATATGATCTTGCACCGGTAGGCTCGGTCTACAATCCGTATTCTGTTATGAAAGCATTGAAGTCCGGCAAATGCCGGTCTTATTGGAGAAAGACATCTGCTGCGGAGTCATTGAAGTACTACATCAATATGGATTTTGAAGGTCTTCAGGAGACGGTCGCTCAACTTATTGCCGGAGACAGAGTAAGTCTGAATGTTGATAACTTTCAGAATGACTTTGAATCCTTTGAAAGTGCAGATGATGTATTGACACTGCTTGTTCATTTGGGTTATTTAACATACCATGAGTCTGAAAAAGTTGTACAGATCCCCAATGAAGAAGTCAGGATCGAGTTCCGGCAGTTCCTTTCCCGGCAAAAGATCAATGCTGGTTGGGTGTCCCTTATCAAACGGTCACAGAAGCTTCTGGACGATACGCTTGGAGGAAACGGAGACGAAGTTGCTGCTGCATTGAACGAGATAAGACAGGAACAGTATGCACCTCAGTTTTACAACAATGAGCAAGCTCTTCGGGCTGTCATAAAGTACGCTTATGTTGCCGCAGTTGACCGATATATTAAGATCGAGGAGATGCCCGGCGGAAAAGGAATAGCTGATGTTGTTTTTCTCCCGGTCAAGCCTTCGGAGCTTCCGGCGATGGTTGTCGAACTCAAGTGGAACAAGAGTTCCGGCGGTGCGATAGCTCAAATCAAGGAGAAAAAATATGCTGCAAATCTGAAACAATATAAGGGGAATCTTCTTCTTGTTGGGATCAACTACGATTCAAAGACGGGAAAACATACCTGCTCGATTGAGAGAGCGTGAATAATCGCCCTCCGTTTCCTTTATACCGTTGGTTTTAGGGAGCGGAGAGGTTGCGATAAACTTAACCGCCAAGAAAACCGACAAGAAAAATCTGACGAACAAGATGATATAGAAAGTATTATTATTTCTCGATTGATAACTGACCCGAAAATAACACGGCATAAACTCGCCGACGAACTTGGTGTCTCTGTACAAAAGGTGAAATACCGCCTTGAGAAACTACAGCGCGAGGGGAGAATACAGCACACAGGCTCAACTAAATCCGGGGAATGGGTGGTAAACAGGCAGCAGTCAACACCATCGCTATAAAGAGTAAACAAAAGCTTCGCAGCATTACCGGATTTATATTTCGACAATATAAATAAAGTGTATCTGTTTGTTCGCACAGATTTCCAGGAAATCTCCAGGAAGCACTTTTAAGTAAGTTTTTTTAGTCTTATTTGACCAAAAATGCCCGCTGATCTCGGAACAAGTCCGAACAAAAGTAATGCGGGCATTTTTTCTGTAATGTTCACAAAGTTTTCTCTGAAATTTTGTATAAATATCCGAATTATTTGACTTTCTCCGACAGATATGATATAATCGGAAAGGTCGCATAAATGCACAAAATTTTGATGTGAATATGTGCAATTTGCTGTGCTTGATATATGCTGATATATGTGATATACTAATTGTGTTATAAAAACGGATCAATAAATATATATAAGGAGCATCCGCATATGATAAATAAGCTTAAAAAGCATATAAGCGAATACTTTGTCGGAAAAGAGGAAACGATAGAAAACCTTCTTATTTGTCTGTTTTCCGGAGGTCACATACTTTTGGAAGGCGTTCCCGGGGTAGGAAAGACAACGCTTGCCTCGACCCTTGCAAGGTCGGTCGAATGTGACTTCGGGCGTATCCAGTTCACCCCTGACACCCTGCCCACTGATGTAATGGGCACGGAGATATTCAATATGAAGACCGGTGAATTTGAGTACCGCGAAGGCGCAATAATGCACCAGATCGTTCTTGCGGACGAGATAAACCGCACATCTCCGAAAACTCAGGCGAGCCTTCTTGAAGCTATGGCTGAGGGTCAGACCACCGTGAGCGGTATCAAGCATAGGCTTCCGCAGCCGTTTATGGTAATAGCTACACAGAACCCCGTCGAGTTCATGGGTACATATCCGCTTCCCGAAGCGCAGATAGACCGATTTATGATGAAGCTTACTGTCGGTTATCCCGACGAGTCGGAAGAGCTTCGCATGACGAAGAATATGCTTGCCGGCAAGACTTCCGACACGGTAAAAAGCGTGATAACCGCCGAAGATGTGATAAAGATAAAAGAACAGGTCGCGGGTGTTACGATAAAGGAAGAGGTGATACGCTACGCGAGAAATATCGCTGAGGAGACAAGGCTTGAAAAGCGTTTCGTACTTGGCATAAGCCCGAGAGCTGTCCTTGCCCTTGTAAAAGCATCGCAGGCCAAAGCTTTTCTTGAAGGGCGCGACTATGTCAAACCCGATGATGTCAAAGCGGTCGCCCCATTCGTTATCGGACACAGGCTTACGCTCACCTCCGAAGCAAAAATCGCGAAGGAAAACAAGGACGACCTTATACAGAAGCTTATCCGCAAGACTAAGATACCGCTGTGAAACACCGGCGATTTTGTGACAAGGAACATCTATGAAACGAAACAGGATCATCTGGTTTTGCCTGTGGGTGCTGTCGATAGTCGGGATAAGCATAAAGGGCGGTGCGGTGACATACGGTCTTTTCGCGCTGCTTACTCTTGTTCCCGTTATCTCTCTGCTGTACCTGCTGGCTGTATATATTCTTTTCCATATATATCAGAATTTGGAGCAGCGGTTTGTTTCGGTCAACGAACCCGTCAATTATCGGTTTGCGCTGGTTAACGAGTACCCGCTGCAGTTCGTCGGCATACGGGTGCGCTTTTTTACCGGATTTTCAACTATCACAGATCTCGATGACGCAACAGAATATGAGCTCAGACCGAATACAAGGATAGAGAAGGAAACACGTCTTATATGCAGATACCGCGGTGAATATGAGATAGGGATAAGAGAGATCGAGATACAGGATTTCTTTCGTCTGTTCAGGTTAAAGTACAGGAATAAAGAGTGCATTCACGCGGTCGTGAAGCCGCAGCTCATAAAAACAGATAAACTCGGCGATATAAAACTCTCTGACGCAGTAAGAGAATCTTCACAAAGCAAGTCAGAGCTCGATATAATAAGCCGCGAATACGTTCCGGGTGACGACCGGCGGTTCATAAACTGGAGCCAGTCCGCGAGAACGGGAGCTCTTATGACAAGAGCCCTTACCGGTTCCGACCATCAGGAGATAGCGATAATCACGGACACGTTAAGATACAGCGCCGATCAGGCGGATTTTCTGCCTGCGGAGAACAAGATACTTGAAGTAACGCTGGCTCTCTCCTATTATTTCAGCAGGAACAACATCAGCGCCGCAGAGTATCATACTGCGCAGGATATAGTGCGCCTGACGGTCGGCAGCACGTGGAAGTTCGAGGAGTATTACAATAACATCTCGGAGATCATGTTCAGCAGTCAGAACACGCACGCCCTGCTGTATGACGCGGTGCTCAGAAGACATGATCTGCTCGGGAGCTCCATGGCTTTCCTTGTCCTGTCGTCATGGGATGCGCAGACAGACGCTCTGCTGAAAGAACTTGAAAGCAACGATATCTACACTGCGGTATGCTTTATCGGTGATGACGACAAAGACAGACCCGATCTGTCCGAGCATAAGAACAGTGTGCTGATATGCATTTCGCCTTATGATGAGCTTACAAAGGAGTCGGGAAAATGAGCACACTGTATGACATCATAACTGTCCTGCCGTTTTCCGTACTTGCGGTCATTCTTTTCGGCGGGTACGCCGGAATACCGGAGAAAAGCAGTATCTGGGGAGGCCTTATCTGTCTTGCAGCAGCCCTGTTTATAATACTTATCCGTAATATGAAGCGGAAGAACAGGCTGCGCATAATCGGTATAATCTCTGTATTTATCATAGGGCTTATTCTTGCCGCGGGCGAGGATAACAGGCAGTTCTTCCTTAAAGAATATCTCTGGGTGCTGTGGACGATCTGCATTTCCGCCGCCGTAACAGCAGCCGGATTCCTTATGAACCGGAATATCTGGGTAAGAAGAGCCGCTGCGGTCGCGCTCCTGATCTGGTGTATCATCGTAACTATACTTGGAAATGAGATAAGCAAGGAAGCCTTTGCGTTGATATGCCTTATCCTTATCGTCCGTATCGCCGAGGAAATACAGCGGTACTGGAAGAAGAGCGGCTGCCCCGATATAAAGGAACACATTACAAGGATCTCGCCGTTATTCCTTGCCTTGTGTCTTATCGTATATGCGGTTCCCGCGCCTGACGAGCCTTACGATTGGCAGATCGCAAAGGATATTTACAACGGAGCGGCATCTCTGATAAACAGGATATACGGCTATTTGGCTCACCCGACCGATGACTACGGCAAGATAGGATTTTCCGACAACGGGAGCTTCCTTTCGGGTCTTGGCGAAAATGACGAGGACGTCCTGCTTATCGAGGTCGGAAACTCTGCCGTAAGGAACGTGCGGCTCGTTGGCTGCATAAGCGGCGATTTTACGGGAAGGGAATGGGTGTTTTCGTCTGAAACGGAGAGCGTATCGAGAATGATCGACACGCTTGAGACCTGCTGTGCCGTGAGAAAATTCGATGCGGCGTTCCAGTCCGATCATCTCCAGAAAACGGATATGTATTATAAGACTTTTCTGTACAATACCCGCTATATTTTCTCTCCCGCAAAGATAAGAATGGGAGCTACAAGTAAAAAGACCGCCGGTATAAGTGAAAAGAACGGAAGCATAGTTTCGGAGCAGCGGTTCGGATATAATGACAATTACCTTATCTCAAGCTATGTGCTGAATTACAGTGACCCGCGGCTTGCGGAGCTTTTCGGCGGCGCGGAGCCGATAGATGAGACCGAATGGTATCAGGCGGCGAAAGCTGAGGACGTGCTTGATAAAGACGGATATACCTATGAGGATTATCTGGGTTACCGCAAGGATGTTTACGAAAACTACTGCCATTCATTCGGCGTGTCGGAGGACGTCGGAGCGATACTCGATAAAATAAAGACCGGTTCGTCCGGAAGATACGATACCGCGAAAAAGCTTGAAACGTATCTTAAAGGTATGGAGTATTCCACGGACTGCGGAGCTTTGCCCGATTCGGTGAGTGACGCGGGAAGCTTTCTTGACTGGTTCCTGCTGACTTCACGCAAAGGCTGGTGTATGCACTATGCCACCGCGTTTACGCTCATGGCTAACGAAATGGGGATACCTTGCCGCTATGTACAGGGCTATATCGCAAAGCGGGATATAAGCGGCGATATGGTCGTAAAGCAGAGCAACGCTCATGCATGGCCGGAGGTCTATTTCGACAATGCGGGCTGGGTAGCTTTTGAACCGACACCGGGTTATTCCGTTCCTGTGGGTTGGGGTACAAGAGGCGGCGAGCCGTATGACCCCGACAAGGATAAGGCTGATGATGAGCCGGACGTTATAGAGAACGAAAAGGCCGATGCTGCCGAAGAAACCGTGACAACGGAGCTGGATCCGTTTATATTCATTATTCCCTCTGCTGCGGTGATCTGCTTCCTGCTTGTGTTCTATATTATAAGCCGCTCGCTGTCAAGAAGAAAATACGAACGTATGAGCCGTATTGACCGGTTCAGGTACCTTACGCATCAGGAGCTCCGTTTTCTTGCGTTCCTCGGTTTCCCTATGGAACAGGGCGAAACGCTGTCTGAGCTTTCCGAAAGGATCATAAGTTCGGACAGGCAGGATCTGAAGGATAAGCTCGGTTTTATACCGATATACGAAACGGTGCTTTATTCCGACAGGGAACTGACCGAAGAAGATATAAGTTCGGCGGAGGCCGTTTACCGTGATCTTCGTGAGATCGTAAAAAAGAGCAGGCTTCGGTTCAGGCTTCTGTTTCTGTTTAAGAAGCAGTGAAAAAGCCGATACGTTTATAGTACCGGGGCAGAACGTACTGCCAAAGAAGAGCATTAGGCAATACCGCACAAATAGACGCACGCATCTTTGCATCGCTGCTTTTAGCGCCGCATCGTGCGGCGATCTGGCAGCGATTATATGTGCATCGTGCTCTTGCTTGCATATTATTCCGTCATCTTGACCAAATTTTCCTTGACTTGCTGGCGCACGGTGAGGAGGCTTGACGTTCACTGTATGATACAGTGACTTGCTGCCCAAAGCGCACACGGACGTGCGCAACAAAGGCAGCAACGAGCTATACGGTGCAATTATCTCATTTTCTCTTTTCAAAGCGGTTTTTAGAGGTGCCCTAAAGATTCCGGCTACAGTTTTATGGTCATTTGTAGTTTTGGATACATTAGCTGAAACTGCTCCCGTACTTACAGCCAATTCATTCCTGAAAATGTGCAGAATAGTATATGATGCCACTTCTTTATGGAAATATCCGGACGATATATCTGCTGAGTATATTTTTATTGAAGCACGAATGAATCTATCAGAAAACTAATACTTCGGAAATGCTACCGTTTGAGCGGCAGCTCAATAATGGAAAAAAAGAAAAATACTATGTTGAGGATACCCATGAAAAAATAATTGATGGAGATACATTCAGTAAGGTTCAAAAACTTATAAATAGCCGACAAAGCCTGTCCTTCTCACCTATAGTTCATTAGAATTTCATTAGAACGAGAGGTTCCTGCTGTCAGACAAAATAACAAAGCCGTCTGTGGTATTGCCCACAAACGGCTCTGTTATCAGCTTTATGCTGGTGCGGAGAATGAGACTTGAACTCACACGAGCTAACGCCCACTACCCCCTCAACCGACCAACTCAAAAATCATATAAAATCATTTGTGCATATTGTATCTTATTTTATCTCATTTCATTTATTCTATATGTGCAAAATGATACAAAACGATACCAATTGAGAAATAAAAGCGGATAAAATTTTTCAAAAATGTAGAACGTGCATTATTCTTTTCTTTATAAAATTGAAAAAAGAATGTTAGAAAATTGCCTGTTGTATTTTATTGTTTTATAAATCAAATATTTGTGTTAGCCTTCTTGATGCCATACTCCAATCATAATACCTGTTGCTTCTCTAATGTTAATAGGCAATTTATTTCCATCAAAAAATATAGTTGCATGATTATTACTATATATGCAATTAGCTGTTTGAAATTCATGATCCAACACCATATTATTAATGGCAATTTTAGTTTCTTGTACCTTAATTTCGTTTTTATTATTAATAAAACATTGCACATATACATCTAAAGAAAATTCATTATTATAAAGTTGAATGTACCAGCCTGATACTTCTAATCCACTTTCACTAATCGAACCCAAAGGATGGCTTGTTATATAATTCTCATTAATATTAGCGATACAATCATTATCTGAAAATACTGTAATATCTCCATTTTCACTTTTTAAGGTAAAAATTTTATTTGTAGTATCACTATTACTTGTCTCTTTATTAGGTTGCGATGTTGTTAAAATGTCTGTTGTTGTATTATCTGGAACTGTACTAACAATAGGAGGTGATGATTCTGTACCCGATGACACTGATGGTGGAATCCCTATTTTAATTTCGTTTATAATTCTAGCCACTATCGGTACTAAAAGCCCTATTAATGCGGCTATTATAATTGCACGGGCTTGAATTTTATCTCCTTTATTATTGTCATTATTTTCCATATTTTATTATTCTCCCTTAGTAAGTTTTTTTACATTTTACTAAAAAATACATTTTTTGTCAATATAGGCGTTCTTATTTGGTACGCCCAAATTCCTATTTAGCGTTCTGCCGATGAATTATAGTATAATATTTTTATAAACCAATATTAAATTATCGAAAACAAAAAATAAATCCCATATTCCGATAAACGGCTTAACAATCGCATTTATCGGCATTTTATTTAATTTGGCGCATTGCTACAATAAAGCGCTAAATCCGCATAACAGAGCCATTTCTCCCGAATAGAACGATATTGTTATATTTTTAACAATATTTTATCATAAAAAATACAGCGGCAAATCGGAGAAAACCGCATTATAAAGCCGTTTCTTTCCGTTCTCTCCGAATGTCGCTATCTCATTCCCCAAAAATTGGGAGTCAGTCATTATGCTTGTTCCTTTGTGCTATGAGTTTATCCAATGTAGGACGGGAAACGCCTAACAATTTTGCAAATTCAGCCTTGCATATTTCTCTATGCTCATACTTTTCATACAGATCAACGAACTTGTCAGAATGAAAAGGCTTCCTGCCCTTATACTTTCCTTGTCTCTTGGCTATGGCTATTCCTTCACGCTGTCTTTCCAGCAGATTAGAGCGTTCAAACTCATTAATTGCAGCAATCATTGTAAGCATTAACTTTCCTGTCGGAGTAGATGTGTCAATATTCTCTTTATTGCTTACAAGGTGTATATTCTTTCTGTTCAACAGTTCCACAATATCAAGCAGATCCTTTGTACTTCTTGCAAGCCTTGAAAAATCATGTATGTAGATCGTGTCTCCCTCTCTTGCAAAGTCAAGCATCTCTTGAAGCCGGGGTCTGTTGGTGTCTTTTGCACTGATCTTTTCCGTGAACCATTTCTCAATACCGTATCTCTCCAATGCTTCAACCTGTCGAGCCTCATTCTGTTCTATTGTTGATACTCTTACATAGGCTATCTTCATATTGATGACCTCCTCTGTTGTAAATTTAGGGTACACCCTATCTATATTATGTCCGATACTGATTGATATGTAAAAATAGAGTTATGATTTGAATTTCTTTACCATTTGCAAAGCACTTCTTGATTCTATTTTTACATTCAAGGGTTTTAAGCAGTCCGCAGCTCATAAGAGACTACGGACTACTTATATAATACTTTAACAGATTAAAGAGGATTAGCTATTTCCGTTTTGAGCCTTGAAATCAAGTCTTGATAGATTTGTTCGTCCGTGTACCTGAAATCAAACTCGACTCTGTTCAAAGGCTCTTGCTTGGTTACACTCCATAAGCCGAACCAGTTCTCAGCAGGATCATCATCTTTGCAGGCGTGATAAAGGGTTACAGTATCTTTGTGATCGTACAAGTGCAGCTTGTTAGCCTTATAATCATAAAAGTATTCATATAGTCTTGATATGGTCACACTCAGTGACTTTTTAGGCTTTACCTGTCCGAGCCGGAACAAATCAAGAACGCAGTATATAATACCATCCTTTATTCCGCTGTACTCTGTATCAACAAGGAAGTCATTTTCTCTGATAATGCGTTCTAAGTACCTTGTATCAAAGATGTCAAACTCCCTGTCATTTAGATCACATATAGGGTCATATCCGGTCAGGGTAACAGATACATTGATTTTGTCATTGCCGTGATAGTCGATAGAACGAAACTGTAACACATTATCCTTGACAGTTACATTCTCCGATTCAGCGAATGGAAACACAGTACCGCCGAGATCGAACCAGTCTTTATAAAGGTATATAAGGTTGCTGTCTGTTCTTCCTCTCATACAATACTTTTCTTTCTCTGTTGTACCGTCAGTGACTTTCAGCAGGAAAGAGCCGTATTCCTTGAAAAATTCTTTTATAATTGATTTGTCTTTACTGTTCATTGATATTCCTTTCATACAGAACAGGGATATAAAGGGGTAAGTAATAATACAGATTATCTTTATATTACTTCCCCCTTTGTCCTGTTGTTCCGTTAATGTGTATATGAATTATCGCTTACTATAAGAGCATATAACTCCTCCGGTGTTATGCCGTGAACGAGCATAAGTTCTTCATCGTCAAGATCACCATAAGCAACATTGCCGTAATCGGGGTCAAGGTTGTTGACATAGAGATAATTCCATATACGACTATTGTCATCATCATTAGTTATATCCATAAGGTCATGGAGATTTGCAATAAGCTCATATCTTTCCTCTGTTTCCTCGTCCGTTTCTTCCGTTTCAGCCTTGCAAGTATTAACAATCTCGTTCAAGCGGCGCTTGAAATCTTCCGCTGATATTTTCGGCTTGTATGATACAGGCTTGAAGTCAGGCTCATTAGACAGCGGGTTATATTTCCCTACCAACTCATTGAAGCCTTCGTAATTCTCTTTCCAGAAAATGTAATGATACTTGTACAGGCAGTTACACATATCCCTATACAGCCGGGTATAGTCATAGCCTTTATTTTCCGAAAGATAATCTATAATGAGATCGTCATGAGTAAGGGTTTTCCATTCCCATTTGTAGGAGTGTAAGCGGTCAGAGATATTGCAGTACTTTATAATAACATAAACGTTTTTTCCGTCCGTGTTAGGGGTCAGTATCAGATGATATACATTATCGCTTACTTTTTCCGTTAGGTCGGAAAAGTATCTCATAGTCATATCATTTGTTATGCAGAATGTAAAATCTCTACCGTTGAATGTAGAACCGTGATCTTTAAAGAATTTAGCCAAAAGCTCCACAGCATCAAAGCCAAAGGTCTTTCTTGCTATGTGTTTTTCTTCATTGCAGATATTTTCCTTTGAAAGCACTTATACCGCCTCCTTTCTCATAGTCGCGGATGACCTGATAAGCGTTATCATCTGCTTGTAAATTTCCTGCTTACCGCTTTTAGCAGTAATATCAAGAAACGTTTTGTGCGTTGAAAGAATGATATTGCAATCATCTAATCTTTCAGCAATGATTGAAAGCTCGTTATCCGGCGATATAACTACATAGTAACTGTAGTCTTTAGCATTGGCTAAAATATCAGTAAAGCATTTTTCCGCAATATCATCTTCTATTCCACAGAAAACGGTATTATCTTTTTCACATTCTGCACCTTCATTATCAAGGCAAGAACCTAAAATCTGAAACAGATACATTTCCCAAACGTCATTTAAACTCATAATGTTTATTCCTCCATATTTTTCTTGTTTCCGAAAAGCAGATACAGACTTACAGGCGAGAACATAATCAGAGCCGTGATGTCAATGCAGCCGTTTTCACTCTCGAGCAATGATACAAGCAAGGGTAAGAGTATCAGAGCGAGACCGCCTATTGTATCAGCTTTATCGAAAAGCACTTGTTTCAGCTTGTCCATTTTGTCAAACTCCTTGACATTATAGGCGGTCAGTGATATAATATATATGTAACCGCCTTATTGTTGTTAGTGGGTCGTTACACGCCTTTACACTCGTTACCAGCTTGTGTAAGGGCATTTCCGTTTAAGCGATTGAAAAGCGCTTGCTTGTTGTAGGCTTGGTGTACTGCTCATACAGATCGCCGTGGGTCTTCTTGAAAGCGGTGCTGTCAAAGCGGTTTGTCGTTACTGTTGTGTAGCGAACCTTGAAGCAGGAAACCGTCATTTCCTCAACGTTACGGGCTGTCATCTCCGCCTTGATCTCGTCCTTCTTGGACTCCATATCGGCGGTAAGCTCGTCGATCATTGCCTGAATAGTCTTGATGTCCTCAATCTTTGTGGTAAGTTCTGTTGTACTCATAATGAATACCTCCTGTTAAAGTATTATTAAGGCTTTTGCCTATGGCAGAGGGCTTGATAAGCTCAGCACCCTCCTGAAAGCTGTTTGTTTATATAAGGTCTTTGACTTTGTAGCGTCCGTTACTCTGATAGCGTTCACGTTCAAGCGGTAAGCGACACCCGAACACATTCACGCGTTGATTTTCAAGTTCCGAGAGGTTTATATATCCCCATTCCCATTCACTTTCATTCAAGGTGCAGTAACCGAACAGCAGGTAATCTCCGTTTTCCTGTCTCTCTCCCTCAGTTATCAGCCATGTGCCGGAGCCGTAAGGATTGAACACCTTTAATATAACTGTCGCGTCCTGTCCTTTGCCGTCCTGAGAATAAAGCGGATATTTTGTTAATCTCTTCTCGATCTCTTTTGTTAATATCTTGTTTGCCATTGTCTTAACCGTCCTTTCTGTTTTGGTCTGTTTCCCTTGACCTTGATTATATTATACACTATTTCTCGTTCATAGTCAATTGGCGATATACACGAATTATAGAGCATATTTTTGTTGAAATTGTACACTTGTTTTCGTTCACATTTTATAGTAAAATGGGATATGAAAGGAAGTGTTTTTTATGTCTATGCGTTTTAAACTTGATATACTGGAAGAGTTAAAGAAAATAGGTTATACAACTTATAGAATACGGAAAGAAAAGTTATTAAGTGAAAGCACTGTTCAGAAGCTCCGAAACTCTCAGCCTGTAGCATGGGAAAATATAGAGATGATCTGTAAACTGCTTGACTGTCAGCCCGGTGATATACTTGAATACATTAAAAATGATACAGAATAACAAAGAGGTAATATTTGTATGTCTGATTTTGACCAAAAAGAATATATCAAAGAATACATGAAAGAGAACTACAAACAAATTGCTTTTCGTTGCAAGGCTGATGATGTGGACTATATCAAGGCATTTGCAAAAGATAGAGGATTGAGCATCCCCGGTGCTATTATAGCAGCTTTCAAATACCTTGATATGCACAATATTGATATATCTGCTAAAGATTGATTATCATATTCAAGCCATAGCTTAAACCGTATTCATTACCGCCTGTTATCCCTGTAAACAAAGCCTTTATTGCTTTACCTTTATCAAGCAACGGTGCAATCGTCTGAGCAAGAGCCTTATTGATATATCCCATAACAGCGGAGCCTTTACCTTTGACAGATGCGATTATCTGAACAGCGTTTTTGTCGTACTGGTTCTCTGTCTCTCTGTTAAGAGTTAGAGTTATATCCTCGGAACTGTAACGGCTGAGTCTGTAAAGTAACATCTGTCTGTTATCGAAAGTAACGCCTGCCGCCTTTGTCTGAATGTTGCGGAGCTTAACAGTTGCCCACGCTCTCACCATAGCCGACGATCTGCTAATACCCTGTTTAACAAGAGCATTTGCTATTGTCATTATCTTGGAAAGCATTTCCTTTGTAGTCTGTTTCATTGTCGTTACCTCCGTTTGTTTTGGTTTGTTTGTCCTTACATTTCATATTATAGCACTGTTTAACCGTGCTTTCAATTCGCAACTTGCACAAAGTTTAACCGTGTAAGATGTATATTTTGTACACTGTTTAACAGTTGCATTTTTCTGCTGGATATGTTATAATGATAGAGAATAGGAAGGAGGTGCAGGTCATGACAGTTTCAAGAGCAAAAAGGGCTTCTAATAATAAATGGGATAAAGAGAATATGAAAATAGTAGCTTGCAAGATTAGGAAAGAAGATGCAGAGAATTTCAAGCAGTATGCAGAGAATAATAATACAACTCCTAATTCTTTGTTACGGAACTATATATATCAATGTATCGGAAAAACCGAGACCGAGGAAGATTCAGAATAATTGTGAAACATCTACAAATACACGGTTAAACATTGTATATTTTGACAGTTGACAAGCACGGTTAAACGGTGCATAATATAATCAAGATAAGAACAACGGAACGCCGAAAGGCTTAATAACAGGAGGTCTTGATTATGTATAACACAAAGTATTTTACAAACTGCACAACAATTGAGGAAGCAAAGGCACTTTATAAAAAGCTGGCTAAAGCTAATCACCCCGATCTCGGCGGCGATACCGAGACAATGAAAGCTATCAATACCGAGTTTGAAAAGGTATTTGAGCTTTTAAAGAATAAGCATACAGGCGCGAACAATACCACATACACAGCAAAGACCAACAGCACCGAGACAGCAGCCGAATTTATGAATATAATAAATAAGCTGATACACTGCACCGGGTTAAAGATAGAGCTTGTAGGGCGCTGGATATGGCTAACCGGTAATACTTACGAATACCGCAATATAATAAAGTCTCTCGGTTTCACATGGGCAACAAGAAAAAAAGCTTGGTATTGGCACGCTCCCGAAGATAAGAGCTTTAACCGCAAAGAGATGAGTTTAAACGAGATCAGAAGCCTTTACGGTTCTAAGGTCTTTGCAACAGAGAAAGACAATACAGCAAGATTAACAGCATAATAATAAAAAGGGCTTACGGCTTGTAAGTCCTTTTTGATTTGATATCGGTATATCGTAAACCGCTATATACTAAATGTGGCTGGGTAAATCTCCCATACATATTTATTTGTGCAACTTCTCTCATTATGGGATAAGCCTTTGAAAACAAGCACCTACAAAGCGTTTACAGCTATCAGAGGAAACTAATACCACACTATAACAAAGTGCCTTAAAACGCATTTTAGAACGCTTACAGAGCAAGCTATATTATAATATCAATTTTCAACCGATTTTCATTGATTATTTATCATAAAAATCAGCGGCACTCTCTCAAAGGGTATAGAGATATTACCGATATAGTAAAGGTTGATTTTTTCAATAGTTTATTATGATTCTCAGGCTCAAAACTCATATCTGCTATATAGGTATAGGGGGGTATATATACATTTTGAAATCTATTAAATGATCTCCAGAATGTAATAGTAGGTCATTCACATTCTGCGGACGATTTTCAAATCTCCCGAATCGAATAAGCCTAAGTTGAACTTAGACCTACCGGGCATACATTCACATACTTGACAAAATCCTGCATACAGTATATAATAGTAGTAAGAAATGAGCCTCGGAAATATACGAAGGGGGTATTGATATGAGTACAAAGGAATATGTTTACAGTGTCATTGATACTATGGACGATGAACAGCTTAACGCTTTATCTATGTATTTAGCGGATATGATGAAGAAACAGCGGGAAGAAAACAGAAAGAAAATAGAAGCGCTCAAAGGGATAATGCACGATGTCGCAAATCCTGACTTGATACCGCTTGAAAAAGAAGCATGGGCTAATGCAGCCGTTGAAAAACACCAGCGGTTCTTGGAGGAAATGAAAAATGCTAATTCTTGACGCTAATATGATCCTGCGTTTCCTGCTGAATGACAATGAAGAGATGACTAATATAGTTGTATCGGTATTAGAAAACAACGATACTATTCTTTTGCCGGAAGTGCTTGCAGAGGTCGTATATGTTATGAATAAGACCTATAAGCGTACAAGGGAATATACTGTTAATATCATTACGGCATTTATGGATATACCTGCTATAAAGACAGAAAAGAAAAAGATAGTAACAAAGGGTTTACAGTATTTTGCTGATACCTCTCTCGACTTTGTTGATTGTCTCTTATGTGCATACCATACAGAAGCAGGATATGAGATCGGCACATTTGATAATAAGCTGTTAAAGCTCATTCAGAGAGAAAGCGAACCGGAAGAAGAACCGAACGACAAACCGAAAGAAGAAACTGAAACAAACTCCGAGGACTCACAAACTGAATAATGCTAAAAGCGGCATTGCCTGTTATATGGTGATGTCGCTCGTACTCATCTATCGTGATTTAGTTATTGCGCATCGCAAAATCATAACTTTCGCGGCGTAAAATTGCGCTGTCAAATCTCACTCCCCAAAATCTGGGAATGAAAACTCTATCTTTAAACTGCTAAAATGACAGTTTTACTCGATTAAAGCAAATGTGTCCAAAATTGGACTAATCTTAACGCTCTTGTTATAAAAGGACTGTCAAGCAAATTCGGTATTCTGTGTCTGTAACGGACACAATTGAGTAGCCAATTGCGAAAAAAAGTATTATAAAACAATAAAAAGTTTAAAAAAATCTTGACATATATAAAAATATTTGCTATAATAGATTTGGGGACGGAGAGGCAACCGGAACCTAATCAACTCCGGAGCTACTCTTTGAGAAAGTCTGATATTCAAGATCAAAGAGTTACGTCCCCTCTTTCTTTATCGTAATATTTAAGGATACCTTAAATCAAGGTGTCCTTATTTTGATTTGTATGCCGTCCTCCCTGTTAAATTATTGACATTATAGGTTTTTCTTGAATTTTGTAAAAAAGGTATTGCATTTTATAAAATAATGTGATACAATATATTACGACTTATATAAGACTTTGCTATGTTAGACTTATATAAGAATACAACTATACCGGAGGTTTATTATGACTACAAACAGGAACGAGTATAAGAACAAATACTTGAAAGATAATTATGATCGTGTTCTCCTATGTTTGGATAAAGGTGATAAAGATAAAATCAAAGAATATGCTGACAGTTGCGGTGAAAGTGTTAATAGTTTCATAAAAAGAGCCATTAAAGAAGCGATTGAACACGATAAGCAGGAAGAAAGAGAGCATCAAAAAGAGATTACCTCAGCTCCTACACCTTATACAGAGCATTACTATTCCCCTGAATATGAAAGTATAATATATGATAAGGCTGAACAGTTAGACAAATGCGCCAATGACTTATATAATTTTCTTAACTCTTATATCGGAAGCATATCCTATTCCTTGTTAATGGAACAGATTGAACCTTTCTGGGAAAAAGACCAAATGGATATTGATTTAGAAAAGATAACAGAGAATGAACCTATACCCGAAGAACACGCAAGGGATTTGTTTGTCGGAGTATTAGACTTTTTGGAAGAAATTTATGACAAAGTACAAGAATTAAAGCGATATGTCGATTTTGAAGAATTGGAAAGCGATGATTATAGGGCATATATGGAAAAACATTCGCTTCTGTCGGAAAACGATGACGAGGAAGATGACGATATTGACTTTGATGACGAGATCGCTGTCGCTATCATAATTGAGCGAATACACAAAATGATTGAAGCAGCTAATAAGGGCAAAAGATACCTTGATAACTTTTAATGAGATAGTAGTATGGATATGCTTATAATGAATGAAACTCAGGCAGCCGAAAAGATAATAGCTAATAAGACAGTCGGTAAAAAGCCGATGAGGGATATAAACCTATTGGCGAGATATTTTCTTACCCATGCCGGAGACAAAAAGCCTAAAACAAGTGAACTCATTACAACATTACAGGAATACTTAAAATGGCAATACGATGATTATATGTCCCTTCAGTGGCGTTCTCTTATAGAAAAATCAATAAAGAAAGCCAAAAATTCACCTATCATTGATATTGAATACATTCCTGTTACGGAAAACGAATTGAATACCATAAGAAGTATCAAGGACAAGAGACTTGAAAAACTTGCTTTCACCTGTCTTGTAGTCGCTAAATACTTTAATTTGAGAAATCCTGATAATAATGGATATGTCAATATTGATTATAGTACATTGTTCAAGCTGGCGAGGGTTACGGCGAAGACTTATGACAAGCCTCTGCTTTTGAATGACCTCAAACAGATAGGATTAGTACAAAGATGCCGGAAAGTTGATAATCCGAATTTCAAGGTTTTATTCATTGATGATGAATCAACGGTTATTTTGAAAGTAGAGGATATGCGGGAGATTGGTTATCAGTATCTTCAATACCTCGGAGAGCCGTTTATCAAGTGTTCTTGTTGTGGTGTTCTCATGCGAAAGAGAAGCAACAACACGAAATACTGTAAAGAATGTAGATCGAGACCTATGGAAACGAAAGCTATAACTTGTTGTGATTGTGGTAAAGAGTTTACTGTAAGCAGTAAGAATAACAGGACTTGCAGATGTAGAGACTGCTATAAGATATATCGGACTAACTATCAAAAGGAGTTAATGAAGAAAAAGCGGTCAACGACAGACCATTTAACTTAAAAAACGCCTTTGATTCCTTATAAATAAAGGATTTGAGAACTATTAGCGGTGGAAAATTGTACCCTTTAAGGAAAATAAGAACCTATTAAACAAGTCCAGAATTTAAGTAAATGAAACGCTTTTAATTTAATCAAGAAATTGCCCTCAATCCTTTATAAATAAAGGGGTTGAGGGCTTTTCTTGATGTAAATTTGTATCCTTTTATGGAAGAACTATGTTAGCAGAACAAAACAAAGTAGAAATCAAAAACAAGAGCCACAAAGCCAATATACAAGCAGTCTTACGGGCACGGCGAAATATCCTTTGATTTTGCTATAATGATATGAGAGATAACCATATTTGCACATTTTTTGCAAAAACTATACAAAAAAGTGCCAAAAAACTGCGAAATCGAGTTTTTTAAAATGCCGATTTGTCGCTTAACCATTAGGGTTTGCGGGCTTGCGTTTTAAATTCCTATATGGGAAGAGAACGCCAAATTTGCAAAAACTTACAAAAATCAGCCATTTTACTCCGAAATCGGAATTTTGAGAATGTCTATTTGTGGCTTAATAATGCGCCTTTGCGGGTTCGTACCTTAAATTCCTATATGGGGAGAACGTCGGTTGATTTTACAAGACTGATAAATTCAATTCCGTTTAGCAATTTCCGCTTTAAAAATGCCCGTATTCGGCTTAATGATGCCGTTTATGGGCATTTTTCGTTTGAAAAATAGTTACTCATCAAGGGAGATAGATTTGTACAACACCAGTACAGGGTTTTATATATATCTTTAGGGCGTCTGAAACGATGCTCTTTTTATTTTATAACAAATGTAGTATTGAAAGAGAGGTGAAACGATATGCTCAATAACAATGAAGTAAGAGAACGTCTGACAGCGTTTAGAAAAGAGTACCCTATCAGCCTTGCAGAGATCAGCAGAAAGATAGGTCTCGGAGAAAAGCGTTATGTTCTTTGTAACTTTACAAAGCGAAGATGCGACTTGTACGAAGAGACAATAAACGCTCTTGATGAGTATTTAAAAACAAAAGGCTATTAACATTTGTGTATAAGCAGTTTGTACTTGAACGGTGCAAGCTGTTTTTTATTACTACAAATGTAAAGACAAAACGCACTCGGAACACGGCTATGTATAAAAGTCATTAGTTCCGGTAAAAGCAAAGAAAGGAAAATCGAAGTGTATATTAAAAAGAAACAAGTTGAAATGCGAGATGTAGTAGGATATGAAAACCTATACGGCGTAACCAATGACGGTAGAGTATGGAGCTATAATAACAAATGCTGGCTTCAGCAGTTTGAGAACAATGCAGGCTATATGAGGGTTGCACTATGCAAAGACGGTAAGGATAAGAGAGAGTTAGTACATAGACTTGTCGCTAAAGCGTTTATTGAGAATACCAATCCTGAAAAATATGATATTGCAGATCACATTGACCGCGATAAAAAGAATAACAATGCTGATAATCTACGCTGGACAGATAACAAAACCAATAGCCAAAATACAGATAAAGTCAAGCCTTTAGTGGACTTTCAGGAGTCACGGGAATATCACTCACTTAGCGAAGCAGCTAAAGCTACAGGTTTACCCACAACTCAGATAACAAGAGAATGTGCATTAGCAGACTTAGGCATCAATGATACACGGTTCAAATTTAGTGAATCGCTCGTAAACAGAGATATACATAGACTTATGAGAGAGTATTTCAAGGACATCATACCGCCCGACAATAAGAAAATCATTTACAAGAATGTTTATTATCTGAACACTGATCCGACATTAGGATTTTGTGATAGGTTCTTTAGTCCTCATATTTTAAATCCTACCCCTGCAAAGGACAGAAAAAAGAAAGCCAATACAGGTAAAACAGAATATCAAATGTATCTGACCGCCGATGAATGGAGCAGCTTAATCAATATAATAAATAACGCTGATAGCGGCATTTTGAACAAAAGCGACAAGAAATTATGCTCGGATTTATTAAAAGCAAACAAAGAATAAGATTGAGGTGAAAACAATTGCAGATCAAAAACCGTAAACAAGTCGAAATCAAATCACAGCGGTTAGCCGGACTGCTGATGTATGCAGGGCTTAACTTGCAAGACATTAAGTTTCAAAAAGGCAAACGGATATTTGTATTTCCTGATAGTGAACGCTTGCAAGATAAGATAGAGGAATACAAACTAATACGACAGCTTGAAGAAACACATAAAATCGACAGAGAAAAGGAAACTATCTACGCAATTACTAAAAAAGACAATTAAACGGATTTTGTTGAACGGCTCGACAGATATAATGTCGAATGTTGACAAAGCGTTTATAAAAAACATTATGAAATTTACAGAAAAATAATGAAAGAAGGTCGATTATTATTAACGCATTAACAGAAGCAAAAAAAGGATTTGCAAATGATTTATCAAAAGTCATTCAACACTACGTTGGAAGGCAGATTGACACTGCACCTTTTGACAAATCGTTCGATGCAACGATTTTAGGTGTAAATCGTAAATTTGTAAATATCAGCGATGATGTACAGAATGAAATCATTAAAAAATTTAATATCCCTGAAGAGATAACCGAGGGAGAAGACAATTACTATACAATTCTTAGGTGTGGCGCTTATTATGTGCTTAGATCATCTGTAGAGTATAGCTTATACGAAAAAGTAAAGGTTAGAGTTCCTGATAATGACTGGAGCAGAATGTATCTCGAAGTACAGCGTGATACTATTTATGTAGATGAAAAGAATAACTTTTATGTACAGTATGCAGACCCCGCAGACGACGAAGATAATAATGTTAAAGAAGGGGATGTATGGTTTAGGACTTTTGGCGGAGATGATACGCCTGAATCAGAAAGAAATATGGGGCATTTTGAAATACTTAAACGTGTAAAGAAAAAAAGCAATACTATACCTGATTTAGTATTAGATTTAAGCGAGAGATAATTTAGGAGGCATTATTATGATAACTACTAACAATTATTCTGGCGGTACTGTCAGACTTGAAGTTGCAACTAACACGAGAAATGAAGATTATGTTTACAACGATAGGATAACAATAAATGTTCCATCTGTTAAAGAATGGAAAGATGAGGTCTTTGCTGAAAAGTATGCTGCAGAGTTAGAAATGTTCCTTGTAAACAGAGTCGATCTTAATAAACAGTTGAACGGCTACATACCTGATCCTACAGAGTTACTTGATGTTGAAATATTCGGTATGGTTCTTGATAGCGTTCAAAAGAGTATTCAACCTTGTCTCTTGTTTAAGAATTTTGACTTATACGATTGTATGTATTCAGAAGAAAAAAGAGCTATCGTTGATGTTCAAACAGGTAATATTGTTATGGATAATAGAGAATATAACGAAATAGCAGCCATATTAAGCTTTATTTTTAATAGGAAAAGGAAACATATAAGCAAAATAGCAACATCTAACTGTAGTGAAGAACGCTTAGAGTATATAGCATCGGTAATTAAAGAACGGATAAAAGCATCTCTTAACGTAATAAAAGGCGATGATAATAAAGATGCTACAAAAGAAGTTGCTGAAGAAGCAAAGGACGTAGATATAAAGGAAGAGGAAACAAAATGATAACAACTAAAACTTTGAAAGGTTTGAATGTCTCTAAATAAAAATGCTTAACGGTAAGACCGTTAAGCAAGATTTAAAGAGCGAAATGAACAGACTCAAAAATATGATACAACATAACATTGATAAGTATGTCAACAGCTATACTCCTGTACAGTATGAGCGTACAGGACAATTTCAGAAGTCAATCAGAATTGGTGATATTACTGTCAAGGATAACCAGTTATCAGCTACAATATACTTTGATGACAATGCAGTTTTCAGGCGTTCCGGTTATGGTATGGACTGGGCGGGAAACGGACAGAAAGTAAATATCCTTGTTCTTATGGATAGAGGCTATAAAGTCACAAAGCCCGTGTATTTCAGGGATATACCTAACTTTGGCTTTAGAAATGCAGGGCTGTTTATCGAAAGCGCAATTGATGACTTCAACAGGACTTCCCCTTTTAAAGCTGAATTTGTGATAGATTAGTTTTCAGCAGCGGGATAGTCATTAGGTGATGATCTATTGATAGCGTCATTCCAATAGTCTAACATAGTCTTTTTCTTTTCGCAAACAAAGCCGGGGCGAATACCCTGAAATTCAAGGCTTATGTTAGAATCGGTATGAGCATTACCGCATTTATCACAAGTAAGAGGAAGTGCAGATTTTTTTAATATCAGGTGTTCCGCTGTATGCGATTTGGTAAAAGACATATCAAGGTAGCGACACTCTCCACATTCACAGCGTAATAGCACATAATCTCTATGCTGTAATTCACAATACGATGCTATCTTATACATACGGGACACCTCACTTTCCTTTTATTACCTATATTATATCATGTATGAAAGAAAAAATCAATACCTAACATCAAAAAAAGGAGTAATAATTTATGGCTAATAAAGCAGATATAAATGTTGTTCTTGGTGCTGACTTTGAAAAATCAGTAGAGCAGTTGAACAAGGACATAGCAAAAATCGAAAAGAAGATAAACAAACTCAATTTACAGGTTAAAGTACAAAGCGGTAATCTGTTGACAGAGACCAACAACAAAATAGCAGAGCTTCAAAAGCGTAAGACCTTAAAACAGATCGCTATAAATATGAAGCTCGATGAAAGTAAATATATAAAGCAGGTCAATGAGGTAGAAAAGCAGTTAAAGAAACTCTCTGAACAGGGTAATATTAACCTCAATGTCAACAGTAACAACGCTTCCGCAAATGTCTCTAACCTGAATACTCAGTTAAAGCAGACAACAGCAACGGCTAATACATTAGGCTCATCAATAAAGAACGCACTCTCAAATGTGGGTATCTACATTAACAATCAGACCGCATGGCTGGCTTTACGGCAGATGATAAGTGATATTAACGAAACTATCAGAGAGTATGACAGCTATGTAACAGAGCTTGCACTTATTACAAATAGGTCAAGAGAAGAAGTTACAGGCATGTTAGAGGGTATCTCGGAAACGGCTCTTAATTTAAAGGTTGATGTTTCCGATGTTGAAAAGGCTGAAACTACAATATTAAGAGCGGGTAAAAGCATTGAAGAGACTCAGAAACTTGTAGAGGACGCTGTTAAATTATCAACTACAGGATTTATCGGAACAGATGAAGCAGCGGAACACTTGATAACAATAGCAAACGCCTATCACCTTGAAGCCGATGAAATGGAGCGTATAGCGGACAAATTTGTAAAGTTGGACTCTTCCGCAAATGTGACGGCGGGTAAACTTGCAAGCGCGATAGCAGCAACAGCGAGCTCGGCTCAATTGGCTGGAATGAGCATTGATACTCTTGCAGGATATATAGCATCGCTTAAAGATACCACAGGCAGAACGGAACAGGCAATAAGCACTTCTATCAATACCATTCTTGCGAGAATGAATAACATTAAGCTGAACAAATTCGAGGATGAAATCGACGCTGACCAAATCGAGGTATCTCTAAACAATGTTGAAAGAATGTTGAACAATGTAAACATTCAGTTAAGAGACAGCAAGGACGAATTTAAGGACGCTGACAAGGTTATAAAGGAAGTTGCCGAACACTGGAAGGACTTTACATCTGTCGAACAGTCAAGTATTGCTAATGTGTTTGCTGGTGTACATAACAGAAATGTCTTTGTTTCTCTTATGGAGAACTTTGAACGTGCAGAGGAATTAGCGAATGAAGCAGCGAACAGCGCCGGAACACTTACGGAAAAATACGATGCTTACCTGAATAGCATTGAAGCCAAAACAGCGGAGCTTTCCACAGCTACAAAAGAATTATGGTCAAATATCCTTCCTGCTGACTTCCTCGGAAATATGACAGAGGCTACAACAGCAACGGTCAAATTCCTTGACCAATACAAGATATTGCAGACTATAATGAAATCTGCTTTATTCTATGGAGCGGCGAAAGGCATAGTGTTTTTAGGTGATTCCGCTAAAACGGCTTGGAATAGTGTTAAGCAGTTATCAACAGCAATGACGGCACTTGATACCGCTGAAAAGTCAAGAAATACTACCAACTATGCAAATAACCTTGTATCTCTCGGAAATGCTTGCAAGGGCTTGAATGATAAGCAGTTACAGCTTGTTCTTTCTACAAAAAATCTTACTACGGCAGAGAAACAGCAGATACTTCAATTAACAGGTTTAACCACAGAGGAAGCAGCAGCGAAAATACAAACGCTTGGACTTGCTACGGCAGAGACTACAGCGACAACAGCTACATTCTCACTTTCGGGGGCGTTAAAGGCTTTATGGGCTACAATAGTGGCTAATCCTATAGGAGCCTTAACAATTGCTTTCAGTCTTGTTCTTACAGCTATAAACGCTGTACAGCAAGCAGAGGAAGAAGCTAAACAGAAAGAGAAAGAACACGCCGAAGCTATCAAAGAACTTGCAAATGAGACACGAAACGAAATAGAAGAGATAGACGATCTCTATGATAAGTATGTAGAGATAAAGAAAGCCGTTGAAAACGGTACAGGCTCTAAGGAAGAACTAACTCAGGTTACAGAAACACTCATTCAAAGGTTAGGTTTAGAGCGCGAAGAGGTACAGAAACTTGTTGATGAGTATGGTAATCTTGATAGGGCTATCACTCAGGCGACTGCTGATAAGATCAAAGAAAAATTACCTGATTTAGCCGATGCTCTTAAACAGAGCGGAAAAGAGCTTTATGATGCAGCGCAGGAAAGTGTATTTTTGATCAAAGCGTCCGATGATATGATAGATGTCGTTGACGAGTTTATGTCTCAAAAGGGCGGTATAAGTCATGCGGACTGGCTTTCCGATAAAGACGGTAAGAAGTATATCGTTAATCAGAACGCAGAAGGTTATGCTGATTTAGTTAAGGGGAATTACACAGACGCAGCTATCAAGGCTATCAAAGAAGAATATCAGACATTAACGAAACTCCGTGAATATCTGTTTTCAAAGGGACTGACCGATACCGATACATATAACAGTATCAAGGACAGGCTTGCAGATTTGACACCCCTGTATAATGAGTATATCGGACAGCTTGACTCTTACAACGATCAAGCAGCACAGGCGGTTGTTAAACAGAAACTTATTAACTCGGAATTGCCTAAGACTTTAGATGAATATATCAGTTTTCGTGAAGATTTGTTAAAGTATGCACAGAATGACGAAAACGCTGTATTGTTCCGAGGCGGTATAGAAGAAGCTCAAAATGCGGTTCTTAAACAGCTCACCTCTAATTCCTTCTTTTCCGAATATGAGAGCAAATTCAAGGATTTAGAGACCTTGACGAAAGAGTATATCAATGAGCATTTAGATACTTTGGGAGATATAGAAATAGGCAGTGCAAAATTCAATACACTGTTCAAGAAAATCGCAGATGCTTTCAATGATATACCCATTGAGGATTTTAACATTGCTACAAAGATACCTGACATTTTTGCAGACGGGCTTGACGGTGTAACCGCTAAAATAGCGGAATGGAAAGCCAATAATGCAAACAAGATAACAACAGATGATATTGTTGATATTGATATATCCGAGGTAGTTAAAACCAATTCTGCAAAAGTGAAATTACTCACTACTGCTATGAAAGAGATGAATGAGGAAGGTCATATTTCTTCTTCAACTTATGCGGATATAGTTGAACAGGGAGGTAATTTTGCTGACTGCTTAGAAATCGAAAACGGTAAGATAACACTTAACATTGAGAAATACAAGGCTCTTGAAGCGCAGGAACTTGATAACTTGATGATTAAAAATGCCGTCAAAATGGAAACGCTGAATAATGCGAAGGCTCATTCAACTAATACAGATGCAATAAATGAGGAAATAGCGGCATTAGAGAGGGAAAACGCCTTCTATAACTCTTTGAAAAATGAGATACTCTCAACGGCACCCACAGAGACCAAAACCAATACGTCAACCGCTGACGAAAACAAGCAAGCCTTTGAGAAAGAATATAATCTCCGTAAGCACTGGCTTGAAATAGGTAAGGACGCAGAGGACAAAGCATACACCAACGAGGATTTTTATGCTTGGCTCAATGACCGTGAGAAAGGGTATAAACATTACTTCTCGGATTTGGCAAAGTATCAGACGGAATATTTCAAGTACGAAGAAGAAGTCCATAAATGGGAAACTCAAAACGCTAAAGATACTTATAATAAGTCTCTTGATAGCTTGAAAAAGCAAAACAGCGGTACTCCCGAAGATCAAATGCAGTATTTCAAGGACTGGGCGAAACTCAATGATGATATATGGAAGGATATTGATCCCGACAAATGGGAAGAAAATTACAACGAGATAGCAAAAAGCACAAAAGCGTTTTACAAGGGTCTGCTTGATAACGGTACTTATACTGTCGAGGAATATAAAGCCAAAATTAATGAACTTTTCAAGGATATGAGTAATATCGGAATTGATCTCGGTCAGAGTTGGCTTGCAGATGCCCTTGATATAGACGGTATCGAGTATGACAAACTCAAAGAAAAACTTTCCGCAGACGGTGACAAGTTGCTTGATGATGTTTTAGCTGATGCTGATAAACTGGCAGCTAAGAATATTGAGTTGTTCTCCGACAATCCTAAAACACTTAAAAAGAACGCTGAAGACATACTCAACTCTGTTTCTAAATCTGCACAGGACGCACTAAAACGAGGGATTATAACGCCTGAAAGTTTCAAAGAGATAATAGATAAGTATAGCACCGGAATTGACAGCGGTATTATTCAAGAGGTTTTTGACAGCGGATTTGATACAATTGCAGATAAAGCTAAAGAAAACCTTGAAATGATGAATACTACCCCGGATGAGTATTTCAAACTGCTTGACGAATGGGGAGAAAAACTCGGTATCTCTAAAGATGTTATTGATAAACTTAAAGAAGCTGTTGACGAAGATGACTACCTTGACAGGTGGGATTTAGATAAAGGCTACGATAGCGAGAAAAGCAAAGACGATTTTGACCTCCGCGAAGAACGAATCAAGTATATCTTTGAGCTGGCTGAAAAGTTATATGGTAAGAACGGGCAAAAGAATGTTAAGGCTTGCAATGCGTTAATTAAACAAGGTCTCGAAGATGAACAGTCTCTTGTCGAGGACTGGTTTGACAAAGAGATAGAAGCGCTTGAAAAGATAAAGGACGAACAGGAGAAAATTGCTAAAGCTGAAAAACTCCGTCTTAACCTTATAAAAGCTCGTAAAAAACTTGAAGAGGCAAAGAACAACAGAAATCAACTTGTGTTCCACAACGGTACGTTCGAGTATATGAGTAATCAGGAAGACGTTATTTCTGCACAAGAGGATTATGACGAGGCGCAAAAAGCTATTCTTGAAGAACAGCGCGACACTCAGATAGAAGCGCTTAAAGAACAGAAAGAGAACGCGCTTGACTTCTTTAAGAATATAGAAAACAAGGTCGGTGATACTCTTGACCGCATTACACGGTTCCTTGCAGGTGATAAGGATGCGTTCAAAGTTGATACCAGTAAAAACAGCCTAACAAGTGGTGTTGAATCTCATGCAAGTACAGAACCTACCACAAACAATATATCTGAAACGAATGAAAATGTTACAGATATTGCGGGGAATGTCGCTGAGGTCACAAAAACTGCTCTTGATATAGGTAAGTTGCTTGCAAATGGTTTTAACTTTGCTAATCTTGTTACTGCTCTTGGCGGTAATCCTACTGAGGAAGCCATCAAAAACTTTAAGGATAGCTACAATGCGACACTTGTAGGAAAGCAAATCACTCCGAGTACGGTAGCAGGGGCTATTACTAATAATAGTAGCACAGTTAATACGAGCAATAGGAATATTCAAATAGGTGATATTCACATGACCGTTAATACACAAGGAACTACAGAAAAACAGGTAGAAGATATACTTGCTCAATTTACAAAAGAGTTAGGTCAAGCTGTTTGGCAGAAAATGATACAAGAAACATACAAAAGATAATTATAAGAGGGAGATACATCATGATACAAATGAGATTTGACAACTACTATACCGATTATTCGGAACTGTACAAGGTGAATAAGCTGTTGTTACTGCTTATAGCAAAGTATTATGATCTTGACGGTATGATACAGGAACAGGATTTAATAAACGAACAATCTTATTACATATCCGTTTCCGGTGATACTATATCCGGTGAATATGTCGAAGCTAAATTTGCTGACCTTGCTTTCCTCTCTCCCGATGCAGGAATTGAGTGCAGACTTACGCTGTCAACTTTTTCAAATACAGAAAGAGATATGCTTACCGAGGCTGACTATTGGCTTGATGTATTAAGAGACGCGACAAAAAGAGAACGTTTCACGGAACTTACAAACGAGATAAATGATAAGTTGGTGGTTAAGTATTCCCGCGAAAGACAGAGTAATGAAATCAAAAACGGAATAGATTTTGCTGTAAAGCACATGGATTGTATCTTTACAAAGCGACAGCTTATTGACTTATTGGCTCGGATTGGATTTGATGAACCTGAAAAGATAGCTGACTATTGCAGAATGAAAGCAAAGTCAAGGTTCTTTAGTGCAAGACAGTTAAGACAGTATGTTACAGACTTAACAATATCCGCTAATGACTTCCTCGACATCTACAGAGACACTAAGACGGTCACAGGATCGCCGGAGATGAAATTCTATGTGTCTATAAAGGACAATCAGCAGGGCTAAACTAAAAAGCGTATAGGTGTACTGCATAGGGCGGTACACCTTTAACGCTTTACTTAATAAAATTCTCGTTCAATCAATTTCGTGAAATCCCTTTGTATTTTTTCCCCTCCCATTATATTTAGGCATTTTCAGCAATTGTATAAATTGCACTATGCTTTAAATATATTTTTGTGCAAAGTTACAAATTGTTTAAGTATTCCTTTTGTGATATAATATATAGCATCATAAACAAGGAGTACATAAATATGTCAACAGATAAGAATACTACTTCAAAACGAAACGATGCTCGCGATCCTAAAAGCGGTGGGGATAGACCTCAGAGACATGAGAATTTCGCAAAACATAGTCCTGTCATTAAAGGAACAGACAATAAAAAAAAGAAAGGTAAATAATATGGATAGTATAATTTCAATATTACCTGATATTATGATTTATTTGGTATCAGGTTTTCTTTTTATAAGAATTTTTAGTTTTGTTAGTACAACAAAAAGAACAAACGATTATCAGCACATTATTGTAAAATCTGTTATTGTGGGTTATATTTTAAAATATATAGGTTCTATGATTCCAGCGTTGACAAGCGTATATGCGTTGAATATTTTAGGGTTCTTAGGAATATGTTGTGTTCTTGCTTATATTTGTGCAAGGGTATATACAAGCAAATGGTTTTACAGTATTTTGAGATTAATCGGAATACAAAACACTTTGAATGATGAACTTTGGGTTGATATTGAGGGCGATAAATCAGTCTGGGCTGAAATTTATAGTCACGAGACAAATGAATATTATTTTGGTCTTGTTTGTTTATCTGAAAATTTTAAGGATAATCCTAAAATAGTATTGAAAAGATATGCAATTTTTAAAGATACTAATGATGATCCTATAAAAGATTATAATAATGATCCTTGTAAGAGAATACTGATAGATACATCAAAATGTGATGTTATAAAGCTGACATATTCTAACGAGAATGAAATCGTAAAGCGAGAATTAAGAGAAAACGGAAAGGACTATATTATACATAATAAAGAGAAAGACGAGACTAAATAAGTCTCGTCTTTTCATTATGTTTAAATCTCCACTTTAAATTTTTTAAAAATTTTGAAAAAGGGTATTGACTTTTTAATAGTTTTGTATTATACTGTTAGTAGTAAGAAATATTACTTTTGCAGGTAAGGTGGAAACGATGTTAGGATTAGAGTTTATACGAAAATTGAACAGCGATACTACAATTACCCTTGCTGAAAAGATAGGGGTAACTAATCCGTTAGTTTCACAATGGGAAAGTGGTAAGAAACCTATACCGCAGAAACGTATATCCGAGATAGCAACACTCTACAATGTCAAGTCTGAGTATATTACAAAGGAACTTACCCGTCTTGAAGAGCTTACATTGCAGAAAGAACGATTAGAACGAGAGATAAACGATGCAACCATTGAAACCGACACGGGATTTGAATGTGGTATAGCTGGTGCTGAGGAAGCGTTAAGGTTAATAGAAGAGGACATCAAGGAAGAAAAGCTGATACAAGGTATCAGAAACTTTATAAACAGCAATACTGATAATTACAGCAGCTTTCAGGAATACTTAGGGGATAAGCAAAGCCGTATTCAAATTATAAAAGTATTTCTATCCTTATGCCAAAGCAAAGAGACCTCTGATATATTTCTTATGAGTGTTCTCCGCGCTGTCGAGAGATCGGAAGACCTATCCGATGAATGGGGTAAGTCAAATCCTATGGAGACTACACCAACATTCACGGATAAGTTATGTAAGGTTATGAGAGATCAACGCATAGAGCAACAAAAGCGCGAGGAACAAGAAACGAAAGAGTTTATTGACCTTTTCGGCGATCCCGATGACAACGACAGCAAAGAATAAAAAAACAACGCCCTAATGATATTGGCGTATCAATAGAGCGTTTTAGTTCCGGCAAGTTGGCGCTTGCTGGAATATGTAATTGAATAGCAGAGACACCTTGAATGGTATCGTCAACTATTGGCATTATTGATTATACCACAAATTTATATTGTTGTCAAGGTGTTGACTACAGCTATACCTATACGGTATGGTTGTTTTCGGCACCTTTTTATATTTTCTTACCGGAAGGACGTGATACCGATGACTTAGCTGATACCTCTTATATAAGACAGTGGTAAAAAAAACATTATAGCGTCCGAGGTAGGACAGAAAGGCAAATTATGTCACAAGAAATACTTATGCAAGACCAGTACAATCAATATATTCAAAGTTTCTATCATGACGGAGTTTTTGACGAAGAGGCATTTCAAAGGAATAGAATAAATTACCTGCATAAAGAGGCTTATGGGTATATACAGAACGAACAATGGGAAGACCTATTTGATTTGGCTATGTTTAATCGAGAGCTTATTCCTTTGGCTATGGAATACTATGATTTCCTTCCAAATGATAAGAAATCCAGATTTGTAATTAACACATATCAACATAATGGATATTACTACCCTGAAATCAGAAAAGCCGTCAGAACTTTATTGAAATATTGTAAGCCCATTATCCCAGATTTTATAGCAGATAAGAATGTGATTACGGTGTACCGTGCAGGTGAAGAAACAATAGATAAAGCCCATAATCGTATATCGTGGACTCGCAGTAAAAAGGTTGCATATCGTTTCTTGAATGATCTGTATTGCAGACACGCCAAATACTTATATCAAGCCAAAATCAAAACCAAAGATATAATAGCCTACTCAAACGATAGGAAAGAACAAGAGGTCATGCAGTACAGAAAGGTTTATGGTGTCAGGCTGATAGATACCGTCAGCAATCCGAAGACATCTATATAAAATCACCGACAGAGAAACCGCCGAAGGTGAGAAGTACGGCGCTATAAAAGTGAAAGGAGCGACATTATGAGTCAGGATAATAATACAGAAATAGCAGCAAGCTCCATATTTGAAAGTGTTTGTATGAAATGGTCTGATAAAAAGGCATTGAATGATCCTTTATCTGCTGTAAGGGATATAGCCAAAGACTATTCAGAGGCATTAGAAAAGGACATACAGTTTTATATCAGAGATATTAAACTATTCATAGATAACTTTGATTTTAAAGATGATGAGTGTATTCAAGAGGATATGAAAGAAATACTTGAATATGAAAAAGAGTTGGTCGGTGACGATAATTTAGATGATCGTCAGAAAGAACTAACCGATTTAATAAATCATTGTCTTTCAGAAGTCTATAAAAACATTAAATGGCATTACTTTACTGCTTCATTCTCTTTATTGCATTTCTTTGACAATGACATTGAAACCAAAAGAAAAGCGGAAAAAGAGATAGACAATTACATTAAAAATTCTGTAGATATTTATATTCACAGCGGTATGCAGAAAAGAGTAATTGCGCGTTCTAACAGTCAACAGCTTATGGACATTCTCATCCCCCTCGATAAGTTTAATAAAAAGATATGGGGATTTAAGCCTGAAAAAGATAAAGAAAATAAAGATGTTATTAGTGGAACTATAGACCTTAAATCGGCAGAAGATAAAAGCAATGATGATGTATATGCTACATTTAAAATAATATTCAATTCACTTGAAAACTCTCATGTATCATCAGTAATTGAAAAATACTTGACTAAATGGGACTGGCGCGTTTACCTTGCTATCTGCAATAGGTACTATCAGTATAATGAGCGGTATATCTCGATCGGACAGATTTATCACGCTATGGGTTATGATATTAAAATAACAAGAACCACATTTGATAACATCTATAACAGTATAACCAAAATGCAGCGAGCATTTTTAGAGTTTGACAATTCAGCGGAGGCAGAGGCATACGATTATGAATATTTTACATTCAAGGGGTATGTTTTGCCGTGTAATTTGATTGAACGCAGAAAACTTACGGATAAGACTGAGAGAGATATGAAAGAGAACAACAGAAAAAGTACAAATGTTGATTTTATTCTTAATGGCAGAGTTATAGATACTTACATAGAAATGCTGTCATTTCCCCCTCTGTTTCTGTTTGCTATAAGTCGAGATCAATATACTACGATAAAAAGAAAGATTATGCTCACGCCGGGAATGAATTTCACTAACAATAATATAGCACTTCACGATTATTTAATAGGTCGTGTTTCTCAAGTCAAAAGAGCAAGAAAAAAACATATTCCAACTAATGCCAATATTATTTTGAAAAAGAAATTATACGAGGACTTGAATATTAAAAAGCGGTATGAATTTACAAGGATAAATCAAAGTGTTATCCAAATTTTGAAATATTGGAAAAGTGAAAAAAATATAAAAAAGTTTGAAGAGCAAAACGACAGATACATACTAACAGTATAAAAATATAGTGATTATACATTTTTGAAAGGTGTCGAAAAACTGCAACAAAGGTGTCGAAAAACTGCAACAAAGGTGTCGAAAAACTGCAACACCCCAAGTCCGCAAATCCGCATTAACAAAGGGGTTGAGGGGTGTCGAAAAAATCATAGTACTATAAGTACTGTAAGAGTCGGACTTCCTTACGTCGTCCGCCTCACTTAATTAAAAAGAAAGAAGGAAATAATATTATGAGTGAAGAAATAAGAACGGCTGTAATATTTCAACTGTATAACAAAAAGAAATTGATGTTTGACGAAGGGGTTCTACCATATTATGTTGAAGACGATACGCCAGCAGATTATATAGTCAGCAAATACGGTGAAATTCGTTCTGTCAAAGAGTTGCTAAACGAAGATGATGAACAGAGCGAATACCTTGAAATAGATAGTGTTGCTGATAGGTGGGAAGATTATGCTAACGAGCTTAGTGAAATCAAGAAAAGCAAACCTGTTGATATTGGCTTTCCTGAATTACAAAAGACTATTAAAGGGGCATTGATTAAAGGTCTTATAGTTATCGGTGCAGCTCCTTCAGCCGGAAAGACAACTCTTATATCTCAATGGGCTTACAATATAGCGAAATCCGGCAGAGATGTATTGATCGTATCGCTCGAAATGGCAAAGTCGGAATTAATAACAAGAGATTTGAGCCGTTTAACCTTTGCTATGACAACAAGCAAGGATAAGCGAAACAAAAACAAGGCTCTTACTTTACCTGAAATTTATACCCGTAAGAGTTTCACGGCAGGGGTTGAGACTAATTTGACCGAGGAACAGAAAACCGCATTTAAAAACGCTGTTAAGGAATACAAGGAAGTATCTAAACATATCTTTATTGCCGAACCTGAAGATATAGCTGATATACCGCCTTTAACAGATGTAAGTGCAGACGCTATAAAGCAAGCAGTTAAAATAATGACAGAAAGAAACGGTCAAGCACCTGTTGTATTCGTTGACTATCTGCAATTACTTTCCTCTCCGTATGACGGTGCAAGATGTGTTTACACAGACGAACGCCGACTTAACAATCATAATGTACATATCTTTAAGGAAATCTCACAAGAGTTTAATGTACCTGTCTTTGCTGTTTCCTCTACTTCAAGGACTGGTTATAATCAGGTAGATAATGAAGCGTTCGCTAAAGAAAGCGGTGGTATTGAATACGCAGCAGACGCGACACTGTTTATTCAGTATGCCGAAGCTCATAAGAAAACTAAGCAGGAAGACAGAGAAAAGGCGATCAAGACAGGTCAGGCAAAGTCAAAACGCGAAATGACTATATCGGTTCTCAAAAACAGAGCCGGAGAACGTAACAAGCATTTTACCTATGATTACTATGCTCCATATTATTTCTTTGATGCTGAGAATGAGAGAACCGATAAAGTAAAAGTAGCAGTAACTAAAACCGAATCCGATGACGAAGTAAGATTATAAGGCAGGTACTACAATGACATTAAAAAGTTTAATAAATACACTTACTTCCCCTGAAACTCAGATCATTAACTTATGGGATTACAAGAGTTTAAACTACCTCTTTAATGGGTATTACAGAGACCTCCCCGATGACTTGAAGGAACGAAAGATTTACAAGATAGATAACACTTTTCCTTGTAAACATAAGACTTTGACACTAATTCTATTTGTATGAAAGGCGGTATTGCTATGAAAGTAATTGAATTAACAAGCTCGTTTTTAGAGCCTGATAAGCAGGAAATCTATATTTGTGGAGAAGATTTGACGGAACTGTTTAAGGGTATGTGTACGGATATACCGGAAGATATAAGGCAATTAGAAATATTTGGCATAGCGAATATTGATGACAGCTTTAAGAAACTGTCTATCTGTGTTGAAAGCGAGGGGTAAGACTAATGACGAATGAAAGAGCCATTGTTAAGGCTGATATTACGAGGTTTTTAGATATTACAGGCATAACAAAGTACAAATTCTCTTTGAAGTGCGGTATCTCTTGTTCATCGTTGGATAAGATTTTCTACGATAAGTATGTATCACCTAACATAATAAACAAGGTTTACAGCTACATGAAATCTGCACCGAATGAATTGAGTGAGTTTGTCAGAACACTAAACGGAGCCGTAATATGAACAAGAGAACTAAACATAAAACAAAGAAACCGCCTGCACCTAAATATGTGTGCAGGTGGTGTGAGGTTGAAAAGCCTGAAACTGATTATTTCAAGTGTAGTGTAGATCACGGCGCTTTTATCTGTAAGGACTGTATAAACAAGAAATATGAGGATTTGAAAGACATTACACAGAAACAGACTGCTATATTTATCTGTTGTCATCATCTCAATATAGCTTATTCCGAGGATGTATTCAAATCACTTATTATCGGTGAGGGGATAGGACATTATATCCGAACGCTGAATTTAAGACAAAATCAGCAGATTGACTCTTTTGAGGAAAGTATCTTGAAAGATAGTACCTTCTCTTTCGTTCCTCACGATTTAAGGATTGATAACGCAAAGAGGGATATACAGAATGTAATAGAGATATTACAAATTGCAGGGAATGAATTACAGACGGTAAAGAATGACTTGAAATAGCATAATTCACAAATAGCGCAATAGCGTTTTATGCAATATGACGGTGAGGTAAATGATATGATACATAAGGCAAGATACCCGCCTATTCATAATAGGTAAGTATGAATATGACAGGAGTAAAAACAATGACAACATCAAGGGGATTGTTTAAAAATATCAATTATAATATGGAGGAAAGTTATTTATGTTTACTGAATATCCTGATGTTGTTTCTATCGAACAATTATGTAAAATGTTAGGAATAGGCAAAGCGAAAGCCTATGAACTATTAAACAAAAACACTATAAAGGCAAAGCGTATAGGAAAGAAGTTTATCATTCCTAAACAGAGCGTCATTAAATTTCTGGAAGTGTGAGGTTGCAAAAATGCTTGAATTATGGTATAATGTTAAGCAATGCACGTTCGGAAGGAGGTTTTAATGACAGCAAAAATATACAGTAAAAACGGTAACTTGTATGTAGTCATTACTTACAGATTAAACGGAGAGATCAAAAGAAAGTGGGTATCTACCGGATTAAAGGAAAAAGGAAATAAACTCTTTCTCAAAAAGGAACTTGATACCTACATAAACAAGTATTCATACCTTGAAACAGGTGAGCAGCCGGAAGATGTTCTCTTTGTGGACTACTTGAAGAAGTGGCACGAACAGCGTAAAAGCGAAATCGAGCTTGATACATGGGAGTCCTACGATGTAGCTGTTACAAAGCATCTAATACCTTATTTTGAGGATAAGGCTTTAAGGCTTGACGATGTTACCCCTAAGATCGTCTATGAGTTTTATGAGTATCTGAGTAAAAGCGGTAACAGGGTTACGGGTGAGGGATTGTCTCAATCATCTATGAAAAAAATCTCATCTGCATTAAAGTTATGCTTTAAAAGTGCTGTAATGATAGGCTTGATTGAAGTTAATCCGACTACTGAGGTCAAGTTACCTAAAACCAACAAGAAGCAGTCAGCAGTCAAAACCGTCTATATGAACAAGGACGAGGCAAAGAAACTCTTGAAAGCCTTTGAAGGCGAACAGCTATTCCCGGTTGTTTATATGGCTCTTTTCTACGGTTTAAGGCGGTCTGAGGTCATCGGTTTACGCTGGGAAAGCATTGACTTTGAAAATAATACCTTTGAGATCAACCATACAATAGTACAACATAAGACGCTATTGGAAAAGGACAGTACCAAATCAGAGGAAAGTCATGCAGAGTTTGAGTTATTACCGCAGTTTAAGCGCATACTGTTAGGGCTGAAAGAGCGGCAAGGCGAAAACCGCAGACTATTAGGAAATGCCTATAATGATACAGGGTATGTGTTTGTATGGGATAACGGTGACTTCTTCAAGCCTGATTATATAAGTCATACCTTTAAAAAGGTTATAGCCAATGCAGGTTTACCTCCCATGCGTTTCCATGATCTGCGTCACAGTACAGCTTCAATACTTTTTGATTTGGGCTGGGACATAGAGAAAATAAAGCACTGGTTACGCCATGCGGATATTGAAACTACATCAAACATATATTTGCATATCAGCAAGGATCGTAAGAAACTTATGGCTAAGGAGCTTGAAGACTTATATGATTTTTAAGGCGTTTTCCTGAGTGGTCAAAACAATTATGTAGAAAAAATGTAGAATTGAGGGAAATCACCGGAGAAAATAACAAAACCGTTCATAGGCTTATGCCCACAAACGGCTCTGTTATCAGCTTTACACTGGTGCGGAGAATGAGACTTGAACTCACACGAGCTAACGCCCACTACCCCCTCAAAGTAGCGTGTCTGCCATTCCACCACCTCCGCAGGTGA
>ODAI014433621.1_pt1 | contig 44716 bp, 46 predicted proteins | sample 1539321 | NCBI WGS metagenome assembly ODAI01 (sample SAMN02144231, study PRJEB22623) | gut metagenome | biome: sheep rumen | host: Ovis aries | place: New Zealand
AAAAAAGGCTACCACCTCAGTGATAACCTTTTTCTTTGCTTCAAATATAAATGTTTACTTTAAAGTCCTTCCATCCTTGAATCCGCCGCCGATTATCGATAGAATAAAGATAATCTATAGCATCATCTCTGGAAAAACCCATCTCATAAACCTTTAAATATCCACTAACTTTCCTTATTTTGCCTGTTTTATGGCTGCCTGTGTTGCTACCACAAGTGGTAGGCGAAAAATTATCGCCAAATATTGCAAAATTTTTGCGCCTTCCACTAGCGTTCAATATGTATTTTTCATCTAAAAAGTTAAACGTCCATTCAAAGTGATTATCGTCTATTGGCGTTATCTGCTTGACTAAAATCTCAATTACATCATGTGAAATGGTTGGCGCATCCGTGTCCATGATAGATTCAAGGGATTTTCTAACCAATGTCATGCGTCTTTCCATATCCATCTTATCGGTTTCGTGGTTTTCTGCTTTTTCTAATTCTGCTTTTAGAATTGCAATCCGTTTATCGAATTTTGCTCTCATTCTAGCAGCTTCTTCTTTGGTGATTTCTCCATCTAACCGCATATCAATGATATGGTCAATTTTTGTCTCGCATTGCTGGATTTCCGCTTTTACAGCTTTATCATTGAATTTTGGTTCATCATCGGAGTAGCAACTACTAATCATTTCCAATGTGTCATTGATGATTTTCGATTTGTTTTTCCATAGTGCTGTAATGATGTATTTAGCCATCAATTCAAGTTTCCAGTCAGCGATCATCTTAATATCGCAAAAACCATCGGTGGAAAGTCCTTGTTCGATTCTATGCTTTTTGCTACCGTAGTTTACCTGATTGTAACATTGATAGCCGTAAATGTCTTCACCTGTCTTCTTATTTGTTCGCCATTTATTTTTACGAAAAGCCGAACCGCAACGACATCTCAATTTGTGCATCCATACATCATCCGAAAGTTGCGCACCTTTTCTTACTTCCTTGCCATCGACAATGGTTCTTCTTATTTTGCTTTCTTTGATGGCTTGCGCTTTATCCCACAAATCTTCCGGAATTATCGCTTCAAAATTTCCTTGTTTATATTCGAACGTGTCTGAATCCAGATTGACAGTACGCTTTTGATTAAGATAGTTGTCAGTATGCGATTTTCCGTAAGCCATAACGCCTTTGTACGTTGAATTTTTAATGATTCTTGAAACCTGACTTTGTGACCATTTTACTTTTCCCATTGCGGTTTTCCGCTGTAATCGGTCAAGTTCTCTTGCGATCTTCTCGAATCCCAAACCTTTATTTACATACATATCGAAAATCATTCTGATAGTTTCCGCTTGTTCTGGATTAATTTGATAAGTATCGCCTACACGATCATAACCGAGTATATTTCCATTTCCGTACAATACGCCATTTTTCCTTGAAATATACTGTCCAGCTAAAACTCTTTCAGAAACTTTTCGGCTTTCTTCTTGCGCCATAGTAGCCATGATGGTTAGTCTTAATTCGCCTTCACCGCTATTAGTCCATATATTGTCGTTTACAAAATAAACTTCAATACCACGATTTAGTAAGTCTCTAGTATAGGTCAATGCGTCAACAGTGTTTCGGGCAAATCTGCATACTTCTCTTGTAACGATTAAATCAAATTCATTCTTCTTTGAATCTTCGATCATCTTGATAAAAGATGGTCTTTTCTTTGCTTGCGTGCCTGTTATTCCTTCATCAATATATCTTCCGACAACGTTCCAATTCGTGTGCTGCTTTGCTAAATCATTGTACCATGATAATTGGTTTTCCAACGCATTGACTTGCGCTTCATGTTCTGTTGATACTCTACCATAAAATACCACGTTTCTTTGTGCGTTTGCTCTTAATCCTATCATTTCAATTCCCTCATTGCCTATCACTTGTAACACTTGTATTGTATCATTGGTACACTTCAAATGCAAGATGGCAGATTGCCATATTTTTCTTTGATTTTCTGATATGTCGGTTTATTGATCATACCTTGCTTATATAGCAGTTGAATTAAAACGAATGGCATTTCTTTTTCAATTTTCTCTTGTGCTTGTTCCATGTTAATTTGTTTTGAAGAATCCAAAATTATTACTTCCTTTTTTCCTTTTTTCTTTTTGGATTCCTTTTTGTGGTAGGTTGAATTTCAAATTAACATTTGGGGGTTATTAAAATGGACATTGTAAATCTTCTATTCTATTTTCGAATAGAAACATTCTTTTGCCACGATAAAAACCACCCCAAACGCTAATCTGCTTGCCTTGCCATATATACCGCAAAGCTAAACCAATATCTGTAGTCATTAAATGTCCTACTGCGATTTCATTTTTAATAAGTGTATTTTCGAACGGAAACAACTTTTCAATTTGTTCCGCTGTATATTCTCTCTTTTGGTTCATGGCGATTGATGATATACTTTCTATTCAATGTTTCAGATGCAGCAAATAATGTTTCATCTGCTAAACTAAAAGTTGCGATTTCATCTTTAGAGCAAAATTCCCTTGTAACCGCCGATTTCAAAATATATCTTTCTTTCGGCAATGATGATAAGTAGCGGTTCATAAACAAGAAACCATCATCATCTATAAATATTTCTTCTTTTAATTGTTTTTCTTCCGTCAATCGTTCAAAGTATTCTGCATTATGCTTTTCCAAAATCGGGATTAATACATTTTCCAAACCTAAATACTTTAGCCATTTTAAATTTATATGTCGGAAACTTCCGTTAGCTTTGTAGTAACCTCTGAAAAAGCCATCAATGGCGATCATGTATTCTTTCTGGATTTCTGTAAACTCTTCTGTTTCTCCAAACAATGCACATACAAGCATTAGTGTACTTCCGTTATATTTTTGATAGTACGTACTGCTATCTATGCGATTAGTTATGATGTTTGGATTTATCATCATGTGATTCTTACCGATTGAGCGATGATTGTCGAAACACATAACGCCATCTTCAATGATGGATGCGTCAACAAAAACAGGTAATTTATCTGTTTCAATCAGATTTTCACTAACATAAATACCGCTATGAAAATCAAAGAAACCACCGATCGGAACGCCTGTCTTATTCGTTAAGAATCGACACGAACATAAGCTGTCTAAATCATTTGACAGCACATAATAATACTTTTCTGGATGTAAAGTTAAATCGTGATACCACCCAGGAAAATGATTGAGTAATTTTTGATGTATCATTTTTATTTTTCTTCCTTGTAGTTGACATAATTTAACCTTCCATCAATTTTCTTTCTTGCTTAACTTAATTTATATTTTTCTTTTTCTTCTTCCGTAAGTTGAATTGGACATTGAATCAGCTTAATTAAATCTCCATCATTAACCGCCATCTGAATAAATATTCCTCTTTTATTTTGGTTTGATTTACGATTTACAAGCATAAATTCACAATCTGCATCTTCTTTCAGCTTGCATTCATGCAGATTTTCAAACATCCTACATAAAATGCATTTTGTCTCTTTATCAACATCATTAGCCAATAAAGGAAACATTCTAGCTTCAATCAATGAATAATATAATTCCAATTCTTCCTTTGACTTTTTTGAATATGCACAAAACGGATTATTTGTTATCCCCATATCTTTCTTTCGCTTTTCTCATTTCTTCTCTTAATTCGTATTCTGTCATGTTGTCGGCAAACAGTTTATCAACGAAATAATATCCAGTAGGAATGTTTAAATTACCCTTAATTGCTTTCTGATTCTCTACATTCCAATAATATCCGTTAGGAAACTGTTTTTCGATCTCAGATTGATCAACGTTCAAGCCAACATCCAGCGGAAAATATTGAACGTTGATTTTGTCTGAACCAGTATCGAAAAATGTTCCGATTGATTCTCTATCATCTTTTTCTAAAAGCAACGATAAACCATAGAATCGAAATCCTTTCAACTTTGCATCCCATTCAACCTTATATTCGTTGAATAAAGTACCAATTACAGCATTTACGCCATTACTATCAACAAAGCAGAAATCTTGATCACCAATCAACACAAACGATTCTGTATTTTCTGGTTTGATGTTTCGAATAATTTCTTGAATCGGTTTCGGGATTTTTGCGCTTGCACAAATTGAATAGCCATCGCCTAAGTAGGATTTGATTTCACTCTTTAACGTTGCGATTAATTCATCTTTAGTATCTGCTATGATTTCTAATGTCTTGTGGTTTAAATCAATTCTCATTTATTATTCCCTTTCTATTCTTTGCTTCTTCTATTTCATCAGAACTAGGAATAACCGGAAGCAAGATAAAAAGAGAATAAACATTTTGAAAATACATCGTTGCTGCATAGTAGCCATGCCATGAATGAATCATTTTATGTTTTATAGTTGCATTGATTGGCGGTTTACGTGTTTGGCGAATACTCGCCATCGCATATCTTACTTCTTGCGGAAACTTTTCATTATCGAATGGATATGATGTATATTTGCCTAATTTCTTTTTCAGCTTCGAAAATGCATCATTTGGGTTTTTACCTACTATGCAAACAGCAAATCGGTTATAATCTCTTTTCACTTAGATTCCCCAATAATCGCCACAATCAACAATTTTAAATCCACGCAAATGTAAATCCATAATTGAAATTTTGGCGTTTAGTTTTTTATCAAAAAGATTTTTGATTCTATGAACTATTATGAAACGATCATTGAAATTAATATCGTCTATAACATAGAAGTATATTTTTTCGACATGGTTAATTACACGCTTGCTTTTCAAAACGTCCCCACGCTTCAAGTTCTTTATCATTTTAGATTTGATCAAAAAGTCTCTAATCATTGTTTTTCTCGCTTTTCATGCGTTTTGTTAATTTCTCTCTCGCTTCTTTGAGTTTTCCTAATTCTTTTGATTTCTTTGTTTCTTCTTCTTTTGTTTTTGTTTCTTTTCTATCTTCTTCTATCTTTGCTTTTTCTTCTGTACTCTCTTGTACTTCTTCTTTATCTTCTTTATCGGTCTTAACGGTTTTATCCGTCTTCTGTTTAATTTTTCTCGCTTGATATGCTGCATTTATACCTTTGATCATTTCATCGTGGTTTTTCTTTGTTAATTGCCTTTGACCGGATTCAAGATATGAAATCATCGCCAAAGATAAATCACAATATTTTGCAAGCTGTCTCATGCTTACATGGCGCAATTCACGATAATTTTTAATCTGTTCTCTACTCAGCATTATTCTCTTTCCCTTCTAAATCAATTTCGTAAAAAAATTTCAGTGATTTGAATGAACCTTATTAAATGACCAAATGTGCGGAATTTTCCGCACATTTGGCATAAAAACTAATCGGAAAAAATTTGGTATAGTATAATTAGAAGAATTGATCGCTATTTAAACTGCATCGCCTGTCAACTCGACAAAAGACATAACGTTGCCATCTTTGTTCTCAAGAGTGTCGAACGTAAGAGTAACAGAAGCAGGATCGCCCTCAGAAGAGAATGAAAGTTCAAAGTTTCTCTGAATTGTAGCTTTGTAAACAGTGATAAGGAACGGAGTCAGAACGCCATCTTCATCCTTATCAAGAGTCTTCATTGTGATATAGAAATCCTTCGGAAGTCTCTTGTTGTTGAATGTGACAGACTTAACGCCATTACCTTCTGTTGAAGTACGGCTTACCACGTAACCAACAACATAATCTTCACCAACTTTAATATTGCCGGCAGTTGTAGCTGTGAACTTACCACCAGAATAAGAACCAGCGATAACAGAACTTTCATCGCCGTATTCACCTTCCGGATAAGCGAATACTGTTCCTGCCTGGATTGTGCCGTTTGTCGGAACAGTCAAAGAAAGTTCGCCAGCGGTTTCACATTCAATCGTCTGTGAATCAGCATAAATTGCTTCATCATCAATAACACCATCGGAAAGCATAGCGAAAAACTTAAACGGATAAACCTGTGCTTCGATGGTCATTGTGCCTTCAAGCGGATTCTGGAATGCAATGCGTCTTGTACCCTTTGCCATCGCATAAACAGAATCAGAAGAAATAGAAACGCCTGTTGTATTCGCTGTATCAAACTTCAAGAACGGAGCCATTGTCTTCAACACACGAATATCAACATCGCATACCTGTCTATTAGCAAAATTGTTCATTTGTTAAAATCTCCTTAATTTTATGAAAATCAAAAAAATCCCCATGCCTTTAGCTAGACATGGGGGAATTGTGTTTTTATTTTTTAATCAATTACAGATTAACGTGGACAACAGAAACACCGGACAAATCAACAGCTTTTACCGCATAAAGTGTCTGTGCAGCGATCTTTGTACCCAGCTTGTCAATGTCTCTTGCTTCTTCGATACTCGGTTCTTTTTGCCATACAACGCCAACCGCACCCTTTTTGACAATGATCATTTCAGCAACAGAAGAATCTGCACCGCCATTTTGACCTGCTGTAAATTTATAAGTACCATTGTCGGAAAGGATAACCGGAATTGTGCTGTAATAGCCAAGAACGCCATCAACTACCACGCCATTTCCGCTAGTGGTATTTGTTCTTGTAGCTGAAACAAAGCCATCCATGTTATTGAAGTACGGAGCAAGTCTTGAATTAATTAAAATACCTGCCATTGAAGCGGCATCTCTCTGATCACCGAAACATACAAATGCGTTTTCAACTTCTGCATCGTCAAGTGAATTAACTGTGTCAACATAAGTTGCATTGGTAAGAATTTCACTTACAATATCAGTATCAACAGCTTGCGCAAGGCTTTCGCCTAACTGCTTTGCCATCGCATCTTTCAAAGCTGCTTTAACCTGAATATTTTCTCTATCGAGAATCTCGACGCCATTAGTAACATGTTTGATGGTTGCTGCATTATCTGTCATCGAAACACGCTGGAACGTCACTGTACCACCATCTGAAAGTACAGAAGCACCGTTAATACGGTCAATCACCGGAAAATGAACTTTATTTCCGCAAAAACGAATATCATCTACCAACTCTGTATAGTCAGTGGCGATGCGCCCTGCTCTAAGAGCGTTTGTCATGGCCTTGTTTACGCCTACTGCGAAAACCTCAGGAATAATTACTGCCATAGTTAAATTACCTCTTTCTTATTTTTAAATTAAAAAAAGGCACATCGAAATGATGTGCCAAAATCTATTTCACGATATAAAATCGAATTTATGTTTTAATCAGTTAAAAAGCGCATGGAATGATTCCGGATTTTCTCGGAAAAACTTTTCTTGTGCATCCATATCCATTTTATAGAAATCTTCTTTTGTCATGCCTTTTCCTGTTTTGTGGCTTGACGGAACGTAGCCTTGTGCGGTCATCCGTTCAGAAACCATAGAATCAATAACGCTGGATAACTGATCGACATCCACGCCATCTTTCAAGTATTCGGCAAGTTCAGTTTTCATGCCCTTGCTACTTAACGCTTGATTGATAGCAATAGCGTTTTCACGTGCCAACAATGCTTTCTCTCTTGCTTCAAGTTCAATTTCTTTTTCGGATTTTTCCGGAACTTTTTCTTCTTTCGCTTCTAGTTCCTTGATTTTTGCTTCAAGTTCCTTAACCTGTTTGGAATACTTTGTTCGTACTTTGTCCGTTTCAGATTGAATTGCTTTCTCATATTCTGATTTTAAAATTGAAATTGTTTCATCGCTGGTTTGTTCATTTTGATTTGGAATAGCCGTTGAAACTGTATCAACTTCTACTTCTCTTTTTTCTTCATTCATGTAAAAAAAGCCTTTCCGTGTTCGCTGTAATTCGCCCAAACTAATTGTTCGAAAGACAACGCCCACTATCAAAAAAAATATTATTTGTAAATTAAAAGTGGCGTGTAACCAAACACGCCACAAAAGAAAGATATATGTCAATCAGAACTTAATCTGAAAGATAACTTATTAAAAGGGGAATTGACGAACGCTTTCAATTCCCCCCCACTCAAAAAGGAAGAAATAAAAAATGATTCAAGACTTTGAACTTGGCAATATGTCATGCGCACAATTAACAAGCAGTCTCAAACAGTATATATAAATAAACGGCTTTCACCGATTATTCCATTTTTTGAGCGGACAATATTCTTGTCCGCTCATTGGGCTAAACTTTCTTAACTGCACCAAAAGTTAAAATAGGCCATCCATTTAATTTTGGAGTTTTCCTTTCGTTAAGAATATAAACCGCTAATAGCGGATTATGACTTTTTATCAAGAATCGAAACGATCTTGTTCAAACGTTCATCTGAAAAAGTGGTACGGAAGTGTAACCAATGAGAAAGCGCAATCGGACTAATACCGAGTTGCTTTGCCAAATCCTTTTTCCGTACATGAAAAGAACGGCAATAAGTTTCTACTTCCTCTTGTAAAATTCTTTTTTCGTTCATTTTCATTGCTTTTCCTTTATAAAGTAGTAAATCTCATTTACATTATTTATGGACGGATTTTCACCTACTTTAACCACCATGGTTAGGCGGTTTCTATTTTCACTTTTTTACCTTCTTCACAAACTGGTTTTTTCGATGAAATTTTGCGCTGATAAGCGCAACACGAACAGTATTTCTTTTTGGCGTTCATCGTTCTCAACGGAATCTCCATTGGATTTCCGCACATTTCACATATTCCTACACGATCATCTTTTTTATATCTTCTTAAATACAAAAATATATCGTCAAAATTCGACATAGACATAAATACTTTGCTTCTTTTCTCTTCTGCTAAAAAATCTTGCGAAAAAGTACAGAAAAACATATTTGTTCCAACGTGCGAACTTTTGTATTTGTAAATGTTATTCGTTTCTATTGTCGTTATGATCAAACCTTGCTCAATTAAGCTATGCCATAACTGATTTTTCTTTGTTCCGGAACAATTCTCTAATTTAGCCAAATGAAAGATTTCTGCATTATTGGTCTTCACTTTTCCATAGTAGGCGATTTTGTCACCATCGTAATGAAAAGCTGTATATTTCTGATATATCAATGCTGCAAATGCTAATCTTTGCAAGTTCGAATCAGTGATAGAAGAAATCGTTTCCATCTCACTTTGATACAACGTCAAAACACGCTTTGTATCATCTATCTTTTTCTTGCTTGCCTTCAATCGTTCGTAAGTATCGCTTAATTGCTCATTGACTATCTGAACCGGATAACCATAAAAATAGTCTTGTGTCGCTTCTCTTACTTTTTCAATTATCGTTTTTCTTTTGTAAGTGGTTTTTCTAATGAGATACAACATATACGCTTCAATTTTTGATTCCGCTTTCCTGTCTGTTGCAGAAATTCCGCTTGTTTTGATTTCTGCTATCAAGCGTTCATAATCCTTGATCATTATTTTCTTTATTCCTTCCTAAAACTTCGAAAATGATATTATCCAATAATTCCCATGCAAGACTTTCTTCACTTTTAGCAGCACGAACCACATAATCAAACGCTTTTTGAAAATCACCATCGCAAACATTCAGAATTTCAAGAATGAAAAACTTTCTCACATTCTGTCTATGCTCTTTCATCAGTTTTTCAATTTCGCTTTGATTCCGGTCTTTCATCATGTTGATATTCCGAGTTGAACGATAGCGCATTTTCTTGTAACCAGCGATAAAGAAAAGAATCTTATCCATGATTTTCTTTTCTGGTTTAAATCCATCGCTGACAAAAGAAGAAAGCATATTGACACCTTCTTCATTGATTGTTTTCCGGATTTCAAGTTCAAAGTTTTCCATGATATGAGCAATTTGATTAACGATGCATTCATTATCAATGATCATTGTTTGTTTCATTCTTCTGTATTTTTCAATACGCTTCTGCATGTGTTCTGTTGCTTCTCCATTTGCTTCTTTTTCGCAAACGCTTGAAAAGCTACATCCAAAATTAGCTTTGCTATCTTTGTCAAATAATGAATCTAGCTGCTTTAAATCAGAATCAATTTTAGCGTAATTGAACCGCATAAAATATGGTTTTACATCCGGAACAAGCGCATTATGCCTAATTTGGCCTTGCGTTTCTTCATCATCTGACTTCAATTCAGTTCCGTATATATCGTCTTTCATGTATTGCTGCTTTTGGATTTGAAGAGTTGAAAAAGACAAATCATAAGTAATTGGAACGCCTGTTTTGATTCTATCAATTTCCATGCCTACAATCTGACCTAGAAAAATTATAGATTCATACAATCTTTTGTATTCAATACTATCTTTTGGATATTCGCTCAATTTGGCGTATAGAATAGTAGCTTTATTAGAAATCACGCCTACTTGTGAATTTAATCCTCTTATATCTGCTTCAATCATAGCAGATAAATCAATGCACCCATTCAAAGAAGAAGAATCCAACGAATAATAAAGAGGTCTTTGGTCTTCAAAAGAATAGCATCCTTTTGCAATGATTTTATCATTCGTGCTAAAAAGTATATCTCCATCGAAATCGCATCCCCCTAAACCCAATGCAGTTAAATCATGTATGCTAAGAATGATTCCGCTTTGCAGATACCGGAAATATTTATTTTCATTTTGGATAAGTCTTCTTTTTGCGATCTCATTTCTATCTATCAATGGCGATCTTAAAAGCACTATTTCAGCGGTCTTATCTTCCTGGGATAACCAATAGTTAGAATAGATTTCCCCAGCTTTGATGATTCCATTAACTTCAATCTGCATACCGCCATGATTTTTTGCTATCCATTGAAGTTGTGCTATTGGGTCACTAATGCAAAATTGATAGTTACCACGTACAAGTAACTTTGCCAATTTAGCAGTACGGATTTTCTTTTCAGATTCCTTGTATATCTGCTTGCGAATATATTTATCATTTAAAAATTTCGGATTTAACTCTATTGCTCTTTGGTAAATCTTTTTGTGGTTTGATTCATTGTTTTCATCGTTTTCGGTATCATCGTTAGAACGATAAATCAAGTTTTTGTAAGCAGCTTCAATGTCGTTCGAATTGATTTCTCTGATATATTCTTGTGTTCTTCTGCATAACTTTTCAACGTCTTCATGCGATAAATCCAACGCCTCGACATATTGATAATTCAATGTTTTCTCATAATCATCAAATTCATTGTTCGCCTTGACAATTCCCCATAACAAGCCATTTTTGCGCATTTGATTAACGTGAAAATCCCATGCATTTAAACCCAAATCGGAACACTTTTTAGCATAGATTTTAGCCATCTTGAATTGACTTGCTGACAAAATCAAATCCAGATCTTCAACTTTCCGAATACCGCCAAACATATCTGTTATTTCCGAGATCCCAATTTCTTTAAAGTAAGACTTAAAATCAATCGTTGCGATTAATCCTTTTACCCAGCAAGCACGAACCACCATGCAAGATGGCATATATCCTAAATCCAAATATTCAGAAACAGATTGAACCCATCGAGGGTCACTTAATCCTTGACCATCAAAAGAGTTGATACATGGTGCATTCTCGATTTCATCGTAGTAAGCAGATTCAACTTGCTTTTTGATGCCACGATGAATAGAAAAAGTTTTTCCGTCAGATTTCCGGATAGCTTTTTTGTTACGTCCGTTTTGAATATCGTATTCTGTTTGATCATCTTCTAACACATAATCTGTATCTGGTAATGTAATGTAATTTACTGCTCTTTCGGTCACATGGTTTACTTTGTTGTGCGGTTTAATCTGCTCAAAATCCGCAACTATGCAAACATTAGGCGTTAATCTCTCCGGAAGAAGCGATACACCGGATAAACCCAAACCGAAATAGGCGTTGAACTTTGCACAATTAAAATCATCGCCAAAATCAGCAAAATCTAATCCGCATAATAGTTTAGATTCAACCATGTCTTTCAAATCAGAGCGAATAAAGACGATGGTATTTCTCCGGATTTGTCCACTTCCGCTTGCCAATCTAACATAGTGCTTTCCGTTTACGTCAAAACCATTCAAAGCTAAAAATCTATATGCATTCTCACTTTGTTTTTTTGACAATGAACCATCGGAAGGAACGAACACGCTGATCAATATATCTGCATAGTTCTTTTTAATTACTCGATAACTTTCATTTGTCTCAGAGAAATAAGTATCAAGAATATTGATAACTTGATTTAGCTGCATGTCTACTGCTTCATCTGTTAATGCGCTGGTTTCGAAATTGATTTTCAGCGGAATTGTTTTCCATGATTTTCCTTGTTTCTTGACTAACTTATCTAACCTAATCTTTGAGATCGTATAATTCTTTTTCATTTTTTTATTTCTTCCTTTTCCTTTTTATGATTTAATGTCCAAATCTGATTAAGAATTGCTCAATAGTGTTTTTCTTTGTCTCGCTTAGTTTTCTTTCGCCTTGCATCCACATTCTTAAATATTGTGGCGTTATGCCAATGTGCCGACAAAAAATCGTTTTTGGCAAATCTAATTCATCTATAAATTTTTGCGTTCTGTCTATAAGTTCATTATTTTCCATTTTACTAATCCTCTTTCGGTTAATGTTTCATAGTTTCGAAACATTGAAACAAAAAAAATAAAGATGCCCTTGACGGACATTCTCTTTTCTACCATATATGAAAAATCACATTTTCAGAAACCAACATCAAGAAATCCCAAAACTTGCCTATTATTGGCATTTTAGTGAACACTTATTATGTCAACCAGCATCAACTAACTTTTAGGCTAGTTCTACTTTCAGCAAAAAAATAAAGCCATCTGTTATGGATGGCTTTACTTTTCTTATTAGAGATAGATATCATAGGAAACATATTTATATAGCGGATTGTATCCTATAACAAGAGCATACCGATCACACCCATCATTTTCTTTTAATTCTGGAATAAGGCGTTCTGCGTTTTTATGAATGTACATCAAATCCCTATTTGTAATATCTACTAATATAGGAAATGAAACTTTAATATGCTTTTCGTATAATAATTTATCTAGTATTCTGCTCCTTACCCAGAATTTAATTTCTCTGTATATTCTAAATTTCCTTTTCATCTTCCTTTTCATTTCCATTTTTCTTTTTCTTGACATTTTTTATTTTTCCTTTCTGATCATTTATCGGTTTGGCGGTTTATGCTGCTATATCTTCCCAATTATCCTGTACCATCGTAAAGAAAATCGTGAATGCATCTTTGAAGGCTCTCAATTCGCTCTCCGTCAACTTGAACCATTGATGAACCAGAAGCGAACGTTCGTTGCAATCCCAGGTCATGTCGATCAAAACTGTATTTTTGACTTTGATTGTAGCTGTCATTACATCGTAGTTGTTTCCGGTCACTCTCTTAATGTCGATGCCATTAATTCTTCTGCTTGCCATTGTTTTAATTTCCTTTCCTTATTGTTGGTTGGTAGTTTTTATTTGATGGTCTTACTATACCACACCCAAAACAGAAATGCAAGCACAATTTTAATTATTTTCTGACAACTGCTGTATTATCGGTACATCTCTGTATTATTATCTGATTTTGTGCTGTATTATCAGTACATCGCTAAACAATTCAAGCCACATAAGAAAAGAAAAAAGGCACTCACGCTTGTTTAGTGAATGCCTTATATCTGGTATTAAAACATTGATCGAACCGTGATTGTTTGACGTTCTTCAATTCCGTATTCGGTATTTCTGCCAACTAATTCAAATGTCTTGCCAATGGCGTTAGTAGTATCAATGCAGATTGTTACCTTGTCAGAAGTCCATGAAACTTTTGTATTGGCGTTAGTACGTCCACGCCATGTCTCATTTTCAATAGCAAACGTGATAGGAATGTCGCTGACAGTTTCACCATTATTCTTTACAGAATAATTCAATTCCGTATCGAAACCATAGTAAACTAAATCGCATTCATCTACTATCAGTTTGATTCCGTCTTCCGCTGCTTGTTCGCTAACTTGCGTGGTTGACGTTTGAACGCTAACATGATCGTTCGAAAGTGTGAAATAAACCTCACCCGAACCAACAAAGGAAATAACGCCATTATCGCTGACAGTAGCAACATTTTCATTGCTGGATGCATAAGTGATTTGATCATCTGTTATTTCTCCGTTTAATGTCGATTTTGCGTTTAATTCGTGACTATCCGAAACCACGTAAGAAGAAGATACATCATCAAAAGAGATAGCATAATCAAATGTAATTTCGGTATCGCCATTAATCTCCATCTGGATGTAAACTAAACCATCAATGTAAAAGATATTGGTAATTTTCCACGTTCTGCCCCACACGTTAAAGAGATCGTTAATTTGCAGCTTACGTGAAATCTCGCAATCCTGCGTAATGGCTAATGTGTTGCCATCAATAAGAGAAAAATATGTTCCTGCGATTTCCATACTATTGTTTACCTTCTCGGCATAAAACGGAAGTCCAATGACTTCACCGCTATTGGCGTTGATTTCGCCATTAGTCCGGATAAGTGCAGATTTATAGTAAACGCCATTTTCCACGGTTTCACGATTAACCGCTATGTATGTTTTGCCATTGACATTGACAAGCGTTCCTTGCTGACATGGCGAATCGCAATCATAGAACATAAGCAAAGTATCTCGCTTCTGGATGCCATCGGTATAACGTCTAAAGAATGCTCGATAACTCAAACCACCATAGAAATTTGATACTTCGATTTGCTCACGATTCATTGAATCGTTAAACTTGTTTTGCACAAGTATATTATGAAAATTCATGTCGCACCTCTTTTCATGCGTTATAGAAGAGATATGAAACAATGCTATTAGCAGTTCCGTTTTCCGCTTTCAAGCGGTCAATTTCGCTTTGCAATGCGTTCATGCGCTTTTGCAGATTGGATGCTGCTGCGGACGTAGTTGCAAATTCGGTTTCCACCTTCATGTAAAGGTCAATGTTCATAAGCAATGAGCGACAAACGCCATAAACCGTTTCAAGCAGTTTGATTTCATCGTTTTGGCGGTCATACTCTTCTAAAGGGTCAAGCCCATGCTCTTCCAAAAGCTGTGAATATGCGTTGTCGCTTTCAGAAAAGTATTGTCTCTCGTTAAGTTCTAAATAAAGTCTTTCTAAATTTGTCATGTTGTTCCTTTCTATTATTGAAAATTTTTTTGGTGATTATTTTTTGGGTTACGGGTGTAGCGGATTTCCGGAATGGGGGTTAATTGTTGAAACATTCACAAATAATTGCACGATTCTGTATTATTCTATGGTTTTGTGTACCATTAGAGTTAATTATCACACAATTTAGCTGTATTTTGCTTGTTTTCTGCTTTAGTTTCTCGCTTGTTAATGCTCTTTTGCTTTGCTCTTTTGGCTTTTCCAGCGGTTCAAACATCATTCAAAGTGTTATTCGATCTTGAATTAGAGTGCTTTTCATTTATCCATCATTGAAAAGTATTCTGATTCATGCAGCTTGTACGGCTTCAAGCGTTATATTTGGCTTTTGTGTGCGCTATTTAGCCGTTTAAGACGGTTTATAGCTTCTTTTTGACTATTTACCCATAAACGAATGAAAAACCGTTTAAATCGCTTTGTGTGCGATCTAAACCGCTGTAAATGTCTTTTTGTGTTGCTCTTGTTCTTCTCTTGTGCTGCTTGTCCGGCCTTGCCTTGCTTGCTATGTGATCATCTATACATTAATCAATCATTCAATCAACACACTATCTTTTGCTTTGTCTCTTTGTTTGTTGTCGTTATGTTCATTCATTTATTGTTGTGTTGTCGCTCTTTGTGTTTGTTGCAAGTCTTCCTTGCTTGCTATCTGGTAAAGTTAATTCATACCAGAATCAAAACGATCTAACCGCACAAACGAAAAAAATATATTTATCCTTGTTCAATTCTCCAAATATATTTACTGCTTTGAAGCTGTCTAGTATAGTTTTTCTTTACGTGGTTTATTCTGCTTTGATTCTTCAAGATGATCATTCAGCACAAACCGAAACACTTTAATCCAGAATATTCTTTTTAAATCATTTATCTTTTGTTGTTAATCATTCCAGTGATTCACCTAATCAATTAAATAGTATTCGATCATCAAATCATTGAAGAGAATCAATAAATAATTCTCTGATAAATTCAAACATAAAAACAGTATCGGAGAATAGACCAACATCACCCAGGAAGACAAATAGAAACATGATCATTGCATCTGCTTCTTTTATCTGCTTCATGCTTTCCGGTCTTCTGCTTTCTCTTCTTCTGCTTTTCCTTTTTCGGTTTTCCGCTTTTATGCTTTGTGTCTTCTTCTTTCTTCTTTCGTTCTTGTGGTTTCTTCTTCTGTCTTCTTTTGTCTCTTCTTCTGCTTTTCCTTTTTCGGTTTTCCGCTTTCCGGTCTTGTGGCTTTCCGGTCTTGTGGCTTTCCGGTCTTGTGGCTTTCCGGTCTTGTGGCTTTCCGGTCTTCTTCTTTGTCTTCCGTCTTCTTCTTTGTCTTCTTCTGTCTTATCGTCTTCTTTAGTCTTCTGCTTTCACTTCTTCTATCTGTCTTCTGTATTCTGCTTTGTTTATCTATCTTCTGTCTTCTTTTATTTGTTTCTATCTTCTTCTGTATTCGCTTGACTAATTCCGCTATGGTTTTCTATTGCCACAAAAAAAAGAATGGCGGTTCATTACCGCCATTGATTTCTTTTTATCCTTTGGTTTATCTCTTTGGTATGATTTCATACTTTACATCAATGATACTATCATCGAAAATGCTTTTCGTTTTGTTGTCGTACATAACCATTGATGCATAATCTCCAATCATCCAATCTTCTACACCGTAAAACTGCCATTCATAACCTACACCATCGCAAACCGTCACAAGATCGTTTTTTCTGTCTATCTCCGTTACTATTGCGGTTTTTGCGTAAAGGTTATCCGGATTAATCTTTGTTTCTGCTTTAGCACCGCCACCGATTGAAAGTGTAGCCATCATCATAATCAATGCTCTTTTCATTGTTCTTTTCTCCATTCTTTTTAGCTGGTTAATAGAAACTAGATAGAATGCTACACACTGTATAGCGTTCAATCTATATAGTGTGTAGCGGTTCAATCGGTTTAGAAGATTTCAACACATCCATTATCTGTAAAGATGTATTGTCCTTCAAGATTCATGTCACGACCTAACGCTTCAAAATCGAAATAGTATCTAAGTCTTTCGGGGATGCTTTCAAGTAGTCCGGTCTCGTCTGCATATTGTTCCGCTACTTCGGCCATGTCGTTACATCCAGAATAGAAAGTGTATTCGCCATCGTTGTACTTCTGCATAGCTTCTTCGAAAGTGTAACCAGCTTCGAGCATTGCCCCGATGATTTCCGCTGCATTATCGTCTTCTAACGCTTCTGCAAGTTCGTTAAGTTCATCAATGCTGTCATATTCTCCAACTTTAACACCGTGAATATCTGTTTCATAGTCCGTGATAAAAGTCTCTTCATGGTATTCATCAACACCAATTCTAATTTTAACGGCTTCAAGATCGAAAGAAGATACCGGAAGAGAAACCCATTCACCAGCGAGAACGCCTTCATTGTAAAGTCCTAAGTTCGTAAGGAAAATATTTAACATTGCTTTTGCCCTTTTGTACCGTTATAATGTAGGTACATCCTTTCTTTAGTGGTGTAGCCGTTCGTGGTAGGTTGGTAGCTTTCCGAACGGCTTTTTGTTTTGTTGTGCTAAATATACACCTATTTCGAGTGTATGCCAATATCGGAATAATCAACAAAATATACACTTGTTTTTAGTGCATATTGTACACTTGTAATAAGTGTATATATGATGTATAATCATCTAAACCAATAAAGAAAGGAAGGTAAATAACATGATTAGTTATTCTCTTGATGTACTTGCAGCTTTAAAAGAAAAAGGTTATTCAACTTATAGAATCCGAAAAGAAAAGTTAATCGGAGAAGCGCAACTTCAAAAACTGCGATCTAACGAATTAGTCAGCAAAGAAACGTTAAATACTCTTTGTAGGTTACTGAGTTGCCAACCTGGGGAATTATTAAAATATATTTCGGATGATTCAGAAGAATGATTTTAAAGCTATCCTTTTATGGGATAGCTTTTTTAAACGCAATTTTTAGAACCAAATTTGAATTTTTATGCTTTAGCTATACAAATATACATAAAAAGAATAAAAACGCAAATTTGAAGCCAAAAAGCCAATTTAAACCCAGTAAGCACCAGTTTTTAAATCTAGTTTGTAGCTGCTAATTTGAAGATGCAGATAAACCGCTGATCATATCCGGAAGAATCCACGAATAAAACTTTTATTTTATGGTCTTCAATCTTCTGTTTTCTGGTATCGTTTCAACGTCTAATTTAGTACAAAAAGTAACGTTTAATAATTTAGTACCAAAAGTTGTTGACATAAGGCATTTTTCATGCTATTATGCCGATAACACCAATAACGATGGTTAGTTTTGAATACTGAAAGGAAAACAACGCCATGTGTAAGATAATCGGTTATTGTAGAATTTCTACAAAAAAGCAAAGTATAGATCGTCAAGTAAGAAATATAACCGCTGCTTATCCGGATGCACAAATTGTTAAAGAAGCCTATACAGGTACAAAGTTAGATAGGCCAGAATGGAAAAAGGTTATGAGACTTGTTAAATCTGGAAAAGTTCAAACCATAGTCTTTGATTCAGTTTCTAGAATGTCACGAAATGCAGAAGAAGGATTTCAATTATATCAAGAACTTTTCAACGCTGGTATTGAATTAGTATTTCTCAAAGAAGCATACATCAATACAGCGACATATAAAAAGTCTCTTGAAAACGCTGTACCAATGACCGGAACAAACGTTGATTTCATTCTTGAAGGAATTAACAAGTATTTAATGTCTTTAGCCAAAGAACAAATCACGCTTGCATTTGCTCAAGCTGAAAAAGAAGTAGAAGACCTACACCAAAGAACCAAAGAAGGCATTGAAACGGCTAGATTAAACGGTAAACAAATTGGTGGCGTAAAAGGTGGAAAGTTAAACGTAAAGAAATCCAAAAAAGCGAAAGAAATAATTCGCAAGCATAGCAAAGACTTTAACGGAACACTTGAAGATGCAGAAGTTATTAAACTTGCAGAAATTAGCCGTAATACTTACTACAAGTATAAAAAGGAATTGAAAGATGAAATCTAAACCAAACCGCAAACCACAAATAAATAAAGGCACTCGCAAGAGTGCTTTTATTTTGTCGATCAATTCATCTGCTGCCATGCATCCAACACCATTGAATCAAGGCTTGATTCATCCAGATTTGAAAATCATCAATTTTCTGAATCTTCGAAAAATCCGCTTGCATGGCCATTGTTCAAACGGTCTTCACTTCCGGAAAATTGAAGCGGAAAAATCACGATCTGAAAATTCCCCCAATTCCCCCCCAGGCGGTTAAATCGGTATCACTTCAAATTCCAATCAAACGAACCGGACAAGAACAATTTCAAAATCCCCCATATTACCACATATATGATAACCGTCTTCCGAAAATGGCAAAATTCAGAAAATCCGCAATCTGCATTCATGCGTTGATCATCTGTTAAGACGGTTAATCTCTGTTTGAAAGTCCATATAAAATCGCTGCATGATTATTCTGCTATATGGCTATTACTCCACCGCCATAAACCGCCGAAAGCAAACAAGCGTGAAATCCATTTCTTCAATCAAATCTCTGTATTACCTATAAGATAAAATCCACCGCTGGAAAATCCCATAAAGAATTACTCTCTTGCGATCTCAAATCAGATTGATTTCCTTGTCTTCCGCACAAAAGCAAATCAGCGATAAACCACCATCCAAAATAGCCGGTAAGCAAAAAGCATGATTCTATAAAGCTGGATGATACTATTTTCCTGTCAAGATGGATTCTCAAAACGTCACAAGCAGAAATGCACCAAATCAAAACACAGCTATACATTATCGCTTGTTCTAATGATTGTCGCTTAAAAAATCCACGACAAATCTAAATCGAGAATTTATCATTGTCGGCACTCGCAACACATTGAAGAACATAACGAACCAATAGCAGATTCAGCAAATCAAAATCCGGTCATTCAATCTGCATAATCAAAAGAATCTTTCTTTTGCCAATGGCGTTTAGCCAATGGCAAACATGAACCACAAAGGAAAGTCACAAATGATGAATCTGAAAAATCCTCATATCTTTTCTTTGTGGTTTAAATCGCTTGTGCGGTCATATCCTCTTACATTCCATGATTCAGCACACAATTAAAGATGAATCTTCTTAATTCTTCTCTTCTGGTTCAACTCTAATCATAAATCCATTTTGAACAAATCACTAAATCTGCATCCATGCATTTTGAAGAACTAACACGATTTAAAGCCAACATAGAAAAGAAGATACATAATATCTGCATTTATGCGCATGTCACTATTACGGATATGCGCTTTTATGTCTTCCGGAAAAATCGCAATTCCATTCAAGCTGCAATTCTCCACTAAAGGGAATGAAAAAATTTCAGCAAATGATTTTTAACTGCTAGTCTGTAATGGGGTTAATTCAAGTCCACGCAGAAAAATCTAGCATATTCTTATTCGTGGTTTAGCTTCAATGGGGTTATCCAAAAAATCCGCATAATGATTCTAATGATAATTCAATCCTAATGGGGTTGAAAAAACCACGTAATGATTCAAGCGATCATTCCTGTCATTAGGGGTTAAAAATCTTCCTACAATCTCACAATGCAGCATAGCCAATAAGGGGTTATGACAATAGCTTTTTGTCTTCCGGAAAATCCGCATGATAATTCAAGCGGTCATTCAAGCCAACAGGGAAATATCTTTCTAACCGTTACAAAATTCTGCATGATTCCAAATCTTGAAATACACTTTTATGGGGTTATCCACGATCAAAAAATCTGCATCTTTCCTTCATCTGGTTTACCCTTGCATGGGGTTATTTAATTTAAAGCTGTAATGCGCTATACAGCTTTAATTCTCTTCCGGAAAAATCCACCAATGGAATAAAGCTGTAATTCTATCCAATGGGGATGTAAAAAATCTTTCCAAAACCCTTAAAGCGTAAGAACAAATAAGGGTTAATCCGTTTCCATATCTCTTTTCCTGTTGTGGTTTAAAACCATGCAGACACAAAACCACTAGCAGAATGATTCTCTATTCCGGAAAAAATTTCATTAACTGCAATCCGTCAATGCTGCTTTATGGGGTTACTATCAAAAGCCATAGCCAATATCAATGAATCAATTCGATCATTAGCGGATTCCCAAAATAATCTTATTACTATCAAAACCACCAATAAAGATATAAGGGGATTAGTAAAACTGCACAATTTTCTTACATACCAAAAAAGCATTTTGGTAATTATGCACAAATAATAGTGCTGAACCAGCGAGTGATTCAACACCATTTGGTAATATTGCACAAATAATAATGCTATTTATCGTTTATTTTGTATATATTGCACAAATAGAATAGTATGAATTTTTCAGATTTTTTGTGCAATTTGCACAAATAAATGGGTCGAAAAGTGTAAATTTTTGGTAATTATGACTAATAAATCCACTCTAAACCGTGAACAACATTCCTTTTCCCAATTCTTCACACTTTCCCAAAATCCACTAACATAACCTCTTACCGCCAAAACCGAAAAACGCATACGAAAGTACAGCGAATTACCGCCAAATCGCAAAGCCACAAATAGCGGTCATTCACGAAACATTTCCCTTCATTGGTTTCTTACCGCCAAAAAAGCCAAAAGCGGAAATGCAGCGATGATCAACCGGAAAAGCTATTCGATACTTCTTCAAGTAATATGCTATTAGAGACTTACCGCCCAAAAAGCTAAATGATACTTACCAGCGGAAAATAGCAATGCGATACTTATAGCAGATATATTGTAATATAATACTTACTGCAAGTAATACCGTAATAAGGAACATACTAACAGTAATATTGTAATACATAGAATATTATAAGTATTATTGTAATACACTACTACTTTCAATAATATTGTAATACACAGAATATTATAAGTATTATTGTAATAAGATACATACTGAAAGTAATATTGTAATACAAAGAATATTATTAGTATTATTGTAATAAGAAACATACTAACAGTAATATTGTAATACACAGAATATTATTATAATAAATATATACAATAATATTGTATATGCTATTAACCAATAATATAGTAGTTACACTACTATATTATTGGCACATAGTTATTCTTTATAGTATTACTATATTATTGTATATAAGAATAACTATGTGACAATATATATATATATTATAATATATATATATTATAATTATGGTGTGCAATCTTTCCACACTTTTTCTCCGGCAAAACACCAAGAACAGAGAATAATGGCAAAAATTTGTCTGCATCCCTTTTCTCCCTGTGGTTTCCTATCTGCCTGGACACACCCACTATCAATTTAAAACCGCCAAATCCGTTAATAAATTACAGCATAATCTTTAAACCAATATCGTAAAGAATTGACAATTTTGTTAAAATATGGTATAATACACATGAAGTATTGATAGGAGCAAGGAGTGATCCGATGGATTTTGTCAGAGTGCCAGTCAGCCTAATACACGCTAACCGGCTGAATGAAAAGCGAATATTGATCTACTGCTCTTTGCTATTGACTACTTACGGCGAAAAGGTATGCAGCGTCCGTGAACTTACTTCATCGTGTGGTTTCTCTTTAGACCGGCACGAATGCGGAGCAATGCGCCAGGTTATACAAATCATCAGCGATCTTTCAGACGAATGGATTACAACAGATTGGATAGACCGCCAGACATTCAGTTACCGAATAAAGCCGTTCCGCTACTACGGCATCATTCACCGCACTGAATACGAAGCGATACTTGACCGTCAAAGAAATCTTAAACACGCACGCAGACGGTTCAACCACTCTTCTATCCTGTTGGTTCTTGCTTATGTAAGGTCGCACATGGACAGCCGAACGGAACAACCACATACACATTATGCAGCGCTGAAAACAATCTCAGCGGAAACCGGATTATCCGTTCGTTGTATATCGAGCGCAATTACCGAACTTGAAAATATGAAGATTTTGCGTGTCGAAGAGTTACCGCACTTCAAAGACGGAAACAATCAGTGGCATACCGCCGTAAGGATTTTTGCGAACTATTATACTTTTAGTCATGGTTTTAAACGGCCAAACAAATGGGAACTTGAAATTGAACGAACGATTAACAATATAAAGTCTACAGCCAATAAATCGACAGGAGGATAGCATGATAGATTAATGTTAAGACTTGAAGACTTATTTGTGCTAAAGACAGGTCAGCCAAAGCAGATGGATGATTGCCAGTGGCAAATCTGTTTTCGCACAATGAAACAATTTAATTATAGAACGCCATTACAGAAATATATGCCACGCTATCTTCCCGATGTTGGTTCAGATGGCTATGCGGAATTTCTAAATAGCGTTTTGTTTAATCTTAGAGAAGGAGAGATTGACTACTGTACAAAACTTTACCACATAGCGGATTTGCTTAAACTTGAAGGAAACGATCTTCAATCAGAATATCTACCAGAAGAGAAGTGCTTTAAAGTATGGTTGGAGGTTAGTTAATGCAGCAAAAAAGCAGTTTAAAGATGATCTTCAAAATCCATAGTAAGGATTTGCGAAAAGCGAATTGGAATTTCAATCGTCCGCTGGAAGACGCTTTAAAGGATTATCCGGAATCAATTGTTTCTATTGGTGACAGCCAAGTATTACGATTCATAGATGAACTTAACGGCATAGTGGGCGCTGATGAAAAGATCAGTCAGATTAAGCGCAAGATTAAGATTCAGAAAACTAAGCCGAAGACCCGCCAGACAAAAGAATTAATTAGCCAGCTATACAGAGAATTATACGCACTCCAATTCAAAGAAGATTATCTCTGCGTGGTTATGGATCGAAATTCTGATTATGACAGACTGAACAAGGGATTCACATTTAATGGAATTTCTTTTCGGCGCTTCTTAGGTACGAACGGCGGTATTAAGAATTCTACAATCGTATATGTCAATGAGAAACTATATCCGGAATTGAAACGCAGACTTGATAATGGGCGCAACATGGAGCGAGAACTTGTTCCCGCCAAACTAGAAGCGTATCAAGCATTGATTTGTAGTGGTTCTACTCCGATACCGCAGCCAGACGGAATCATTGTTGTGGATGATTGCATAACGCATTTCAAAGATGAAATCATTATGATAAATGATGAAGCCGAAGGCGAACCAGTAATGACCACAATCAAGGATTACGAAGTTGAACATAATGATTCGGATGGTTATGGTTTAATGTTGCCGGAATACTCACGGCTGGTAAACCGATACCTAACCGGTGATGGAGAACATACAATCGCCGGAATGAATACACGCTATGCATGGACTAAGGGCATGGTTTATACGTTTGACTTTGTAGAGTTTGGACGCAAGGTCGCAAAGACGTATGAGATTGTCGATGCGTGGGGAATGAAGCGGGATGTTCGAAAAGCGCAAGTGATCCTAACGGTTTCAATGTTGAAGTTGTGGGACAGCTACAAATCGTGGGAAGACTATTATCAGAACTGCATTGAAAATCATTACGAATTCAGCACGACAAAAACAACGCCAGATAAACTGGAAAATATTCGCAATACCAACTATCAATTTTTGCAAAGTTATGATTTTTCTGACGAAGAACTAAATCAACTTTGCCAGCCGACAATAGACGAAATCAACGGAGTATTAGGAAATGACTACAGAAAAAGTCTTGTCTTCCTCGGTGGTTTCGGTTTGAATGAGCGCACAATCGCCAATCTTGAAAACGATTATGTTAAAGCGCTGATGATTGATAAACGGCTGATTGATGATCCGTTTGTCCGACACAACATTCATTCGATGATTAAGAAGCGGATTGAACTTGCGAAAAAGGGATCAATAAAGGTCGATGCGAATTACTGTATGATTAGCGGTGATCCATATGCACTTGCAGAATCTATGTTTGGTTTAGATATTACCGGCATACTAAAAGCCGGAGAAGTATATCATAAGTATTGGATTGACAAAGGCGCTAGTGAGATAGCTTGCTTTAGAGCGCCTATGACTTAATGACAGGTCACTTATGCAGTAATGTATAAGTTAAACTCATTGAATTGCTGGAAAGTCCTAAAACTTATTGAACTACAGCGGAAGAATGAAACAAGTTTAAATGCGAATGTTTGAAAATCAATAAGATACATGGATAATCAGCAGCGAAGTTTCGAATAGAAAAACGTTCAACGACTAAGTGCTTGCAAGCGCAAGACAGCGGTGAGCATCCTACTAAGGATGAAGATATAGTCTAAAGGCATGTGAAAGCATGTCAAGGGATTTCCCTTGATGGCTTCTAGCGAAAGCCATTCTTATAAAGTGTCATAACAATATACGTAAACTTAAACTGAACAAAAGTGAAGAAGCTGCGTATTGGTATCAATACATGGATACCGTTGAAATATTAAATGCGTGGGATACGTCTTGCGATGCGATGAACGGAGCGGATAAGGATAAATAATTGTCCTTGTAAAACAAGGTGAACTTGTAAATACAAGGTGTCAACCAAACAAATAGGAATCACAGGAAATGGTGATTAGTTGGTTGGCTAACTGGGGAAGTCTAAGTGCAATGCATATGATAATCCAGTGCCAAACCGCAGTAGCGATACGGCGGAAGGTCAAACGACTAAGACATACGTTCTCACTGAGAATATGAAGTCTATACTGTAACGGTGTAACTCCGTTATGGGAAGTGCCTTGCATCTTGAAAATACAAGATGATGATATAGTCTATTCCCCTATTGGTTAAATATCGGGAAACCGAGGGTAGCAAATGGGTGACACAAATATGTGTACCGACAATCCGATCATCGTAAACAATACGCTGAATTCAAAAACAATTATTTGCGTTCAGCGCAAAGCAGAAAAGAAAGTACCCACAGAAGCAGATATTATCAAGTCAAACAAGTTGGCTTTTAATGATGATATCGGCATTGTTACGAACCACGTAACATCAATGTTTGAAGTTCAAGCCGGACTTGATAAAGATTCGCCGGAATACAAAACATTGTCTTACCGTATAATGTGCGGTCAGCTATACCAGCAGAATACCATAGATCGTGCTAAAGGAATTATAGCAAAGCCAATGCCTAATTACTGGTATGACAATCCACGATTCATTATGTCGGGTGAAGACGATGGAGAAGCAGAAATGGAACGTGCTGCATTTAACGCCAGGATTTCTGCTTATCGAAAACCATACTTCATGATTTACATATATCCAAAACTCAAAAAAGATTATCTTGATTATGTTGGCAAATCTGAAAGCAAATCAGAAATCCTTTTTGGTTTAACGATGGATGAATTGCAAGAAAGCGAAGATGAAGACGCTACTGCTTTTCTTAATTCATATTTCACATATTTGCCGGTTGGCAGAAACAAATGTGTCGTAAATCGGATTTGTGAAATTTTTGAAAATGAATTTGACTCATGGAGTGCGAAACGTCCGGATGGTTCAGCATTCGATTATTCAATCTTAAAAAGCGGTGTTGAGTATTCTCACAAAGATTATGTCTCGATCAGCGAAATCTATAATGACTATCTGATACAGATAAACAATTTCCATAATCGCACACGGACAGAGCGAATGGATAAGTTCGAAGCGTTTATAGAGAAGCAAACTTTTGTCGATACGTTTAGATATCGCTGCTCTCTTGTCTGTCCTAACAGATATGAACTGTGTGATATCATGCTGGATATTTGTTACGACAGAGAAAACGGAAAGCGTTTTGTATGGGATGTTTGCGGAGATGTAATTATTGATAATCTGTTAGCCAAAAACAATCATGAGATTCACTTCCCTGTTGTGGTTGATGAAGATGGTGATTTCGAATATGGCGGTCAGAATTTTGAAATGCATTCAATGATACTATGTGAGGATACGGAATGAATAAGATTGTGCTGAATGAAAAAAGTTTTGCAGAAGAATGTCTGCAAAGCAAAACGACAAACATTGACACGTATTCCACATTGGTAATTTTGGGAAAGTATTATTGTCATTGTTGCGGATACGTTAAGAATGATATCTATACTCTGTTAATTAAATTCTTGATTGATTCAAATTCGCTGGATTACGCAAGGAGCAAACAGTATTGGGAAGATACTTGTGAACGAATTGCAAACAAGTGTGACAAATACCCGCTGTATGAAGTTGGTGGAGTATGGATAACCACAAAAGAATTTAAAGCAATTAAGAAACTTGAAAACAAAGTGCTTGAACGTCTAGCGTTCACTCTTCTGTGCTTGGCTAAGTACAATGCGACAAGACACGCAGGATCATATTGGGTGAACTTAGATTTCAAAGATATTTTCTCTTTGGCAAGAGTTACTTGCAAGAAAGATGAACGAGCAAAGAAAATCAGAGAACTTTTGACGTTGGGTTATATCGGCATGGCAAAACAAGTTGACAATCTCAGCATAAATGTTTTGTTTGTTGATACAAAGACAACGGATTATTCAGAAGATCAAGGCGATTTGTTTGTTTTTGATTTTAGAGAACTTGGTTATGAGTATCGTAAGTATAGCGGAGAAAACTTTATACGCTGTGCAGAGTGCGGTATCTTAACCAGAAGCGGTGAACGTGGTACACGAAGGTATTGTAAGAACTGCGTGAATACTACTAAGCCGGAAAGCAAAAAGATTATTTGTAAGGATTGCGGGAAAATCGTAATCGTTAGCAAGTATAACACAAAGACTTGCCGTTGTATTTCATGTCAAGAAACGGCAGATAAAGAGTCTAAAAAGATGTGGAAAAGACAGAATGTGTGATTTGGTAGAACCAGCCTTAAAATTAGAGGTAAAAATCATGGAAAAATTGCGTTTTCAAAAACCACCAATAATAGGGCGATAAGTGACCAATTTTTTAAGACCAAAACAGAAAAGAAATAATTTCTTGTTTTTTATATATGGTAGAAAAAGAATAGCATCCTAGTGAGGATACTAATTACTAAATACCTTCTCTCACCTTCTATCTTTCTTTCTCTTCTTGCGAAGCGCATTCATTTTAGATTCCGCTCTAAAGTGGGTGCGCTGTTTTAATACGAGAAAGAAGTTCGATTTACTTTTTGTCTGCTATGCGGATTTATATAAATGCTGATGGCCTATTAGTATAAAGGCTAGTACGCCAGACTGTCTATCTGGAAGTCAGGGTTCGATTCCCTGATAGGTCGTAATAGAGTTTGAGACTCTATGGAATACGACTCAGAAAGGTTGTCTGTAATGGCAAGGAAAAAATTTAAGACGGATGGAATTTATTTCACAGGTCAATCATCGAATGATGTTACAGGTTCACAGTATCTAGTTAAGTTTGGTGATAAGCAGTGTTTACTTGAATGTGGTTTGTACCAGTCAAGCAAGAACGATTATTTGGATTCGTACAAAGTAAATTCTGCGAAGTTCGATTTTAAACCATCAGAGATTGATTATCTGTTTGTAAATCATCCACATGTAGATCATTGCGGTTTAATCCCTCGATTAGTTAAAGAGGGTTTTAACGGAAAGATTATTACGACAAGTGAAACCGCAGCGATTATGAATCCCCTATTATACAACTCATGTTTCATTCTCGAAGATGAAGCAAGAGTTTTGTCAAAGAGATACAAAAGGAATTATGAACCAATATACGAAAAGGACGATGTTGAAAAGGCATTGTCGTTGATTAAAGTTTATAACGAATATAATACAATCTTTCATCTTGACGATGTTGTAAGTTTTCAGTGGTTTAATAATTCGCATTGTCTTGGTGCTGCGCAATTACAGCTAATTCTTTCTGACGAAAGAAAAACAAGACGGATATTATATACTTCCGATTTGGGAGCATTGCACACAAAGAATCATTATCTTGTTAATACCGAGATACCCGCAGTATTTAATGATGTGTCGATTATGGAATCCACATACGGAAATTCAAAACGGACAAGCCATAAGACAAGAGCGTTTGACATTGACCATCTGCGAACTGCGATTGATACGGTTATGGAGCGAAACGGAACTGTTATATTCCCATGTTTCAGCTTTAGCCGTACACAGGAGATTCTTACTACTCTTTATGAGTTATACGGAAATGAACCAAATTTTAATATACCTATCTTTGTTGATTCAAAATTGAGTTGCGACATAAGCGATCTGTACTGTGATCTGATTCACGGAGAAAACGCTGAACTTTGGGACAAGGTTTATAACTGGAACAAAGTGCAGTTCATTGTGTCGAAACCCGATTCAAGAAACTGCGTTGCAGACTCAAAAAGAAAAATTGTTATTTCATCTTCTGGTTTTTGTACTAACGGCAGAGTGATTAGTTATTTACAGAAGTACATTGAAGATGAAAACAGTATGGTGATTTTCTCTGGTTACACCGGTGATAATCCATCGTACTTGTCTTATAGGATTAAGAACTATAGAGACGATAGAACAATCAGCATTAACAAAAAGAGTGTTATGAATCGTGCTGATTGCATTACATTATCAACCTTTAGCAGCCATCCGGATCATAACGATTTAGTGATTTTCGGAAGTAGCCTTAATACTAACAGGCTGATATTGGTTCATGGCTCAGAAGAGAGTAAAGCATGTTTAAGAAGCGCTCTTGAAGATGCGATTTCTAAAAATAATAAGAGTTATAAAGTACAAGCAGCGACAAAAGATATGGTCGTTCGTTTGTAATTGGAGGTTAATTAGTTACATGAAGAAAGATGCTAAAAGCGAAAGCAGCATGGATTTTGTATTAGAGTATCATAATAAGTTTGATTTGGAAGACCTCGATAATAGAAAGTTGTATCTTGGTTCGGTTATTGACGGTAGTTCCATTGATTCAGTTGTATATCACATTTTACGATACAACAGATTAGACAAGGGAATACCGAAGGAAGAGCGCAAGCCTATTATCTTGTATATCAATTCACCTGGAGGAAATGTTTCAGATGGTTTTGGTGTCATTGACGCAATTCTTACAAGTGAGACACCGGTTTATACGGTCAATCAAGCGCTGTGTGCTTCAATGGGATTTTTAATCTTCATTGCTGGTCATAAGCGGTATTCAATGCCACGTGCAGAATTTCTTCTTCATGATGGATCAACATTCATTTTTGATTCATCCGGAAAAGCAAAAGACAGAATTGAATTCGAAAGTGTTCAGCTTGAAGGCATAACAAAATCTTTGGTTATCGAACAGACGAAAATCGAAAGTGATTTGTATGATAACAAGCACAGAGCGGAATGGTGGATGTTGCCGAAAGAAGCAAAAGAGTTAGGCGTGACTGATTATATTGTTGGTGTTGACGTTTCAATCAACGAAATAGTTTAAACGAAAAGGAGAAAGATAAATGGCAAATTTTAAACATACGAGAGTTTTAATGGACAAAATCACAATCAAGGGTGAACTTTCGCAGGATGGAAAGTCTATTGTATACAACGACAAAGACGAAGGCGATGTAACAGTTGAAATTGCTAAGTGCCTTGCGCCGTTCGCTGGTGAAGAGATTTCATTTTCCATTTCCACGAAAGATGAAACCGATTTAGAAGATTGATTGAGTGTTAATATAAATGATTTTAACTAAGCAAGAAAATGAGAACGAAGAGCAATACTTGTGGCGGTTAGGAAACGCAAAAGACTCCGGACTAATTGATTTGTCGTGGGATGATATTGCAGACTTAATGAACAAGTATTGCCGTTCGGAAGAAGACGAATACAGAACTGCGTCTGCCTACAGAAAACCGTACCAGCAAGCGAAACGGTTTTTTGATTCTAAAGTATTTACGATTTCAGAAGATGAATACATTGTGCAGCTTACGAGCGCAAGACAGGAACTTGCAAAAGAGCGAGTGAAAATCAGAGACGAACGTACAGCGCTGAATCGTGAATTGCGAGAACAGAGCAGACGAGAATCCATGTATGAAGTTGTCAGAAATGCATTTGAGAACTACGAAGGAATAAAGTACGACTATGTTCCATCGGTGGTTTCTCATGGCGATTGCGATATCATAATTCATTTAACGGATATTCATTGCGGTATTGAGATTGATACAGCTTTTAACAAGTTCAATAGATCAATACTTGAAGAACGATTGGAAAAGTTCTTAGACGAGATATACGGAATTAAATTATTATACAAACCGGAAAATGCGTATCTGATTTTGGGCGGTGATTTCATACATGGAATTATACATACAAACTGCCGACTTGAATCCAAAGAAAACTTAGTAGAACAGATCATGCAATGTTCGGATATGGTTACACATTTTGTATATGAACTTAGCAAAATGTTTAACAAGGTCGAAGTACATACTGTTGTGGGAAACCATTCACGAAGTTTTCAGAACAAAGACGAAAGCGCACATGGAGAAAATTTTGATCTGCTTGTTCCTTTTGTTGGCAAACGTGCGCTTAGTAATATTAAGAATGTCGAATTCAAAGATAATTACCTTGATTGTGGCATAGCGAATTTCGTTGTTCGTGGTCATTCTGTTTTTGCTGTACATGGCGATAAGGATACGGCAAAGACGGTTGTATATAACATGACCAAGATTGCAAGAAAAGCAAATGTCGCTCTTCCGGATATGTGCTACTTAGGACATAGACATACAAACGGATTAACCACTGTTGACGGAGTAAAGGTTATCGAAAGTGGTTGTGTTGATGGTATGGACTCATATTGCATTGACGAAAGATTAACAGGAACAGCGGAGCAAACCGTCACAGTTGTTACGGAAAGCAAAATGATTAAGGCGCTTTGCGACATTCAAATAGATTAAATAGTTTTTTGAGAAGAGAAGAAGAAATGAATAAATCTGGAATTGTTGATAAGGTACATGAACTTACTTGAATTAAAAAGGGTGAATGCGAAACAGTTATTGATGCGTTCATTTTAGCGATTAAAGAAGCGCTTATTATGGGTGAACGGATTTCAATTAGGGATTTCCTTATTTTTGAGATTGTTGATCGCAAGCCACAAAAGAGACGTAATCCGATTACAGGAATAATTGAGTTGTACCCTCAAACCAAAGCATTGAAGTGCAGACTTTCAGAGGGATTAAAGAATTTAGTAAAAGAGTGAGAAGAGAAAATGGAAATAGTATTATTTGATAATTATGATGTATTTTCCGAAGCGCTGATTAAACTTGCGAAGAACGCAGAACAGACCAGTGTTATTATCTGCAATTATAAAGATGCAGTTGGTATGATTCAAGCATTGATTGAGCAGCAAAAGTTGACGATTGAATCTGTTGATATAACCGATCCGGAGGTTAATGGTTACGACAAAGAGTATCATGTAGCCGTAACAAAGGATATGGAACTTTGGGTTGAACCGGCGTTCCGTGACGGACAGTATCTTAAATCGTCTGCTGATATTGTGTTTGTCACTGGTAATTCAAATTCAAAAGCCATAAAGGGTATTGATTCAGAATTGTGTTACGAAACATACATCGGTGAATTGCCGGAAGAATTATTAGAAGAAGTAGAAGAAGAAAATACTGAAAAAGACGAAACCACAAAGACAGAAAGAACAATAGATGATGTGATGAACGATCTGTCACTTATGGTTAAGTGTATAAAATTTCTTTTTGATTGACTTTAGTTTTAACTAGGAGGGTGCAATCGCACTCTCCTATCGGCTGATTATCTCAGTCATAATGTAAGGGTTACAACCACTTATACAGCCTATATATTATATCTGGTATTACGGAGAAATCTGTAACAATATTTTAAATACTGCGGGTTAGAGAAGTGGACTAACTCATTGGCCTCATAAGCCAAGATTCGTGGGTTCGAATCCCACACCCGCTATTATGGCAGGATGGCAGAGTTCGGCTTAATGCACCAGTCTTGAAAACTGGAAACCGTTTTGCGGTTCGGGGGTTCAAATCCCTCTCCTGTCGTTCAAAGCCTTAATACTTAGTTGATAATTAAAACATTAGTTGATATTAAAGGAGTATGTTTAATGGCAGATTATAATGATTTTGTAAAGACAAAATTTGTTTGCTCCTGTTGCAATGAGCCATTACCATTAAAAGAATTTTTTAAAGCTAATAGCAGATTCTATTCAAATGCCGGACATTTTGGAACTTGTAAGAAGTGTATGGCTGCTTTGTTCCAAGAGTATACAGTTGAGTACGGCAGTAGAATGAAAGCTATGCAGCGCTTGTGTATGGCTTTTGATATATATTATAATGCCGAATTATTTATGTCTTGTGATGATGGTACTCCAACCGTTTTGGGTAACTATGTCAAAAAGATGAATTTGGTAAATTACAGAAATCGTACATTTGATACAACCTTAGAAGATGGTTTCTACTTCTCTATTAACGGCGAAGATGAAAAAGAAGAAGAAAAGGACAAGAAGGGAAAGTCACTTGTCCCGCCGGAAATAGTTAAGAAGTGGGGAAAGAATCTGTCTATTGATGATTACGATGTTCTGGAAGATCATTATAAATTGCTGAAAGGCGCAAATCCAAATTTAAATGATAACCAAGAGATTTACATAAACGAATTGTGTTACACCAAAATGTTTCAGATGCGTGCATTGCGGAATGGTGACACAGATCAGTTTGGTAAAATGTCGGACAATTATAGAAAGACATTTACACAAGCTGGTTTAAAAGCTGTCAGAGAAATTGAAAGTGACAGTAACGATTGTTGGGGAGAATGGGTAAGACGAATAGAGGAATATACACCAGCAGAGTATTACAAGAACAAATCATTATTTAATGACTTTGATAATGTTGGTGAATATTTTGAACGATTTGTATTACGTCCGTTACGAAATCTTATGCATGGTACAAGCGACCGAGATTATGAATTCAGCGTAGAAGATACTGAAGATGGTGACGAAGAATAAATATAAGAGCCGTAACGCTGACGAATACCAGAAGATTGTAAATGAGAAATTTCCCCAAACGCATTTTTTATATGACGAAACAAATTTAGACCACTTTATTTTGTGGAATACATTCTTTCGAAGAAATCTGCACCGTGTAGCGATTGACTATCTAGGTTTGAGTTTATACCCATACCAGATAGTCATTTTGTATTTAATGGGTATAAGCAGATTTGTTTGTATCATCGCAAGCCGAGCAGCAGCCAAGTCATTTATTATTGCTATATTCGCTTGTTGTAAATGTATCGTTTGTCCTGGTTCAAAGGTTGTTCTTTGTTCTGCAACCAAAGGGCAAAGTAAACTTATCGTCTCTGAAAAGATTCAGAAAGAACTTATGAGCAAGTCAAAAATGCTTGCTAAAGAAATTGAGAAGATCAAGGATAATCAGAATGAAGTTGTTGTTTTCTTTAGAAATACCAGCACAATCACAGTTGTTCCGGCAAGTGACAATGGTCGTGGTTATCGTTCGACATGTATTATCCGTGAAGAGTTTCGGCAGATTGATAAGAAAGTTGAAGACTCCGTTCTTGCTCCGTTCCAAATCATACGAAGACCGCCGTACAAAATGAATCCGGCGTTCTATGAGAATATACCAGAGTTAGAGGAAGAAAGTGTTGACGTTTATATTTCTTCATCGTGGTTTGATGATGGACATTGGATGTGGACAATCGCAGACCAAGCGTATGACGGAATGATTAAAAACGAAGCTATGTATTTGTTGGCTTTTGACGAAAGCATAACATTACGGCACAAAATTAAATCATTCACATATATGCGGAACGAGAAGAAGAAACAAGACCCGCTAACGTGGGCGATTGAATTCTTAAATGCGAGGGTAAAAGAAAACACAAGCGCATATTTCCCATATAGCTTATTGAGGAAAAACCAGAGATGTAAAAAGGCTTTTTACCCACGAAGAAATATAGATGCAAGATTAAACAAGAAGAATCCGTATGCTATACAACGGCAACCAGGAGAAGTAAGGATCATAAGCTGCGATATGGCTTTTGTCGAAGATAAGAAAAACGACAATTCTATTTTCTCTTGTATGCGGTTCTTGCCGGAGTATCAAACATACAATAGGCACAATGATGATACGATAAATGTTAATAGCGGTTATAGACGTATCGTTCCATACATGGAGGCCATTCAAGGCGGTGACACAGTAAAACAATCTATAAGAATCAGACAGCTTTATGAAGACTTTGAAGCTGATTATATCGTACTTGACCTTAGAAATGCTGGTAGAAATGCCGTTCTGAAATTGGAAACATTCAGAATTATGATTGAAGTAAAAAGCGGGGATGCTGAAATGCAAATCCGACAGGAAGGTTATTTTTAAAAGGATGACCACTGGCAACGCATAGATATTGAAACTGCAATGCAGAATATAATATATCCAAGAGACTTCAATGCCTAAAATTAATTTATTAATCATGGTAAAAAGATATGCTGAACTAATGGGAACAGTAACCATTAGAAGCGTGAGACAAAAAACTCATGCGATAACAATTTGATTTCTGTGTACGATAATTTAGCTAGAGTTATGTATGATGAAGAACGAGATTGTGAATACGCTCCATTGTCTTGCATGAATGATGAAAAGACCGCAAACCGTGTAAAAGCGGAAGGCGCTACGCCATGTATCTTTGCTGTAATTGCTACTCCGAAACTCAACAGCGAAATTGCACAAAACTTTAAACGTGTATTAGATGAAGAGAGGATAGATTTGCTAGTTGGTTTCGATGTTGCAAGCGAAGAGATACTTCCGAACAACAAAGAATATGTAGATGCACCAGACGCAGATACACAGATATTTTTCGAAAATCCGTTCTTACAGACGCAAGCCTTGATTAGCGAAACTACTGGACTTGTTTATGAGAAGAACGTACAAACAGGTATAATTACAATTCACGAAAGAGGAAACAATCGAAAGGACAGATATACTTCTGTTTCTTATGGTTCTCTGTTTTGTGATTATCTTGAACAGGACTTACTTTCTAATGTTGAAGATTATGAATTTGAAGTCTTGATAAACTAAGGAGGATATATGGCTGAAAAAGATAACGTCTCGCCTGTTCCGAATAAGAGGGGGCGTCCTCCCAAAAAGAAAGCAAGTGAGACAAATACTGTTCAATCCAATAAAGGCAATACTGAATCCTATGAGTATGAGTCATATCATGGCAGAGTTGCGCTGTCCAATTATTACTTTGGACTAAACATCTTTGACTATTGTTCGCCGGAGCAGTTGAAAGAATTGGTGAAAGACCCAATGGCTAATAATGAATTTCTTAGGAAACTATCATTAGTTCTGTACGGCACGAATGGTACTTTTAGTAATTCAGTTGATTATATGGTTGCGATGCCGACCCTTGATCGTGTGGTTGTTCCGTATGGACGCAGCGAAAAGAAGAAGAAAAAGAATCGTATGCTGATGGAATCCACGCTTGAAACAATCAAAGACAAAGAGTTTGTAAGAGACGCTTTGTTTAGAATGATGGTTGAGGGAACTGCGTTCTATTATTTTGAAACTAATACCAGACCGCTTAACAATCAGAAATTCTTATCTGATTATGAAGTGGAAACAATTTATGAGATCAATGATTTAGGTATTAATGCAAGTGTTATTTCTCTTCCGGCAGATTACACAAAAATTGTAGGTAAGAAAAATTCAAATTATGTAATTGCATTTAACTTAGATTATTTCAATTTTTCTACTGGTGAATCAGTTGAAAATAAATTGCGCAAATATCCGAAGGAAATTAGAGATGCTTATAATACAAAAAGTAAAAACCAAAACAGAAAAGGTAATTGGGTGGTTCTTGATTCAAACAAAACGATTGTTTGTAAGATAAAGAGTAAACAAGATGAACCGTGGGGCAGACCGCTTGTAATAGCAGCCATCGCTGATATTTTGTATGGTGATTATTTTACTCAGACAAAGCGTAATGTTTTAGATGAAATCAACAATCGTATTATATACCAGACATTTCCGGAGGGAAAAGATAAGGGTACTTCCGCTCTTACAAAGACACAGCAGCAAAGACAGCATGACGCTGTAAAGTCTGCCGTGTTGAACAAGAACAATTTAGGCGGTACTTCTTTCTTCTCTGTTGCAGCAGGTACAAAGATTGACGCTATCCAGGCTGCAAACACAGATATCTTTGACGATAAGTACGAATCAAATCTCAATGACAAGATTTCACTTGATATTGGTCTTGCTGGTGGATTGCTCAATGGCGTTGGTTCTGGTAGCTATTCCGCACAGCATGAAAATCTTGAACTTGTTTCCGCTCAGATTTTTCAGTATCTTGAATCAATTGAGTATGAATTAAACAAGGTTATCAATAAGAATATTGTTAAAGATAGTAGCAATAAGGTTAGTGTAAGTTATCTGCGAATTACTCATGTAAACAAAACAGATATGGTCGCTTACGCTAAAGAGTTGTATTTACAGGGCAAAGGTAGTCTTTCTCTTTGGGCTGCTGCTGTCGGCATTAAGCCGGATGTTTTCTTTGCGCTTCTGGATCAAGAACTTGAAGACGATATTGAAAATAAATATCCTGTTCATATGACTTCTTTTACATATAATGGCAATAATGGTGATGATAAAGGTGGCAGACCTGTTGACAAAGACTCAATGGTTGAAACCACGATTGCCACTAGAGCCAATGGGAGTAATGATGCTCCTAAACCTAGTACAGACTAAATCGAATAAGATATAAGCAGAGGGCGGTTTTACACTGCTCTCTTTTTATATATAAACACGAAAGGATGGTGTAAACATTTGAAACGATTTGAACTTTCAGAAAAAGTTTCTTCGAATGGTCAAAGAAAATTCAAAGTAATTTTGCACGAAATTTATCCGGATTCGTGTGTCGATGCGGTCAATGAGGTTGGAACAATCTTTAATGCAAATGGTATCACATGGATTGAAGAATACTGCAAAAAAGCCGCTGACTCCATCGTAGGAAAAAGTATCAGATGTGAATTTATCAATGAGGATCGTACAGAAATTTTGGGACATGGCGCAACCGATATTATTGACGGTGTACCAATTTTCGAAAATGCAACTATGATCGGATTTTTTGATAAAGCATATGTTGAGGAAATCGAAACCACAGATGAATTTGGCGAAGTGGTCAAAAAGAAATTTATGATTGGCGAAGGTGAAATTGACAGCCTTTGCTATCACAATTTCTGCGAACGTCTTGACCATGATTTGATGGAAGGCAATGCGCCGAAAGGCAGTGTTGAAATTCTGCGTACTACAGATAATGATGCAATCGTTTATAAGTACGGTTATAAAGATGAAGGCCGTATTCCGATGGTTTTTGATTACTCTGGATATGCATTGTTGGGAGTTCTCCCCGCTGACCAAACAGCAACTATATTAGAGTTGAACGAATCTCAAAATTTCAAGGAGGAAACGATAATGGACAAGGCTGAAATTAAGGCAATTGTCGAAGAGGTTACAGGCGTTAATGCTGAAATGAATGCTTATAAGGCTGAGTGTGACAAAGCAGTTGCAGAAGCTAATAAAGCAGTTACAGCTAAGGATGCTGAAATCTCTGAACTGAATAGTAAGGTAGATGCACTTACTTCTGAACTGGAAAGCGCTAAGACTGAAAACGCTGACCTTGCATCTAAGAACGAATCTCTTACATCAGAAGTTAATTCACTGAATGAAAAGATTTCTGCTATTGAGACAGCAAAGAAGGTTGAGGAACTTAATTCTGCAATCGCTTCTTTCACTGACGAGCAGAAGGCTTATGCACAGGCTGAGATTGATGCTTTCAATGCTTCTCCGCTTACATCTGAAATTAACTCTGTTGTTAATAAGATTTATGAGGGAATTGGAATCAAATCTGTTGAAGAAGCTGCGAAGGTAGCTGCTGAACAGAATTCAAAGATTGATACTGTTGAGGATATCTTTGCAGCGGTTGAGACTGTGAAGAAGGAAGAAGAAGACAACAGTATTTTTTAAATTAAGGAGGAATTTAAAATGATTAAATGTGAATCTTTAGGGATGTACGATGTTGCAAAGATCGAGCCGACACTTACATCTCAGAATGATGTTGCTAACTATAGCTTTATCACAGATGGCGATGGTATTACTTATCTTGTAATGAATGAATTCGCTGGTGACAATGCTTACATGCATGATGTAGTTATTCCGGCTGGTGATTTCTTGAATGGATACCAGGTTGATGCATGGATTGGCAAGAAGCTGGTTGTTGACGAGAAGCATATCTCTTATGGTACTGGTCAATCATTCGCTTCTATTACGGCTGGCACAAATCTGCTTACAATTAAGGCAGATGGTACTCTTCAAATCGCTGCATCAGCGCCGCAAGCTGGCATCTATTTCAAGGTAACTGAAAAGACAACTCTGACAGAGAACGCAGTTAAAGTTAGAGTATTGAGCGCATAATTCGCTTGATTAGGAGGATTAATAATATGATTACAAGTTATGAACTTAATAACATTCAGAGAGATTCAGATTTCGCAATTAATCCGAAGCTGAACAAGAAATCTCCGGTTTCAGAAGTTTTCGCAGCAATGGTTAGCGGAAAGAATCTTGACTCTCTCGCACTGAATACAGAGAAGGTTAATGGCGCAGTTAATTACATCAAGGAACTTGGTGTTCGTGCTGGCAATGGCGATTACAATGCTGTTGCTGAACTTAATACGCTGAGACGTTGGACAATCGAATCTCCGATTATGCAGGAGATCAAACTGCTTGGTATTTTCGGTAATTATCAGGCACTTGGCTATGATGAAACAATCGAGCGTGAGATTACTGTTTATGCTGGCGAAAAGGCTAGAGAACAGGCTGCTGGCGGTGACGTTGTATTTCCGGCAATCGCAGAGGAAAGATACACCGTTCCGACATTCACAATCTCCGGTGGTTACGCTGTAGATTACAGAAGGGTTGCTCTTGGCGATATGTCTAAGGAAAACGAAGGCATGGCACAGGTACAGACAACCATCAGAAACAAGGCTCTGCTTGCCGTTGTTACTAAAGTTTACAATGCAATCAAGGACGCTACTGGTGTTAAGTACCAGTTTGAAGGCTCTGGCTTGACAAAGGCTGGTGTTGACAAGGTTTTGCAGAACGTAAGACGTAACGGCAGACCGACTGTTATTGCTGACTATGCTCTTATTTCTCAGTTTACACCGTGGGCGGGTTATGTTGGTTCTGTGAACAACACAACTATCACTGGTATTTCCGAAGCACAGATGAATGAACTGGCTGCTAATGGCGCTTTGTCAATGTACAATGGCGCACTTCTTTCCGAGATGCCGAATCCGTATGATCTGTACAAGCCGACTGTTACAGATAGCGCTAACGAAAAGAACTTCCAGACGCTTCTTCCGGCTGGTCTTGGTTTCGTTATTCCGCAGGGCGTGAATTCTCCGATTGCTACATGGACACGTGGCGGTCTTACTTCCTTCACAGGTAACAACGTTAAGAACGGCAAGATTGAAACACGCTTTGATCTTGAAGTTGCTGTTGACGTTGCTAAGACACAGGAATGGAAGATTGGCACAATCTATGACAATACTATTGGCGGTCTGTCACAGTAATAGCTGATTGGTGTCACTAAACCATAGGTAACGAAAATTACCTATTGGGTAATTTAATAAGAACTTTGACAAGGAGGGTCGATTACGGCTCTCCTTGTTTTGGATTCAAAATGGAAAACAAGAATAATTTTTACTGCTACTCTATGCGCTTATATCATTTCCTTACGGCGTTTGGCGAAAAGTGCCACACATCAAAAGTGAATTCGAATAGCGGTCATAGATATTGGATTTTTAGTAAATCGGAAAGACTTGATAAACTGATTGCGGTTTATGGAGAAATGAAACACAAGTTTAGTTGATAGCGTATTTATGCTGGCTTTGTCGGCATTAGTTGAAATGAGGAATTATGGATAATAAAGAAGAACTGAAATTAGACCAGAAGGTTACTGTAAGAAGTATCGCTGGTTGGAATGTTGGATTTGCACGCATTGAAGGTTTTGGCGATTTGACAATTGCTCCGTTCGGAACAACACGTTTGTCAAGAAGTGAAATCATTGCACAAGTTCAGAACGGCAATCGTCTGTTTACAGGTACAGATGGCTTTGGTTCACATCCGACTTTGATTATTGAAGACGCACCTACAAGGGTTGAGTTGGATTTTGAATCAGAAGACGGATCAAAGAAGCAGCTTGCATTCTCTGATGAAAAGATGAAGTCATTATTCGCTCTTAAAACACTTAATGCTTTTAAGAAAAATTTTCAAGAAGCTATTTATACCAGAGCGGAAAAGTATGCAGCAATTACAGCAATCCAAAGATTAAAACTGAATGATTATGACAAAATCCGTTTTGTCGAAGATTATACTGGCTATAAACTTTCTTAACGAGGAAAGGTGGTGTTAAGTATGGCTAATACCACAGCGCAAGATGTTTATGACAGTTTTGAATCATCGTTTAGGGATAAACAAGTCATATCAGATGATTTGGAATTTGTTTGGTTATTGAAAGCAATCGGCAGATATTCAGTGGAGTTGGATGAATTAACATTCGATGAAAGCACATTGGAGTTTGACCGTAAATTAGATAGATATGTGATTGATACTTTGGGCGCATTTATGAAACAGTCATATCAAGAGCGAGAAGTATCAAGGGTAAATAAGCGTGTTTCAATCGTTGGTCGTGATCTTAGTATTGACGGTTCAAACGGTCAGAAGACAGCAGCACGAAGCGAACTTGATTACGATACATCAAAGTCAATTGAAATGATTAACAATGTTCTGCCGACAGCATACGTTTAAGGTGGTGGAATATGGCTAAAGAATGGTACTTGTTCTCTCCCCCTCATTCGTCTGTCAGCGGTTTTGAAGTGGAGGACTTTACTGAACCGTTTCTTGAAACACTTGAAGAAGCTGGAATTGATGTTGAGTTGTACAATTATGATTTATCAGAATGCACACAGTTAAAAGCCATTGTGCAGAATCGTGTACAAGATACTCAATTACAGTCTCTTAATCGTCAGTTTCTTGTTCCTATTGGGACATGCAAACCAGGAATGTATTTCAAATATGAAAATCGTTATTGGATTATTGTTTCTAATGTTGACAACAATACGATATATGAGAAAGCTGTTGCGACTATCTGTAATTGGAAACTTGAATGGATAGATGAATACGGTGATCTTGTGGAACGATGGGCAGCCATTACATCTGCATCGCAGTACAACAATGGTGAAACAGGCATGAAGTTCTATTTCGTTAGAAGTGACCAGTTATACGTTACAATTCCGGACGATGATAAGTGTATCAATATTAAAGACAGAGAACGTTTCGTAATTGACAAAAGATGTAGATTGTATGAAAAATCGTTTGGCGATGATGTTAAAGTTGATACAAATAATTTGTTGTCAACGTATATGCTGACAAGAAGCGACACGATTCTATACGATTATCAAGGCGAAGGTGTTGTTTGCTTTATTGCCACACAGGATGAACAACATAAGAATGATGGTTTTTACCGTATCAATGGCACTGGTCATTGGTTATGTGACGTTCCGGAAGATAATGTTATACCGGAATTAGATGAATGCACAATCGAGTATGATTCAGATATTATCTACAATGGCATTGACGATGGAATATTTACAGCCAATTTTGGTGGTGAAAGCGTTACTGCTCATTGGACGATTGATTGTGATTTTTCAGAAGAACTTGAAACTTATGAAACTGATACATCAATTAGCATATCTGTTAATAATCCTAAACTTAACAACAAGTCTTTTGAATTGACTTTAACTGGCGATGGTTATAAACCGTCAACAATCACAGTTACAATACGGCCATTCATTTAATTTGGAGTAAAGCTATGTTGAATAAGAATATCAATGATCTTGGTTTATTCAAGGAAAAGATACACAAAGCGTTATTCCAAAATGACAATATTAAGAATTTAATTCTTGGTGATATGTCAGAAATGAATAGCGCACAATTAACAAAAAAATTTAACAAACACGTTAATTCACATTTATTTGTGGATGAAACGGTTATGGATACAGGAACTTATATTTACTATGATGTAACAATTCCAATTATTCATACGAACACGAAAGAATGCAAAGTAACGCTTTATGCCATTTGTCACAGAGATGTGGTTGATGGATGCTATGTTGAGGGTTATCACGGCAACCGCACAGACATTCTTTCACGTATGATTGAGGAAACGTTGCTTGATCCGGAAGTTAGGAATAAGTTTGGCATTGGAGAAATGAATTTAGACAGCGTAATCATTTATAATGCCACAAGGTTTTACGGTCGCATATTGACGTTCAGCGTTCCGAACTTTAGATGATTCTTAGCTATGGGACACTTCTCTCTCGCAAGCCGTTGTCGCTGTCAATCGGAAAAGTAAGGAAACCAACTATCTCAGATATTGAGGATGTTGGCTTTGAATCTTTTTACTTATATGAATCGTTTTTAAAAATGACACCAAACGACTTTTACACAGACTTAGATCAAGAAGGTGCAGAAGTCTTTTGGAATCATTTATCAGAAAAAGAAAAAGAAGAATGCACGATGTATGATGCAATTTGCCGAAATCCCAAATTGCAAGCAACCTATTGTGAACTGTTTACATTTTTCTTTGAAATAGAATGTGTAAAGTTTGTTGACAATGTATTCTTCTTACTTAAAAAAGATATAGACCTTACGGACTCAGAGAATAAAGAAGTTGCTGAAAATATAAGTGGAATAATTTTTAAAGATACGTTTGATAGCGTCTTATTTATACTTCAACAGGTTTGCGCAATCAATGATGATATGGAAACTCCCATTGAAGAAATGAAGTTTAAAAATAAGATGGCTAAAGAGATGTATCTGAAAATGCGAGAAGCCGAGCGGAAGAATAAGAAAAGCAAAGCTGCGAATCCAGATTTGCAGTTAGAGAATATTATTTCTGCCGTATCTAATCGGCATCCTTCAATAAATCCATTGAACGTACATGATTTGACAATATATCAACTGTTAGATTCATTCAACCGTTTGATGGCAAATGCAATATACGAAATAGATTCTACACGTGTATCTGTTTGGGGCGATGAAAAGAAAACTTTTAACGCTTCTCTTTGGTACAAGAATCATTTCAAATAAACAGATCGCTAAAAAAGCGGTCTATTTTTATGTCCAATTTTAAGGAGGAAAACTAAACATGAGTATTGGAAATAATTTTGCAAACAGACAGGTATGCGATGTTGATATTCGTGTGTTGAAGACAATGGCTCCGTTCTTGAAGTTTGATACAGCAAACACAACCGGCGTGTCCATTTCTTCTGATTCTGTTTATGCTATGGCAAAAGGTACGAGACGTATCGCTTTTCAGAATCCGCTTGAAGGCACAATGACAATTGAAGCACAGGTTTATCCGTTCAAGTTCTTTGCTATGCTTTCTGATGGCGTGATTGATGATGAAGCTATCTATGCTGACTCTCAGACGATTGAATGCGCAACTGCTGGCGAACTTTCTCTGACTGTTCCGACAAATGGAACTATCCAGGCAGGAACAGTTTTCGCTTATCCGGAAGGTGAGTTTGGCGATGAAGGTTCTGTTATCGCTGGTACATTTGCTTCTGGTAAGTTCACAGCTACAACCGCTAGTGATATCGCTGTTGGCGAAAATTATGTCGTTGGTTACGTTGTAAGCCGTACATCTACTGATGGTAATGCGGTTAAGTCTGTCACATTCAATAACAAGAGACTTCCGAAGGATTTCTATATCACAATGAAGACTCTTGACAAGGATGAAGATGGCGTTCTGACTCCGTTCCTTATCACTGTTTACAAAGCTACAATTCAGAGAAACTTTGAACTTTCATTCTCTTCTGAGGGTGATCCGG
>ODAI013182204.1_pt1 | contig 44695 bp, 49 predicted proteins | sample 1539321 | NCBI WGS metagenome assembly ODAI01 (sample SAMN02144231, study PRJEB22623) | gut metagenome | biome: sheep rumen | host: Ovis aries | place: New Zealand
AAGGTTTTATCGACGCACGCGAATATAAAAAATGTCAATCACCGCTCGGCGAATTTATCATCTACGCGGGCAAGGGCTTTGCCGAAAATAGATTCTTCGCCGTCAACTGGAATCTTGGAGACCTGCTAGACGAGGACGACGAGCACGAGGGAGCTTTGGACACAGTTGCTGACCTTGTCGGCTACGTCGTTAGCGGGCGCGTTTACTATCGCCTTGATGATGTCGGCAAATTCGTTAAGCTCTACGCCGCGCAAATTTGGAACGGACATAACGAACAGAATCAAAACCTTAAACGCGCCTGGAAATTTATCAAGTGGTACCGCGAATTTTATCCCGCGTTCGTAAAAGCTAACGTGCCGTATCGAGCCTACACTCATGGTCGCGACCCTATTTGCGAGGAGCCAGCTGAAAAAGTAGCTGATAACATTTCCGTTAAAGAATTCTTCGCGACTTTCGACCGCGCCGTTGAGGATTTCAAAAAACAATTTGAGGAGCTTAAAGATGAAAGTAATTGATTCCAAATCGTATCTAGTCGCCGAGCTTGCGTTGCCTTACGACCACACAAAATTTTTCAGGGTCTACAAGTCAGACCATTTGGGCTATCTCTTTCGCCCGATGAACCTTGCTAGCTGTCTCAACACCCAATACCCCACTAATAATTATTTCACTAAAAATGCTCGCAGAATGGTTTTCCCTAATACCAATGCTAATCGCAACCCGCTTTTTGACGAATGTAGCCTTAAACCGTTTAACAGAATTGGTCTCCCTGTATATTGATTTTTCACATGAGGACAATGACAAAATAACTATCGCAACTGAATTCAATGTTTGGGTTAAAGATAAAGTATTGCCGTTCTTCCTCGCCGATGAATCGCCAGTTAAAGTTAAGGAGCCGGCCGAACGTGGATTGCTAGAAAAGCTTGCCGAAGTAGTCGACGTGAGAACAGAGGATTTACTCAACGCTATTTTGCATTTGCGCGAAGATAATTTCCGCGAACGCCAAGCCGATTTAAAGGAGATATTATCATGATTGAAACTAGAGAAGATGTCACCCGCGTGCTTTTGGACGCTGGCTTTGAGAACTTCAGCACCGACCGGATTAGCGGGCAAGCCGTCTTAATGTTCCGTTGCTTTTGTATGGAGTATGGCGAAGAAAATTTGAAACGGGCGATTGCGGAAAGTTTCCACCGTTACTCCGGTCGCGATGACACTTTGCGCGAAGCCCTTTACATTAAATCCGCGTGGCATGATGTCTTCGACACGTTGCTTGATAATTTGAAACGCTCCAAAGTCAACATTCCGGCTTACAAAATCAATCCGCCTGGTCACGTCTACCACGACGGCGTTATTGATATTTTTCGGGCTGGTAATTCGTATCTTATCCGCTTAGATGACCTTAGACTTCGTTTGACGGGCATAGCTACACCGGAAGAGATTCGCGGCGCGGTGACTGTCGGCTACTTCGACGGCGATAGCTATTTTCTAGCCTTGAAGGACGTTACGGCGGTTCTTGGCAAGCTCAAAGGCACTGAAAATTTAATCAAATATTTTAGGTTAAAAATTCTTATGGAGCCGACGCCAGGCAAAGTGATTCCGGTTGACTTCGACATTAAGCCTTGCGAATTCGCGGATTATCGCGGCGGCGAGTTTAGGATTTATAAAGGTGAAGGCTTTGGAGAAAATAAATTCTTCGTGCGTCCGCAGGAAATTGCCGATTTGATTGAAGAGCGTCATTGGTTCGCGCCTAAACCTTTTGTTGAGACGGCTTTAACCGCTGGACTTTTCGAGCGCAAAGGGCAACAGTATTGCCGATTGAATTACGCTGGATATATCGTGCGACATTATCTGACGCGGCTGTGGAACGGCAAGAACGAAGCTAACGACTTCATTGTTAAGGGTTGGGCTTTTATCGATTGGTTTGAAAAGTTTTATCCCGACTTCCTTAAAAGGCACGTTGCCTACGTCTGCGGAGCGATTAAGCCGCCCGATACTGACTTTGAAGAGCCGGTGTGAGGAGTGAATTAAATGGATAAATACAAGGTGGCATTTTTTAAGCTGTATGAAGAGTACCGAGAAATAGGAGATTGCGGCGATTGCCCCGTTATCGATAACGGCGACGGCACTTGCCCCGCGCTTTATGCGGACGGCTCCGGCTCCGACGAATCACTTTGCCGCGAACAGATTCTTAATTGCTATATGAGAATGCAAAATGACTGATAACGAAAAGAAACTCCGTCGGGCGTTGGAATGGCTGATTAACCTGCACGAAGACGCTATCAACAGAGACGGCGACTATTGCCACGAATTTTGCCCCGTGCGCAATAAATCAGGATATTGCCTTGCAGAGACCATTGAAGAATATTTTGACGCAGAGCTTGACCATTGGGAACGCGACTATCAAAAGTGCATGGAATTGCAAGTGGATTATTACACGGAAAAAGCTAACGGATAGGGGGTTTGGAGATGTATCAAGAAAAAAGTTTCCAGACGACGAAAGGCAATGTCGGCGAAAAAATATACCGCACAATCCGCGAAAGCGACGGTTATACCTTAGCGCACATGTTCAAAGATTTTCCAAATGGCGCGGGCATTAGAGACGTTGATTTTATCTGTCAAAATGAAACGCGAACTTTTCTCGGCGAAGTTAAAGCCCATGACATGAAAACTTTTCACGGTGAGCCGGTCTTCTTCTTGAAAAAGCAGGAATTCACGCGCTCAACCAAATTTGCCAAGCAACAGGAAAGAGACATTGAATTTGCCTTTGTAGATAGCGTCACCAATAAAGTCTATATCGCTCCTGCCAAACGCCTTAAGCAAATTTTTAACTGTCACATGTTGCGCTTCCCTATGGAGACAAAGCTCCCCTATGGTGTTTGCTGGGCATTTCATGTCGGGCAATTCAACGAAGTCAGAGATATTCCCACACATCTTATTCCGGTTCTTCGCAACGCTCAAATACCTAATTGGAAATAAGGAGATGTTTTCATGAATACAGTTAATTTAACCGGCAACCTCACCCGCGACCCCGAACTCCGCCACACGCAATCCGGCAAGACTTTATGCCGTTGCGGTATCGCCGTCAATCGCACGAAAGACACCGTTGACTTCTTCAACCTGCTCGCGTGGGATAAAACCGCCGAATTTATTAGCCAATGGTTTAAGAAAGGCAATGGCATTGAAATCGTCGGGCGGCTTCAATCGTCGTCCTACGAAAAAGACGGCGTCAAGCACACTGCCGTTGATGTCGTCGTTCTTAGTGCTGAATTCCCTAAATCTAAACCACAAGATTCTGATTCAACGCCGCGCCGCGAAGATAAGCCGCAACCGCGCAGTAATACTCGTGACGACTTCGACGGCGAACCCATTGACCCTAACGACATGCCCTTTTAAGAAAATTCCCTTCTAATATTCGCCCACTTTCTTTTTGGAGGCTGAATCATGAAAAAGACCATAAGTCACGAAATGTTTTTAAGCTTAATCTCCGATATTCGCGTTGTCATCGACGTGCTTGTTGAGAACAACCTTATTTCCAACGCTGACTTTGTCGCCCGCCGCGATAAGGTTTATGATGAACTTGACAGTTTGTCCGTCCACGACGACAAAGAAAAGGATTTGCATACCGCTGACTAAGGGGGCTACGTAAACATCCCCACGCCTAAAGGCGGGGGCTTTCGACAATTAAAAAATTTTAATTCGTCGGGGCTGGTTTACACAGCCTCTATCCTGTAAAGCCGCAAGGCTTATCAGGCTACATTTTCGCAAAATATTCAATGCTCCGTTCACATCGGCATTCAGGACAAATCCTGTCGCCGATTTATATTGTCCGCGAGTAATTCTTCTGCCGCTAAATTTGTACGGTTGCGAATTATTTGCGTCGTAGGTCGGCAAAAAGTCATCGTCAAAGAAACTCGCCTTTGACGTGTAACTCTCTTCTTGCTCCACGTATCGAATCTCGTACAGTTCGCAAAGATATTTGAGTTTTTTACAGAGCTTGCCGTGCGGAATTTGAACGAAGTTTTGATTATTCTGCTTGCCAATATTAATTTCTATTTTCCAGTCGGCATTATAACCGACGACGATATTGCCAATCCGATTTTCAACGCAGTAATCGACGATTCGCCTTGCCGCAACGCTCATTGCGTGATTCACTCGCCGATTGCGCTTTCGCAGGTTCAAATATTGCCGTCGAGTAAAAAATTTTATCCCGTGTTTGTCCTTCTCTGATTGCAATCTTGCATTTTCCTTGTTGAACAAGCGGTTATAACTTTTGAGATTTTTCCCATCGACGATAAACGCCGACCCGCCGCTTGTAACACTCGTTGCCAGATTATCCAATCCTAAGTCGATACCCAAAAATTTATTGGGGTCTAAATCAGTTTCAATCGGTTCCTTGTCGTAGACCAATTCCAACTCAAAGAATTGAGCTTTGAACTTCGGGTGAATTCTGATTTCTTTAATCAATTTGCTGTCAATGTGCGGTGGAACTCGGAATTTCAGTGCCATTGGCAGAAAAAAAAAACCGTCTTTAGTGCCGAGCGATTTGTAATTCTCACTCTCTTTGCAAATGTGATAATTAGCCAAGTAGTTTAAATATTTTTTCTCGGCAAAGTAGAATTGGCGGACGCTATAGAGAGCTTCATTGTAGCATAATCGCTAGCTTTTTCAACTAAAAGCAAGAGCGGTAAACCTAATATTTTTTAAGGTTGACAAAGCAACTACGAGAATATATCATTTGCAACGCTGATTATATTCTTGTGGAGGTTTTTTGATGAAAACATTTAGCGTTAGAGAACTGACTTTTGCAGCATTATTCGTAGCATTGATAGTAATAGGAACTTTCGTAAGAATTCCTGTCGGCGGCGACTATTACACCTTGCAATTTTTGTTTACGTTGCTTGCGGGATTGGTTTTGGGCGAAAAACTCGGAACTTTATCTGTAACAGCGTATGTTTTACTGGGCTTGCTCGGTGTTCCGGTTTTTGCGTCTGGAGGCGGGCTTGCATATCTCTTTCAGCCAACTTTCGGCTATTTAATCGGATTTATTTTGCAAGCGTGGTTTTGCGGGCGATTTTCGCGAAGAATTTCCGACGTAACATTTAGAAATTTGCTGTTAATAAACTTCGGCGGCATGCTGATAGTCTATGTAATCGGAATGGCTTGGTTTTATATCGTCTCCAATTTTATAATCAACGCGCCAATAGCATTTTGGACAATGTTTTTCTATAGCTTTGTTTTACAGGTCGTGCCCGACGGATTACTTTGCGTCGCGGCGGCGGCTTTAGCTCTACGCTTTAATAAGTCGAATTTATGGTTGTGATAAAATGAGCAAAAAAATTTTCGTTACAGGAACCGGAACCGACGTTGGAAAAACTTTCGTAGCCGCTTTGATGATAAAAAAACTTCGCGAGGCGGGAATTTCTGCCGGATATTATAAAGCGGCGGCATCGGGCGACGAAATTGAAAATATTCCTGCCGATGCCTTTTATGTAAAGAAAATCGCCGGCTTGAATTGCGATATGAAAAATTTTGTCTCGTATTCCTATACAGAATCAGTTTCGCCACATTTGGCTGCTAAGATTTTTAATCGTCCAATAGAAATTTCCGTGATTAAAAGAGATTTTGCGGCGGCGGAGAAAAATTTTGATTTTCTGACGGTCGAAGGGAGCGGCGGCATAATTTGCCCGTTGCGCTTTGACGATAAAATTTTAATGCTTGATGACGTGATTAAAAATCTAAATTTGTCCGTCGTAGTTGTCGTTGATTCTAAACTCGGCGAAATAAATTCTGCCGTATTGACTGTTGAGCATTTGCTTTCTAAAAAAATTCCCGTCAAGGGCTTGATATTCAATCGCTTTGATGAAAAAAATTTGCTACACGTCGACAACAAGAACGTTATCGAAAAAATTACAAAGTTGCCTGTGCTTGCAACCGTGAAAAAAAATATCGCCGACCTTGATATTTCAATCGAAAAATTAACTGCAGTCTATGAATAAATTATAATAAAACTCCTGAACCTTTCGAGGCGCGGGAGTTTTTTTGACGCCAAAATTTTTCTGTGATAAACTGGCGGCGAAATGGAGGTTGAAATTTTGAACGATAAAAAAATTCACACGGAAGATTATGACGACGAGATTGACGAAGAACAACACGAAGACAAATTGCCCGACGTAATGCCCAAAGAAGATGACGAAGATGAGGAAGAGGAAATAGAAGCTCATTCTTTCGACGCGGAAAATGCAAAAGTCGAAGTTGTTATGGGCGATTACAGCGCGGACCAAATTCAGATTCTGGAAGGGCTGGAGGCTGTCAGACTTCGTCCGGGTATGTACATCGGCTCAACTTCGGAACGCGGACTTCATCACTTGGTTTATGAGGTCGTCGACAATTCGATTGACGAGGCATTAGCGGGCTTTTGCACCGAGATTAACGTAACGATTGAGGCAGATAATTCAATCACAGTCAGCGATAACGGGCGCGGTATTCCGGTCGACATGCACGAGAGCGGCAAGCCTGCTGTCGAAGTTGTCTTGACGGTTTTGCATGCTGGCGGGAAATTTGGCGACGGCGGCTATAAAGTCAGCGGCGGACTTCACGGCGTGGGCGTCAGCGTCGTCAATGCGCTTAGCAAATCTATGGAAGTCGAAGTTAGGCGCGACGATAAAATTTATCGCATAACCTTTTCACGTGGTCAAACCGTCAGTCCGCTTAAAGTTATCGGTACGGCGCAGGATACCGGAACGACCGTTCACTTTCTGCCCGATGACGAAATTTTCACAGTCAAGGAATTCAATTTCGACACGCTCAAGCATAGATTGCGCGAACTTGCTTTTCTCAACAGCGGCATAACTATTACCTTGACCGATAAGCGCGCGGGTGGTGAAGAAAGAATTTTTCATTTCGACGGCGGAATAAAATCTTTCGTCGAGCATCTTAATCGCAAGAAAGAAAAAATTAATCCCGCGCCGATTTACTTCAACGGGCGCAAAGATGACGCGGTTGTCGAAGTCGCTATGCAATATACTGACAGCTATCAGGAAAATATTTTTAGTTATGTCAACAATATCAACACTGAAGAAGGCGGCATGCATTTAATTGGCTTCCGCACAGCGTTGACGAAAGTCGCTAACGAATTTGCTAAGCGACATAATCTTTTCAAGAGTAACGACAATAGCTTAAGCGGCGAAGATGTTCGCGAAGGTTTGACGGCGGTTATCAGCGTCAAGCTTCATAATCCGCAATTTGAGGGGCAAACTAAAACTAAACTCGGCAACGTCGAAATTCGGTCGTTAGTTAGTGCTGTTGTTGTTGAGAGTCTCAGCGAATTTTTTGAGGAAAACCCCGCGATAACGAAAAATATTCTGGAGAAAGCAGTAATGGCGGCGCGTGCTCGTGAGGCGGCTCGTAAAGCTCGCGAATTGACGCGCAGGAAAAATGCGCTGGAAATTTCAAGCCTGCCCGGCAAACTCGCTGATTGTTCCATTAAAGACCCCGACAAAGCGGAAATTTATATTGTCGAGGGCGATAGCGCGGGCGGTTCCGCTAAGCAGGGGCGCGATAGAAGATTCCAAGCGATACTTCCTCTGCGCGGAAAAATTTTGAACGTCGAAAAGGCGCGTCTTGATAAAATTTTCGCCAACGCCGAAATTCGCACGATGATAACGGCATTTGGCACGGGCATTAGCGAAGACTTCGACATTAGCAAGCGACGCTACGGAAAAATTATTATCATGACGGACGCCGACGTTGACGGCGCACATATCCGGACTTTGCTCCTAACTTTTTTCTATCGCTATATGAAACCGCTTGTTGAGCGCGGACACATTTTCATTGCACAGCCGCCGCTTTATCAAATTCGCAAGGGAAAAGAGCATTGGTACACCTACAGCGACGACGAACTTTCTAAAAAACTCGACGAAGTCGGGCGCGACGGCGCAACTGTTCAGCGATATAAGGGCTTAGGCGAAATGAATCCCGAACAACTTTGGGAAACGACTATGGACCCTATGACGCGAACAATGCTCCGCGTTGAAGTTCAAGACGCAGTAGAGGCGGACGAACTCTTTACAATTTTAATGGGCGACCAAGTCGCGCCGCGTCGGCAATTCATTGAGGAAAATGCTTTGCTCGTCAAGAACTTAGACATTTAAAAAAGACTCCCGCAGGGAAAATACTTGCGGGAGTTTTAAATTTTATGGAGATGATTTAATCTTCGTCGTTGTGTTGATATTTCGTGTGGTAGTGAACGATATAAATTCCTTTGCCGGTGATGTGGCGAATGTCATCAATGTAGCAAAATTGGCGCGTCTTGGGATAAACCAAAATGTCGCCCTCGTAAATTTCTTGGCTATCGTTCATGATAAGCGTACTCTGTTCGGTCTCGCTGAAGAAAGCAGTAACGAGCGGCGGGACTTCGCGATTGTCGCGCACGTGCACGAAAACATTTGGTTGAAGTCCAGCGGCTCCCTCAAAATAGTCGTCCAAAACAATTTTCAAATTGGCGTCCATTACTTTTCCTCCCATATCATTTTTGGCGTATTTTATAGGAAATGCGTTGCCGTTGTCAAATAGAAAATGGCGTAGCATTCATTTCGAGTTTCGGATTGTTATCGCTTATCCAGCCCAGTGCCCATTCATTTTCGACGAGCAAAACCGGATTTTCTGCGCGGTCAAGGACGAACATTCCCCTATCAATTCCGCGCAGATTTGTCGGCAAAACTTTCACACCGTCAGTAAATCTAAGCCAACGCGCAACTTCAAACGGCAACATTGTCATTAAAATATCAACGCCGTATTCCGACTTCAGCCGATATTGCAGAACTTCAAATTGCAACGTGCCGACCGTGCCGACGACATAAGATTCAGTGCCCGCGCCAACTTGATTGAAAAGTTGAATCGCGCCTTCCTGCGTCAGCTGGTCGATACCTTTAGCGAATTGTTTGCGCTTCATAGTGTCCTTAGCTTGAACGCGAGCAAATTTTTCCGGCGGGAAGGTCGGGAAATCTTCAAACTTAAATTTATGCGCGGCGTCAGTCAGCGTATCGCCAATTCCGAAAATTCCAGAATCGAATAGCCCGACAATATCGCCCGGAAAAGCTTCGTCGATAATCTGTCTGTCCTGCGCGAGGAATTGTTGCGGTTGCGATAGCTTAACGAGTTTATCTGTCGGCGCGTGCCAGACCGTCATATTGCGTTCAAATTTTCCGGAACAAATTCTTATGAAGGCGAGCCGGTCTCTATGCGCGGGATTCATGTTGGCTTGAATTTTGAACACGAACGCTGAAAATTTTTCGTCTTCCGGCTCAATAACGCCGTCACTTGAAAGACGCGGCGCAGGTGGCGGAGCAAGCCGCAAATATTCTTCTAAAAAATTCTGCACGCCAAAATTCGTCATAGCCGAGCCAAAGAACGTCGGAGTCAATTCGCCCGCGTCGATTTTAGCTTTGTCAAAAATTTCACCCGCCTCGTCAAGCAACATTAAATCATCTTGGAGCGCGTCAAAATTTTCTTGCCCGACGCGCTTTATAACTTCGGGGTCGTCGGAGGCGAAAATTTCCGAAATTCTTTCCTTTTGTCCGTGCGTCGTATCTTCCGCGAAAAGTTCAATCTGATTTTTCTGCCGGTCGAAGACGCCCAAATATTTTCCGTCGGTGCCAATCGGGAAGTTCATGGGATAAGTTGGAATGCCCAAAACTTTTTCAATCTCGTCGAGAAGGTCGAGCGGAATTTTGCCGTAGCGGTCGAGCTTGTTTATAAAAGTAAAAATCGGTATGCGCCGTTCACGACAAACTTTGAAAAGTTTTTTTGTCTGCGCCTCAACGCCCTTTGCCGCGTCGAGAATCATAACCGCGCTATCGACCGCCATTAGCGTCCGGTAAGTATCTTCGGAAAAATCTTGGTGACCGGGCGTGTCTAGAATATTTATCCTGCAGCCGGCGTAGTCGAATTGCAAAACAGAACTCGTAACCGAAATGCCGCGTTGCTTTTCAATTTCCATCCAGTCCGAAACCGCATGACGTTGCGTTTTGCGCGACTTTATCGAGCCGGCAAGATGAATCGCACCGCCATAGAGCAAAAGTTTTTCAGTAAGCGTCGTCTTGCCCGCATCGGGGTGCGAAATTATCGCGAATGTCCGCCGCTTGTTTATTTCTTCAATCAGTGTCAAAATTTTTGGCTCCCTTCAAGTTTTGTTTGCCATTGTACACCAGAAAAACTTTTCGGGCAAAAAAAAACTCGACCGTAGCCGAGAAAAAATTTTCAGTAGTTAAAATTTATTTTAACAAGAATTGGTTTCCACATCGGTGGCAAATGTATGTATTGCGCCAGCGTTCATATTCTTTAGGATAAATTTCGTTATTATATTTTTCAGCGTCAATGCTTCCCTTGAAAAAAACTAAAGCAATCGCACCTAAGACAAGACCAGCAAGGAAACTATCAATCCCAAACAGATAAGCCAAACCTCCAAAAATCAGCCCGGCTACCCAAGACGTTTCCATTTTAGCTGGTGGAGCTACAGCTTGCGCTAAATCGGTTGCGGCTTGTCCTTCCGTCGTTGCTTCGTATTTTCCAAAAGTCGTCGTCGACGTATGACTAACCGTGCCGCTCATGTAAATCACTTCACATTTTTGAATATTCTCCGAACCGCAATGCGGACATTTAAATTCTCTCACAAAAAGTTACCTCCCATTTAAAATTTTCGGTAACAATTATAGCGAAAATTTTTTGTCCGTTGGTTAGCTGGCAGGACACTCGGAAAATTTTTTGTCAAATTCGTTTGCGTTTCTTCACAACGATTAAAATTCCCGCGAAGATTAATACCATGCCAATAATTATTTGCACGGTCAGCGGCTCGCCTAAAAATACCACGCCACCCAATACGCCGACAATCGGCGCGACTAATGCTGCGATTGACGCCGTGCTTGCTTCAATGTGCGTCAAAACATAATTCCACAGGAAAAACGCTAACGCCGACGCCAATGCGCCATTATAAATCACGCACAGCACCGCCGGTAAGCACCAATTTATTTCGCCTTGCGGGAATATCGATGAATACATTACAAGGCTTATCGCGCCGAAAACCATTTGCCACGTCGTCAGCTGAACCATATCACATTTTGTAAGCTTGAGCTTTACGACGATATTTGATACCGCCATAATCATTGCGCCCAAAATTATTATGAACGCCGCGCTTAAATCGTCGACGCCCTGCAAGCCCATTAGCACATACAAACCGAGCATTGCTAGAAACAGCCCGAAAAATTTTATCCGTGTGAGTTTTTCATTGAGCGCGAAATGTGCTAAAATTGCCGTCCAAAGCGGCGCGGTGTAATTCAAGACCGCCGCCATGCCCGCGCTTATCGTTTGCATTCCAACCTGCGCGGCTATGTTATTTAGGTTCAGTTGTAAAATTCCCGTCAAGATTATCCACGGCAAAAATTTCGCGTCGGGCAACGGTATCTTTTTCCAGTACGCAACCGCTAACAAAATCAATGCGCCTGAACTAAATCGCCACGTCACGAACAAAATCGGCGGGAAATATGTATTCGCCGTTTTCATAACAACCCAATTCAAGCCCCAGATTAACCATATCGTTGCGAGTGCTCGCAACATTTTATCACGACCTTATAAGGAAATCTGCGGCAAGATTAAAATAAATTTCCTGTACTGTCAAGAATTACGCGACGAAATAACCTTAATGACATTTTAATAAAACTTATGATATAATAACTAAAATCTTGGCGAAGGGAGGTCGCACCTTGAAGAAGAAAATTTTGGCAGGAATATTTATAGTTTCGTTAATCAGTTCGGCGTTGACTTTAGGCTTTGTATGTTTCTTGCTGGATTTAAATACCAAAAACGCTTTTGAGCTTGGAAGATTTTTCGCGGCGATGAGGTTTATAGAAGGGCATTACGTGCAGGAGGTTGAGCGCGGCAAATTAATTGACGGGGCAATAGGCGGCATGGTCAATTCTCTTGGCGACCCGCATTCAATTTATCTTGCGCCACAACTTTATAGCCAACTCCGCGCAGAAACTAGCGGCGCATTTGGCGGAATCGGCGTTTACATGAGTTTTAAAAATGGCGGCGTCCAAATTATGAACGTTATTCCCGACAGTCCAGGCTACAAAGCAGGACTTTTGGCGGGCGATAAAATTTTAGCTGTGAACGGTCAGCCCGTCGAAGAAATTTCTCCAGGCGAAGTCGCTATCAAAATTCGCGGTGAAATTGGTACGCAAGTCGAATTGCTAATCGGTCGCGAAGGCTACGAGGATACGACTTACATTTTGACGCGGGAAAATATCAAAGTCAAAACGGTTGCTGGCAAAATGATTGATGAAAAGCTCGGTTACATTAAAATTTCAAATTTCAGCGAGAACACCGGCGAAGAATTTAAGTCGACACTTTCCGAACTCGAAAGCGCAGGCATGAAAGGTTTCGTTCTTGATATGCGGCAAAATCCCGGCGGCGTTATAACAAGTTGCATTGAAATTGCGCGGGAACTTGTACCGGCAGGAACGATTGCTTCAGTGATTCAGCGCAACGGCGAAAAAGAAGTTTATACTTCTGATTTGGCGGCGGTGAAGTTCCCGATAATTATTCTGCTCGACAAAAATAGCGCGAGTGCCGCCGAATTGCTATCGGGTGCGTTGCAGGATACTAAAGTTGCGCTTGTCGTCGGCGAAAAATCTTATGGCAAAGGCTCCGTGCAAACACTCATTCCTATGATGCACGAAGACGGATTGAAACTCACAATCGCGAAATATTACACGCCGAACGGTCGTAGCATTGACGGCGAAGGCATTGCTCCCGACGTGGAAGTAACTTTATCGACGACGCCTAATCAAATGTACGAACTCGAACTTAACGAAGAACAAGACCCGCAACTTGCTACGGCGGAAAATCTTTTGCGGCACCAAGTCGACGCCGGAAAAATTCTATTCGACGACGGCTTTTGGAAAACGTCTTAAGACATGTTTTTAACCTACTTTCTTTCAGCGAAGAAAGAAAGTAGCAAAGACCCGCTTTAAAAGCGGGGGAACAGTTAGGACGCGGCGATAACGTTAGAACGGCGAAACGCTAAATCGCGTACACTGTTTGGTTACTTTTTAAAAGTAACCGCTGCTATTTTGCATCACGCAAAAGCGCGGCGCGAGTCGTCATCCATGACGGCTCGATTTGGTTGGTTTTTATTTTTCATTTTTAATTGGCATTATACAAAAAGCCCCCTGTGTGATTGCAGAGGGCTAATTTTATTTTTTCTTCCTGAAGTAAAGCCAGGCGATTATCAAAATGCTGACTATGATAAACGCTACGCTGAATTTATGTCCGAGTTCTAGCAGATATTCCCAATTATCACCGAGCAGGACGCCAGCATAGAGAATTAACGCTGTCCACGGCAACGAGCCGGCAAAAGTATAGAACAGGAACGGCGGGAATTTTACCTTAGCGAAGCCAGCTGGCAATGATATAAACGTTCTGATAATCGGCAACATGCGACTAAAGAACACTGCGCGGATACCGTATTTATCGAACCAGTTTTGCGCAAGGTCAACATGCGACTTTTTAATCAGAAAATATTTGCCGTACTTGTCAACGAACTTTCTGCCACCCGTCGCGCCCACGACATAAGCGAAAATCGAACCCGCCATGCCGCCAATCATACCGGCAATCATTGCGCCGGTAAAAGTCATTCGCTCCGCGCTGACAAGATAACCTGCGAAACCTAAAATCAATTCGCTTGGCACGGGGATACATGCATTTTCCATAGCCATTAGGATAGCAACGGCAAGATAACCCCATGAATCAATGAAAGTCAAAAAAGCTTGGGATATTTGCTCCATAGTTTAGAAATCCTTAAAATTTTCTCCGTAACCGTAATGCTCAATGACGTAATCCAAATCCTTATCGCCGCGCCCGCTCAAGTTCACGAGGATTGAGCCTTTGCCCATTTCCTTAGCGAGTTTCATCGCATAGGCGACGGCGTGTGAACTTTCAAGCGCAGGGATAATGCCTTCATAGCGACTAAGTTTGAAGAAGGCGTTGACTGCTTCCAAATCGCTGGCGACTTCGTATTTAACGCGCCCAATTTCGCGCAGGAAAGCATGTTCGGGACCGACACTAGGATAATCGAGACCGCTGGCAATCGAATAAACCGGCGCGGGTTCGCCGTTCGCGTCCTTAAGCATAATCGAGTTAAAGCCGTGCATAACGCCTTCCGAACCGTAACTCATTGACGCGGCGTGCTCGCCTAAAGTTTTTCCGCGTCCGAGCGGCTCAACGCCGACAATTTCAACCGGGTCATTAATGAACGGCAGGAAAAATCCAATCGAATTGGAGCCGCCGCCAACGCAAGCAGTTATCACGTCGGGGAATAATCCTGTCATTTCTTTGAACTGTTCGCGAGCCTCTTCGCCGACGACGTATTGAAAATCGCGAACCATCATCGGGAAGGGGTGCGGACCCACGACAGAACCAATGCAATAAATAGTTTCCTTGTAGTTTTGCAGATAATCTTCAAAGGCGGCGTCGACAGCTTCTTTTAAAGTTTTCGCGCCCTTGTCGACTGAAACAACATTTGCGCCCAAAACTTTCATGCGGGCGACGTTAGGAGCCTGTTTAGCAATATCGACTTCGCCCATATAAATTGTGCATTCAAGCCCGAAGAAAGCGGCGGCAGTAGCGAGCGCGACGCCGTGTTGACCGGCTCCGGTTTCGGCGATAATGCGTTTTTTGCCCATGAACTTTGCAAGAAGTCCTTCGCCCATGCAGTGATTAAGTTTATGCGCGCCGGAATGGTTTAAATCTTCGCGCTTGAGATAAATTTGGCAGTTGCCGAGCTTGCGGCTAAGATTTTCGCAGTGATAAACGGGCGTGGGTCTGCCTTGAAATTCGCGACGAATGCGGCGCAGTTCATTAATAAACTGCGACGAGTGGCAGATTGTCAGATAAGCCTGCGTAATTTCTTCCATAGCGGGAACGAGTTGGGGCGGAAGATATGCGCCGCCGTATTTGCCAAAAAAGCCGTCTTCCGAAGGATATTTTTTAAGATAAGTTGAGTAGTCCATTTTTAAACCTCCAAAAAATATTTCGCGTGCGATTGAATTTTAGCAAGCTGTCACGGGTGCCGAAGCACCCCACGTTGAATATTTTTTAGAGTAGGTTAGATGTTGCATAAGAAAACCTCCTAAAACAAAATGCCCTGCGTAATTCGTTGCGAAACTGGAAATTTCCTGCAAGAATTCAAATTTTAATTTTGACGGTGGTTTTAGTGTTCGGGCGGATTTCAAAATCGCGCTCGGCGGGAATAGAAATTTTGATAATGAATTTATCGTTAGGCTGTTGCTGTTCGGCGAACTCGTTAGGGATAGTCGGCGGCGCGGGAGTTTTATTTTTCCTGTACTTGTCGACAATCGCTTTGATTTTGGAATTGGTATCGGGATTTTCTACAACTTGCGTTTCAGCTTGAACGGCTTGCGGCGGCTCGGCGGGAGTTTCAGCGGGTGGAGGTTCGGTCGGCGGCGTTTCAGCAGGTTGAGTTTCAGCGGCTTGACCGTCGCCGATTAACTGCGCGGGTGCTTTTTCAGTCGTAGGGATTTCGGGCAATTCGATAGGCTCTGGAGCTTCTTTAACTTTTTCCGTGACATTGGGTTTAATTTTTTCAATGACGGTGCCGACAAGTTCTTTTCCGTCTATAGTGTAAGTTGCGAGCTTGCCGAGCGGGATTTTATTAAAAATTTCTTCCGTTACTTCGACTTCAAGCCAAAGTTCGCGACTGTCGCCGATTCTTGAAATGCTGTCACCGGCAACAATTTCCTCATCGACTTCGACGCCATAATAAATCGTTCCGCTGACCGGCGCGATAACATTTTTTTCGCGAGCCTCTTGCTTAGCGGCGTTTAGAGACAATTCAGCTTGCTTTATCGCTTGGTCGGCACCAGCAAGAACTTCGGCGGGCGTCGCTCTGAACTCGTCGACGTATTCTGTATAATATTCGACAGTCGGCTCCGAATAGGACGGCGATTGAGATTCAGCGAGCGCACTTTCATAGGCGCGGCGGGCGGCGTCTCTTTGCACCGCGCTGACTGCGCCCATTTCAAAAAGCTCCGCCATACGATTTGCGCGTTCTTCCAATTTTGCCAAATTTCCTGACGACCCAGAATAGGAACCGGGCGGCGGCGTGATAACTCTTTCGCGCTGAACGGGAACTTTCACCCATTGTCCGGCGGCAAGTTCGGCGTAATTATCTTTGGCAAGTTGCACGGTATTTTCCAGCTGCTGAATTTCTTCTTCCGTGATAGCAACTTCCAAACGCGCAATAACGTCACCGGCTTTAACCTCTGCGCCGTCGTCGAATAAAATTTCCTTGACTTTGCCATTAGCCAAGACACGAACTGAAACCATAGTGCCGGCAACTTTAGCGTTGTCTAGCTCAATGACTTCGTCTTTATGCCAATATTTGTACTCGGCATAACCGATAATCGACGCCAGCACAATCACGCCAGCCAAGCCGAATCGAATTATATTTTTAAGGTTGTCAGTTATATCAATACGTTGCATTTCGTTAGCTCCAATTAAAAATTTGCGCCGCTATTCTACAACACGCAAAAAAATTCCACAACCCGCGCAGGCTGTGGAAAATTTTTATTCGGCGTCGTAAATTTCTTTCAGCAGAGTTTCTTTGCGAAGTTCTAAGCAGTGACAAAAATTTTTATCGGCGTCAATATTTTTAATCGTGTCTAGCAAAATATTTCCGATAAGTTGCGCGTCGTCGAAAAAAATTTCCTTCATGACGTTATGCGACCAAACGCGAATTCCTTCCCCGTAGTTGACGACGAACGACAAATTTGCATAGCATGCGCCGATTTCCCGCGCCAAATAAACTTCGGGAGCGAGACTTTGCCCGACAATATCGGCGTGCCCATTAAGCATAGAAATTTCCGCAGGGCTTTCAAAATGCCTCCCGTCCGTCACGGCATAAATCCCGCGCTCGAAAATCCGCCCGTCGAAAAGTTTCTTAGCTGAATCAAAAAGTTTTCCGCGCAGGTCTGGACAAAGGGCGTCGCGCATTATCAGCAAAAATTTTCCGTCAAGCTGAACATCTTTTCTATTGGACAAGTCAAGGTAATCATCGGGAATAAGCAAATCGCGAGGATTAAGCAAACGATTGACGGTGCCGACGCCGCCTTCAGATAAAATTTTTTTAACGCCGGCTTCCCTGAACGTCCAGAAAATTTGCCGCGATGAATCTGCGCGGGTAACGCCGCTCCGCCAGCCGTGCATTTTACACGTCAGAAAATTTTTCCCGCCGACTTCGCACAATCTGAACGCCGGACTTTTCCCGTAAGGCGTCTCGAAAAATAAATTGTCTGCTAAAATCTGCGCGTCCGCAAAATTTTTCGGAAAGTTACTGCTAAGCGTGCCCGACCCGCCGATTATTGCAAAATCACAAGTTGGAATATTCATGCTGATTCCTTAGTTAAGTTGACTTCATCTAGCGGCAAAATTTTTGGTTGCTCTTCACCATTTATACAAGCTTCCGTTATGACGATTTTACGCGGCTCGTCCGATTTGGGAATTTCAAACATGACATCAAGCATAACGTCTTCGATAATCCCTTTGAGCGAACGCGCACCGGTTTTGCGTTCGATAGCTTTTTTTGCAACTGAGCGCAGTGCTGCCTCTTCAAACTCAAGCTTGACATTATCCATTGCCAAAAGTTTTTCATACTGTTTGACGGGCGCGTTTTTCGGCTCGGTTAAAATTCTGAGCAAGGCGTCTTCGTCAAGTGTTTCAAGCGTGCAGATAACCGGCAAGCGTCCGATAATTTCCGGAATAATGCCGTACTTCATTAAATCTTCGGGGCGCACTTGGTGAATCAGCTCATTGAATTTTTTATTAGCGTCCTCTTTAGACGGAACTTCAGAGCCGAAACCGATAGCCGCTTCACCCTTCTTAATGCGCTTTTCAATAATTTTCTCAATGCCGACGAACGCGCCGCCGCAAATGAACAGAATATTTTTCGTGTCAACTTTAATCGTAGGTGCTTCAGGGTGCTTACGTTGCCCGCGCTCGGTGAATTCGACGACGCTACCTTCCAACATTTTCAAAAGCCCTTGCTGAACGCCTTCGTGTCCAGGGTCGGCAGTTATGGAATTATTCGCGCCGGACTTGCGAGCGATTTTATCGAACTCGTCAAGATAAATAATGCCGTGTTCAGTTTTGGCAACGTCCATGCCCGCCGCGTAGTAGAGATTGCGAACAGCAACTTCAACGTCCGCGCCGACAAAGCCCGCTTCAGTCAAGCTTGAGGCGTCCGTCACGGCGAAGGGAATATCCAAAAGTTTCGACAGGTGAGAAAGCATAGCGGTTTTGCCGCAACCAGTCGGACCGATGATTATGACGTTGGACTTGTCGATTTCGTCGGCAACGCCGTGATTATCAACGTCGTACTTCATGCGCTTATAATGATTGTACGCCGCAACGGACAGAATTTTTTTCGCGCGTTCCTGCATTATGATAAATTCGTCGAGATATTTTTTAATAATATGCGGCTTATTTTTAGCGAGCAGGTCGCCGAGATTGTTTTTAAAACTTTTCCTGCCTCTGTAAGTTTTGTTGCCTTCTTCGTCTTCGATGAAGTGATAAATATTTTTTATACAGCTTTTGCAAATGCCGAAACCGGTATTGGGGTCGAGAACGGGCATATCAGTGCGGCTCTGAATTTTTATGCGCCGCCCGCAAACGCTGCAATGATAACTGTCAAATGCCATTTAAAGAATCTCCTTTGTGCCGATAAAAAACTTGCAATAAAAAATTACAGGGCGTATAATACACCCTGCGCGGTTTTCGCGTCAACTGCATTTCAAAGGGGGTTCAAAGCATGAAGGAAAAAATTCACCCGCAGTACTTCGAGGCAACAGTTACTTGCGGTTGCGGCAATACGTTTAAAACCGGCTCTACGAAAAAAGAATTGCGCGTAGACGTCTGCTCGAAATGTCATCCGTTTTTCACGGGACGCCAGCGCGACGTTAAAGCGGGCGGGCGCATTGAGAAATTCAACAGACGCTATAAAAAAGCTTGAGCCAAAAATTTCAGGCAGGGTGAACGATTGCCCTGCTTGTTTTAATTCAAGGAGAAAATTTTATGGAGAAACCTTTAGTCGGCGGGCAAGCGGTTATTGAAGGCGTGATGATGCGCGGCTTTGGAAAAGTTGCAACGGCAGTCCGCGAACCCAACGGAAATATAAATGTGCAAGTCAAAACAATCACGTCGATAACTGAACGCTTCCCGATTTTAAAGCTACCATTACTGCGCGGCGCAGTCAGTTTATTCGAGTCGCTGATTTTGGGCATGAAGTCGCTATCATTTTCGGCGCAGGCGGCGGGCGAAGAAGACGAGCAATTAACCGACCGAGAATTAATCGGCACGATAATTTTAGCAGTGGCTTTGGCTTGCGGACTTTTTATCGCGATACCGACCTTTGCGGCGAAATTTTTCCACGAGCTAACCGACGACCCGATAATTTTAAACTTAGCGGAAGGATTTTTGCGGCTGATAATTTTTCTGGCGTATCTGTTCGCAATTTCGCGCATGAAAGATATTCAGCGCGTCTTCCAATATCACGGCGCAGAACACAAAACAATTTTCTGCTACGAAGCCGATTTGCCGCTAACCGTCGAAAACGTAAAAAAATTTCCGCGCCTGCACCCCAGATGCGGAACTGCGTTTTTGCTAATCGTCATGTTAGTTAGCATTTTCGTCTTTGCATTTTTAGGTTGGCCGGATTTATGGGAAAGAATTATTTCGCGAATAATTTTGTTGCCACTGGTGGCGGGCTTATCCTACGAGATAATAAGATTTTCTGCGCGGTCGGAAAATTCATTTGTAAAGCTGGCAACGTTGCCGGGACTTTGGCTACAATATTTAACGACCCGCGAGCCAGATGATTCAATGATTGAAGTTGCGATAAAATCTTTGCAAGCCGTTACTCCGCAATCTCCGGAATATTAACTTCGGGCGCGTCGAAAGTTTTATCAAGCTCCAAAATTTTATTGTCGACGACGTTATATTTGACGTGCTGATATTCTTCGCCGTCAAGTTTAATATCGTCGGCGAACTTCAATTTCTTATCCGCTTTGACCGTAACTTTGCCGTAGAAGTCAACAATTTTTTCTTTCCAATTAAAAACCGCAGTGTCTGAATTTATCGCGACACTTTTTTTGCTTTCAAAATTGACGTTGCCAATAACTTCAGCGGTGCGCGTCGCCCATTCAAGGTAGGCGCGGTCGCAACTAAAAGTTATATCTTCCTGCACAAGTTTAACGTTGCCTTGCGTCCAACACTTTTGATTGATAACGCTGACTTGCGCTTCGTCGGCGGTAATCTTCGCTTTAAAGCCGTGATTGTTTAGCGTAACTTGAACATTATCCTTTAGAACGTAGACGCCCTTGAAAATGTCAAAGTAAGTTTCGCCCGCTGAAATGTCCGGAGCTTCGGCGAAAGTTCTGCCCTGCGCAACCAAAATCATCAGCAAGGCAAGCACGAAAATTTTTACAGTCTTCATTTAAAATCCCTCCGCATTAACTGAATAAAGATTAACGTTGCGTCGACGACCGCCGCGATTAACACGATTAAAACGATTGAATCCATTTCTATGCGCCCCGACGAATTTAAAACCGGTGACGGGTGCAATGAAAAATACATGCGCGGAATTATGAATACTAGAAACGGAACCGTCAAGATGCTGAGCAGTGAATAAATTGCCGAGACTTTAGCGCGAACTTTTTCGTCAGCGACTGCCGCCCGCAACGTCAGATACGCGCCGTAAATTAGAATTAGTATAAAAATTGTCGTCTGGCGCGGGTCCCAATTCCAGTACGCACCCCAAGTCAATTTGCTGAAAATCGCGCCGCTTATCGTCGACAGTAGCACGAAGATAAATCCCAATCGCGCTGCTCTCTCGCTCAATTTATCGAAGGAAAAGTTAGACGTTCGTAAAAATTTCGCGGCAAAAAATGCACTCGCAAAAAATGCTATCACTGATACCCAAGCCGTTGGCACGTGGAAAAAAATTATCTTCGCCAAGTCGCCCAGCCCTTTTATCGGCGGCACTAAAAAAATAATCGCCGCGATAATTGCGGCAGTCAGTAAGATTAAAATTTTGTTCATCGAAAAGCCTCACAAATAATCGTACAGGATTGAAGACGCCGTTATTAAAATAGAATCGAACGCCGCTATCATGATAAGCGAACTCATATCGAACGCCGCGCTCGTGAATGATATTTCAGTCAGCGAGATTGCGGGCAGGAAAATCGGAAGCGTTACCGGGAAAAGCAAAATCGGGAAAAGTCCGCCCTTGACTGTAGCCGAAGTAGTCAGAGCCGCCGTCAAAGTTCCCGCCGCCGCCAAGCCGATTAGCCCTAAAAATATCGTCGTGAATAGCAGTAGAAAATTTTCTGTCGGCTCGTCGAACAAGATTAAAAATATCGGCAGGATAAAAATTGTCAGCGCGACAAGCGATAAGAATACGTAAATCATTTTGCCGAAAAGAATTGCTTGAGCGTCGGCGTAAAGTTTCAGCGTCGGGAGAGTTCCTGCGGTTGCTTCGTCGTCGAAGGTTCCCGCAATCCCTGCGCTCGCCGCGAAGAATATCACTACCCATAACAACGCCGCTAAAAATTTTGGTTCAACGAAAGCTCCGCCCGTCGATAAACTTAAACTCGCAGTAGCCGTCAACGCGAACATCATCATTGCCGCGAAAGTTGCGCGTTGCCTCATGCCGATTAGAAAATCTTTTCGCAAAATCGCTACGACTTGTTTAAAACGGGAGCTGAATAATTTCATCGCAAATATCAACCTCTGCGCGGTCGTTGGTCGCCAGCAAAATAATTTTATCGAACTTAGCGGCTTGAATCGCTTGGAAAAATTTTTCGCGCCCTGCGTCGTCAAGATTGGCAGTCGGTTCGTCGAGTAGCCAAATATCAGCGTCGACGCTAAGGAGAATAGCAAATTTCAGACGTTGCCGCATACCCGTCGAAAAATTTTCTACGCGAACATTGCCAAAAGTTTCAAGGTTAAGCCCGACGCGCTCGCCCAGTTCCAAAATATTTTCCGCAGATAAATTCTTCCCGCGCAGTTCGGCGAAAAATTTCAAGTTCTCAATCGCAGTCAAGTTGTCGTAGATTTTCATTTCGGGCGCAACCACTGCAATTTTTTTATCGGCAGGGAATTTAACTTCGCCGCTATCTGGTCTAATGATTTTCCCCGCAAGTTTAAGGAAAGTCGATTTGCCCGCGCCGTTAGCACCCGTCACGGCGATAATTTTCCCGCCGCGCAGTTCCAACGAAATATTTTTAAAAAGCTCGTGCCGTCCGAAACTCAAGCTCACGTCGTCGAAGGTAATCACTAAATTTTATCCTTGTTTAGCCGCATCCAATGTTCGCCGCATTCGACAATTCCCGCCGCTTGCATTTGCGAAATTTCTCGCGTCAAAGCTGAACGGTTGCATTCCAATTCTTTTGCAAGTTGCACGCGACCAGGCACGCGCACTTTTTCTGATTCTTGACGGCGTTCGCGTTGAAGCAGATATAAAATTACTCGTTCGCGCAAAGTTTTTTGGCTTAGGAGTTCAACCTTTTGCATCATCAAAACATTTTTTCGGCTAAACGTTTCCAGAAGATTTTTCATAACAATTCCGTGCACTCGTCCGAGCTTGGGTCCTGCAATCAGTAGCGCACGATATGGCAACCACATGATTGTTGAAGGCATAGTAAGTTGAACGCTTGTCGCAATTAAATCTTCGCCGAGAATTGCCGAAGTTGCTCCGAACATTGCGCCGCTTTCAAGTGAATGCCCGACTGATTCATTACCGAGCCTGTCTAGTGCTAAAATTTGCGCTTCACCCTTGACGATAATTCCGATATTAGCGTTGGACGCAAATGCTTCCAAAACTCTTTCGCCGCGTGGATAGCGTTTAATCGTCGTGCCCGTGAATTTAACGAACTTCTCAATCTCGTCCGGCAGTAAATCTTTGAAGAGCGGCACGCCTTGTAAATCTTCACCTTTCAACGCCGCTCACCTCCTATAAAAATTTTTCCGATTATATCACGGCGCATTTTACCACACTGTTATAAATGTCACAACGTCTTTTATTGACGGAGCAAAATTAACTTGCTAAACTTTTCGCGGGGTGAAATTTATGGACAAAGAAATTACAGTAATCGGGGCGGGCGTCGTGGACATTTTGGTTGGCGCGGTCGACGAAAAAATTTTTGCAAGCAGTTCAACGCCTATGGATTTTATAAAAATGTCCTTCGGCGGCGACGCGCTCAACGAAGCGATTGTTCTTTCGCGGCTTGGAAAAAATGTTCAATGGATTAGCAAAGTCGGCGATGACGACGCAGGGCGACGGATTTTAAATTACGCGACGGAAAACGGCTTATCGGTCGCGGGCGTGAAAATTGAATCGGGCTTGGAAACGGGCATTAGTATTGCTTTAATTGACGAGCGCGGCGAACGACGCTTTCTGACGAATAAGCAAAGCAGTCTGCGGAAATTGGCGACGGAGGATATTCTTCCGCACGTTGACGAAATGGCGCAGATAGTTTCTTTCGCGAGCATGTTTGTTTCGCCGCCTTTGAACATTGCGGCTATGGAGGAAATTTTCAGTAGGATAAAATCTGCAGGGAAAATTTTAGCGGTCGACGCGACGCGGGCGAAGAACGGCGAAACTTTAAGCGACTTGAAAAATTTACTTGCACAAATGGATTATTTCTTCCCGAACGAGGCAGAACTTGCGACCTTGACGGGCGAAAGTGACGTTTATAAAAATATTGCGGCGTTGTTAAGTTACGGCTTGAAATGCGCAGTTATCAAGCGCGGCGGCGACGGTTGCATAATCGCTACGGAAAATGAACGCTACGAAATTCCTGCTTGCCGAGTTGAAAAAGTTATTGACACGACTGGCGCGGGCGATTGTTTTGCGGCGGGCTTTTTATGGGCGTTGTCGGAAGGTTGGCGGCTTAAGGATTGCGGGAAATTTGCCTGCGCGGCGGCAAGCTGTTCAGTCGAAGAAGTCGGAGCGGTCGCGGGCGTCACGTCACTTGCAAAAGTTATGGCGCGTTACGGGAAGTGATTTTAAATGGTTGTCATCATAAATATAGTTGCGATTGTTTTATTTTTGGCACTTGCCGTGCTGTTGTCGCAAAACAGGCGGGCAATCAATAAAATAACCATCGCCAAGCTTCTTGCACTAAATATTTTTATCGGCTGGTTTTTAACTTCGTTCACGATTGGTCGGGAAATAATTATCGCGGTGGCGGACGTATTTACCGCCGTCGTGAGTATCGCCTATGAAGGCGTAGCCTTCGCCCTGCCAAATTGGGTAAACGTTCCGCAAATGAATTTTGTAACAGCCGTGTTATTGCCGCTGTTAATGATTGTGCCAATGTTCGACATCTTAAACTACGTCGGAATAATGCCATTCGTTATAAAGTGGGTAGGACGCGCCTTGAGTTTCGTAACGGGTGCGCCGAAATTTGAATCGTTCTTCGCAGTAGAAATGGTCGTGCTTGGCAATCCGGACGTTCAAGCAGTCTCGGCTACGCAACTGCAAAAAATTTCAAAGCAACGTTGTCTAACAATCGTGATAATGTCAATGAGTTGCGTATCGGCGGCGATTGTCGGCAGTTATATTCAAATGTTGCCGGCGGAATTCATCTTGATGGCAATACCGCTTAACGTCGTCAACGCGCTCATGATTTCGCACATTTTATGCCCCGTCGAAGTATCGCCCGAAGAAGACGACGCAATTTTCAACACATCAAGCGACGAAAAAAAATTGCCCTTCTTCAACTTTCTGGGCAACTCAATTCTCGGCGCGGGAAAGTTAGTTTTTATCGTTACGTGCATGTTTATTGCGTTTGTATCGTTAGCGAAGTTAATAAACGCTGGACTCGCGCTGATAAATCCCGCAATCAGTTTAGAAGCGGCATTGGGGTTAGTTATGTTCCCGTTCGCGTGGCTTTTGGTGCCTGACACGGCAGAAGCATTTCAACTTGCACAATTCATGGGGACAAAGCTTATTACAAATGAATTCGTCGTCATGTTGCAAGCTCAACCGCTCATCGAGACTTTTAGCCGCCATATGCAATGCGTGCTAACGGTTTTCGTAACGAGCTTTGCAAATTTGGGTACGGTTGGAATTTTGCTGGGAACTTTTAGCGGCATTGTCAGCAAAGAAAAAAACGAGCTGATTTCCAAAAACGTCAAGTACATTATAATTTCTGGGATAATGATATCACTTATGAGCGCGGGGATTGCGGGACTGTTCGTGCAATGATTCTTCAAACTCTTTTGCTGTCAAGTATGAATCCTGCGTTCCTTTACGTGTAACACTCAACGCGGCGTATTTAGAAGCACGCTGAATTGATTCCAAAATTTTTCCCGTCCTTGCGTAAGTTTCGACGAAACAGCCAATATAAGCGTCACCCGCGCCCGTGCTGTCAATCGCGTCAACTTTTAACGTCGGGATAAATTCCGCTTTACCGTTTGCCAACCAAATGGAGCCGTCCGCGCCGCGTGTAACGATAAGATTTTTTAAGCCGCGTGATAAAAGATATTCGCCCGCCGTAAGAATATTTTCTTCCGTATCAGCGGGCATGTTCGTCAAAACGTTTAGTTCAATTTCGTTGACAATAGCAAACTCGCACTTGCAAGCCATATCAGCTGAAAATTTTTTATTTATGGGCGACGGGTTTAAGAGTACGGGAATTTTATTTTCAACGGCAAAATCAATCGCGGCATAAACTGTCTCCAATGGAATTTCCAGCTGTATAACGAACATGCCGCATTTTTTAAGGTCGTCTGCTGCACTGAAAAAAATCTCTGGCGTCAGCGCGTCGCTTGTACCGCGATAAAAAACACTGCGATATTGTCCGCACGTTTCGACGAGAATCACAGCTACGCCGCTTGTCATATCTTTCGTCGCGATAACGTGTCGAGTATCGATATTGTTGCAGATAAAATTTTCCCGTGCCATTTTGCCGAAAATATCATTGCCAACCGCCGAAACCATTAAAACATCGGCACCTAGTCTGCTTGCCGCTACGGCTTGATTCGCGCCCTTGCCTCCGCAAGCGATATGAAAGCTTTTCGCCGTTGTTGTCGAACCGTATTCGGGCATTGTATCGACGTAAGATACCAAGTCAATCAAAGTCGCTCCGATAACCGCTATTTTCAACAAAATCTCCTCCAATTCAAGATTATCAATTAATTAATTTTACCATAAATATTTAGTGAATGCGAATTTTGACAAAGGCAAGCCGCTTTAATATAATTAACATGCAAATTTTCAGCAATCACAGTTAGCGTAGCGTAAATTTTTAATTACGCATTGCGCATTACGCATTACGCATTGAAAAGGGGTGGCGGCATTGGATTTCGGAATGACTTCAACGGGCGAATCGTGCGGGGTTTTCGGTATTTACGACCTCGACGGCGACGACGTAGCAACGACGATTTACTACGGGCTTTATGCTTTGCAACATCGCGGGCAAGAGAGCGCAGGCATTGCAGTTACGGATACGGCGACTAGGCGCGACAAAGTTTATTGTCATAAGGATTTAGGACGAGTCAACAAAGTTTTTAACGCAGAAAATATCGCCACGCTTGACGGCAATTTAGGCGTCGGTCATGTGCGCTATTCGACGGCGGGCGCGTCCACTCGCGAAAATTCTCAGCCACTTGTCCTAGCTTATATCAAAGGGACGCTTATGCTTGCCCACAACGGAAATTTAGTCAACGCTCCCAGACTTCGCAGGGAACTTGCGGCGGGCGGCGCGATTTTCCAAACTACGACTGATTCTGAAACTATCGCCTATCACATTGCCCGCGAGCGCGTTAAATCTCGTTCGGTGCAAGAAGCGACCGTCCGCGCTCTAAAGAAAGTTCAAGGTTCGTATTCGTTAGTCGTTGCCAGTCCGCGAAAATTAATCGGTGCGCGTGACCCGTGGGGTTTTCGTCCGTTAGTTTTAGGCAAGCTCGGCAACGCTTATATCATAACTTCGGAGACTTGCGCGCTTGAAACTCTCGACGCCGAATTTATTCGCGACGTGGCGCCAGGCGAAGTCGTGACAATTTTTCAGAACGGCAGAATTGAATCCAATATGGAACTTGCTCTGCCCAAAGAAAAAATTGCGCGGTGCGTCTTCGAGTATATTTATTTTTGCCGCCCCGATACGACGTTTGACGGAATGAACGTCACGCGCTCACGAATTATCGCCGGAAAACTTCTGGCGAGAGTTCACCCGATTGAAGCTGATTTAGTCGTTGGCGTTCCGGAATCGGGCAATATGGCGGCGGTCGGCTACTCTATGGAATCGGGAATTCCCTACGGCATTGCCTTTACGAAAAATACTTACGTCGGTAGAACTTTTATTAAGCCGCAACAGTCAAGCCGTATGCAAAGCGTCAAAATTAAGCTAAATGTTTTGCGCGACGTTGTTAAGGGCAAGCGCATTGTTATGATTGATGATTCTATCGTTCGCGGGACGACGAGCGGGCAAATTGTTTCAATGCTCAGGGAAGGCGGCGCGGCTGAAGTTCATGTGCGCGTATCTAGCCCGCCATTTTGTCACCCGTGCTATTTCGGGATTGATATTCCTAACCGCGCGCAGTTGATTGCGCATAATCGTTCGGTCGAGGAAATTTGCAAGATTATCGGCGCAGATTCTCTTGGCTATTTGCCGATAGGTTGCTTGCACGAGATGACGGGCGGGCGAGAGATTTGCACGGCGTGTTTTAGCGGCGATTATCCGATTGCCCCGCCGACTGAAGATATTCGCGGCGATTATGTAAAATAAATTTTTGGAGGAATAAATAATGATTTTCTACGAATTGGCAAAGGCGCGTTATTCGTGCCGGAAATTGACGGACAAAGCGATTGAGCCGGAAAAAATCGAACGGATATTGCAAGCGGCGATAGCGGCTCCGACGGCGAAAAATCTTCAGCGTTATACAATCTGGCAAGTTCAATCGCCCGAAGCCTTCGACAAACTTAAACAAGCTACGCCCTATACTTTCGGCTCGGCATTGGCATTTGTCATCGGCGCGAAAAAGGACGGCGCATTTGACCGCCCGTTCGATAACAAAAACTTTGCGGAGATTGATGCGGCGATTGTTGCAACACATTTAATGTTAGCAGTCCAGGACGAAGGCTTAGGAACGACTTGGGTTGGCTGGTTCGACGCGCCGAAAATGCAAGAACTTTTCCCCGAAATGCAAGGCTACGAACTGATTGCAATTTTCCCTGTTGGCTATCCTGCAGAAGGGGCGAAACCTTCACCGCGTCACGAAGACCGCCGCGCAATGTCGGAAGTAGTCGTTGAGTTGTGAGCAAGCAAAAAAGTTTAGGCAAGTTCGGCGAAGACTGCGCCGCGAAATTTCTTGAGGATAACGGTTATAAAATCGTCGCTAGGAATTTTCGTATTCGGTCGGCGGAAATTGACATAATTGCGCAGAAAGACGGCGTGATAATTTTCGTTGAAGTCAAAGCGCGGTCGAGTATTCGTCACGGCTTGCCGGTCGAGGCGGTCAACTTTCGCAAGCAGAAAAAAATTATCAAGGCGGCAGGCGTATTCTTGCAGGACGAAAATTTTAGCGACTGCGCCTGTCGCTTTGACGTTGTGGAAGTTTATTTGAGCGGCGAACACGTCGAGGAAATTAATCACATTGAAAACGCTTTTGAAGTCATTCAGGAGGTCTAAATTTTGTACGCGAGAACATTTGGAGCGGCGACGCAGGGTGTTGACGGGCTGATAATCGCCGTTGAAGTCGACAGCGCGAACGGTATGCCCGCCTTTGATATTGTCGGCTTACCTTCAACCGCCGTCCGAGAATCAAAAGAGCGTGTCCGCACCGCTATAAAAAATTCGTCGTTGAGAATGCGTGCTGAAAAAATTACAATCAACCTTGCTCCCGCCAGCGTCAAAAAAGAAAGCGCAGGGCTTGACCTTCCGATAGCGATTGGACTTTTAGCCGCGCAGGGAAGATTGCGCCCGTCAACTTGTGAAGAATTTTTATTCGTGGCGGAATTGTCATTGGAAGGAATTTTGCGGAGCGTGGCGGGCGTCCTGCCGATTGCGATAACTGCACGGGCGTCAGGTTTCAAAAAAATAATCGTCGCAAATGAAAATGTCAACGAAGCGTTATTGGTTGACGGAATAGAAGTTTACGCGCCGAAAAATTTAATGGAGCTAGTGGACTTCCTAGAGGGCGAAATAGAACTTAAACCCGCAACGCCGCAACCGGTCGATGCACCGGAAGGTTTTGTGGAATTGGTTGACGACTTCGCGGACGTGCAAGGACAATTCATGGCGAAACGCGCTTTGGAGATAGCGGCGGCGGGCGGACATAATGTTTTAATGGTCGGTGTGCCGGGTTCCGGCAAAACTATGCTAGCTAAAAGAATGAGTTCCATTTTGCCCGAAATGACACGCGAAGAAGCTTTAGAAGTTACGAAAATTTACAGCATAGCAGGGAAGTTGCCGCAAGGTAGCGGGCTTATGACGAAACGTCCGTTTCAAAATCCGAATCACGACGCCTCAACGGCGGCGATAATCGGCGGCGGCACCAATCCCACGCCCGGTCAAGTCACGCTCGCGCATAACGGCGTTTTATTCCTTGACGAGTTGCCCGAATTTAAAAAATCGACGCTTGAAGCTCTGCGCGAACCTTTGGAAGAACGGCAAATCACTATTAGCCGCGTCAATGGGACACTAACTTTTCCGTCAAGCATGATTTTAATTTGCGCAATGAATCCTTGCCCGTGCGGTTGGAGCGGCGACAACGACCACTATTGCCGCTGTTCAACCATTGACATTAAGCGATATATGCGCCGCCTGTCGGGACCTTTGCTTGATAGGATTGATATTCAAATTCGCGTGCCTCGCGTCAAGTACGAAGACCTTAGCTCAAAGCGCAGAAATGAATTGTCCAGTTCAATTCGCGAAAGAGTTTCAGCGGCGCGGCAAATTCAGACGGCACGCCTTGAAAAATATCATCTCTTCTGCAACGCCCAAATGACGCACGCGCTGATTCAAAAACTTTGCATTTTGGAACCTGCCGCCGAAAAACTCCTTAAGGAAGTTTTCGAGACGAAAAAATTATCCGCCCGTTCCTACGACAGAATTATTAAAGTTGGGCGCACCATTGCAGATTTGGACGGCGGCACGGAATTAATTTCTTCGCGCCACATTTCCGAAGCTATAAAATTACGGAGTGACTTTGAGATTGACAATTAGAAAGATTTGCTTTATGCACCAAGCCAGCATAGGCGATACGCTTATGGTTACGCCGGTTTATCGCGCCCTAAAAGAATGTTTCCCAAACTGCCGACAAGTCGTCGTGACGGGGCACACGGGCTACGAACTCCTGCGCGGCAATCCGCATATAGATACGCTTTTACGCTACGAAAAGGGCGACGCAGTCCTCCCGATTATAAAAAATATTTGGCGGGCTGATGCGTCGGTTATTTTCGACTATCACTACAGAAACGCGCTGTATTCTTTCCTCGCGCTCATTCCCAAAAGAATCGGCTACGGCAAAGATTTTATCAACGTCAAACTTTACGACGAACCGCTAGAAATGTACGAGCCGCTAAAATATTTGGCGGCAGTCAAGCAGTTGGGAATTCACACGGACGATTCTACATTAACGCGCCCCGTTGCGACCGAACAGGAAAAAATTCACGTGGCAGAAATTTTAGCCGAAATAAAAACTCCCGCGCAGAAATTAATTTTGTTCGTGCCGTTCTCGTTGGCAGCGATTAAGGATTGGGAACCGGCGAAGTATCGCGAAATAATTTCCCGCCTAAAAAGTTTGGGACATGCAACGGCGATTCTCGGCGGAAAATCGGAGGCTGAACGCATTGCTAAAGAATTCCCTGATGCCGTAAATTTGGCAGGAAAATTGAACTTGCGCGAAGCGGCAGAATTAATTTCCCGCGCCGATTTGCAAATTAGCGGCTGTACTGCTATGCTCCATATTTGCTCGACGACTGGCACGCCGTCAATCGCGCTTTATGGTCCGACTATTCCTGAGCAATGGGCACCGAAAAAAAATTGCACCGTCATAACGCACCGCTTGCCCTGTTCGCCGTGCTACAATATCGAAGGCAAGCCCCTTTGCCAAGATAATCGTTGTATAAAAAGTATTTCCGTCGACGAAGTTTGGAGCGACGCAGAAAAAATTTTGAGGTTTCGCAATGAAGATTGAACGACAAAAAATTTTTGGGCGCGAAGTCAACGACCCTAGCGCAGTCAATATAACTTTCGGCGTCGACGCGCCCTTTGTACCGATTATGGGCGTCTGTATGACTTCCATTCTTAAAAATAATCCCGCGCAAAAATTTACCTTCCATGTTTTCCTAGACGCGATTGATTCGCCCGATGAAAAGAAAATTGCCAAACTCTGCGCCCAATTCCCCGCGACGCAGATAATTTTATATTTCTTGCCGCCCGACCTTTATAACGAACTTTATCTCGAAGGCGATTACACCAAAGCGATTTTTTATCGAATTGTCGCCGCCGATTTTCTCTCGCAAAGTTTAAAGAAATTGCTTTACATGGATTCCGATATGATTTGCCTTAAGCCGCTCGACGAGCTGATTAATTTGCCTGTGGAAAAATTTTTCGTTGCCGCCGTCGCCGACCCTGGCATTGTCAACACGCCGATTCACAAAAATAATTTTGGTTTCAGCAATGAATATCTCTACTTCAATAGCGGGCTTATGTATTTAAATTTGGAACGTTGGCGCGATGAAAAAGTTTCGGCGCAAATGCTAAATATTATGTCGCTTCGTGAATACCCTTTCCCCGACCAAGACGCAATCAATCTTGTTGCCGACCTTAATGATTATCCGGTAAAATATTTGCCCGATAAATTTAATCACTTTTTCCGCATCAACGGCGTGGAACAACCTATGCGCGATGATGTCGTTATTCAGCATTTCACAGGACAGCTTAAGCCGTGGTTCCAGTGGTGCGAAAGTCCGCTGAAAAAACTTTACGATTCCTACCAAGAAATTTCGCCGTGGCGCGATTTTGTTTATCAGCCGCGAAATTATCAAGAACATAGATTAATGGGGCGGGCGTGTCGGCAAAAGGGCGAATGGCTTGAGGCTCTTAAGTGGTATTGGAGCTACTTAAAGCGGCGGCGCATAGAAAAAAAGAATAAACACGCTTAAAGCCTTGAAATTATTTTCATACTGTGTTAAATTATTTACGCTTTAAAAATTTCTAGGAGGTTTTTCTTTTATGGCAATCAGTTTGAAAAAGGGTCAAAAGGTTGACCTCACGAAAACAAATCCCGGCTTGAAAAATATTTTAATCGGTCTGGGCTGGGATACTAACAAATATGACGGTGGCAAGGACTTCGACCTTGATTCTTCCGTTTTCCTGCTCGGCGCGAATGGCAAAGTTGCTAGTGATGATGATTTTGTTTTCTACGGCAATCTCAAACATAAGAGCGGCGCAGTTGAACATCTCGGCGATAACTTGACTGGCGAGGGCGAAGGCGACGACGAACAAATTAAAATCGACCTTTCCAAAGTTCCTGCCGAAGTTGAGAAAATTGACTTTACCGTCACGATTTACGAGGCAGAAGAACGCAAGCAAAACTTCGGGCAAGTCGAGAACGCTTTCATTCGCGTTATGGACGCCACGAATAATAAGGAACTTATCCGCTATGACTTGGGCGAAGATTTTTCGATTGAGACGGCGGTTGTTATCGGCGAACTCTATCGCAACAAGGGCGAATGGAAATTTAATGCTATCGGCTCCGGTTTCGGCGGCGGATTAGCTTCGCTCGGCAAAAACTATGGTGTCAATGTGTAATCGTTAGGGACTAGGGATTGGGGACTAGGGACTAGTAGGAACTAGCCTCTAGTCCTTTTCGCTTGAAAGGAGAATTTAGAAATGTCTGTCAATCTTCAAAAGGGGCAGAAAGTTTCGCTCAAAAAATCCGACGGCAGAAAACTTACGCGCCTTATGGTCGGGCTTGGTTGGGACGCGACGGATAAAAAAAGCGGCGGCTTCTTCAGTCGGCTTTTCGGCAATTCGGATAGCATTGACTGCGACGCCTCTGTTTTCATGTGCAGGGGCGGAAAATTTGTCGACAAGGAAGACTTGATTTATTTCGGCAAACTTCATCACGAAAGCGATTGCATTAAGCATATGGGCGACAACTTAACCGGCGAGGGCGAAGGCGATGACGAGCAAATTTTTATCGACCTTGATAAAATGCCCGCGCATTACGACAAACTTATTTTCGTCGTAAACATTTATCAAGCCGTCGCCCGCAAGCAACATTTCGGCATGATTAAGAACGCTTATATCAGAGTAGTTGATTCAGACACCCGCGAGGAACTTTGCCGCTTCAATCTCACCGAAGATTATACCGATATGCTTTCAATGATTGCTGGCGAAGTTTATAAGCGCGGCGACGAATGGAAATTTAATGCTATCGGCTCTGGCACGAAGGACGCAAATTTAACCGAACTGGCTAAGAGGTTTAAATAAATGAAGAAATTTTTGGTGGCAATCTGCGCGGCGGCTTTGTTCTTTACAGCAATTCCCGCGCAGGCTGAAAATACTGGAATTGAAATTTCGGACATTTCGGCGGAAAAGTTTAACATACAAATAGAAAAATTTTATGCCACCTTGCCCCAAGCTAAAGGCGATTACAAAAGCAAAGTTCGCCCGATTGCGATTGAAGGCGCAATGAATACTGAGACTGAAATTTTGATTCGCGCCCTTGAAAAGCCCGTTGCCTATCGCGATTTGAATTATCTGTTCGTGGCGGGCACGTACAAAAATTATCCCGTCGTGATTGTGCGCACTGAAATTGGTATGGCGAACGCGGCGGCGTCGACGGCTTTGGCGATAAAGAAATTTAATCCGGTTGCCGTCATAAATCAGGGCACGGCGGGCGGTCACGACTCCGCGTTGAAAATCGGCGACATTATCATTGGTGCTAGCAGTTACGATTATACCACTTTTAGAAGTGATTACTCGGCGGCGGGCGCGGGAATCGATTTGACTAAGCAAGAAAATATCGGCACTTATGCTTACGACAAGGCAAGTGGGAAATTTCAAGCTTATATGAAATATTTCGCCGACCCGACGCTTTTAAAAATTGCTAAAGAAACTGCCGACGCGAATAAAAATTTCAAAGTCGTGACGGGCGTCATTGGCTCTGGAAATGCTTGGCTTGAATGCGTTGATTATATAAATTTCCTGCACGAAAAATACGGCTCCTCTTGCGAAGAAATGGAAACTAATTCCGCCGCGCAAATTTGTCAAAATGCGGGCGTGCCGTTCATAGGTATTCGCGTCCTTTCCGACAACGTCACTAACGATAATAAATACGTTCCTGAAACAGCGAAAATCTCGCAGGATTTTATTTTGCTCGTCGTTGAGAATTATATCCGCGACGTATTGAAAAAGTAGTTTGGAGGTTGAAAATTGAAAATCACAGGTTTAACAGATGCACAAGTCCAAGAAGCTAAAGCAAAGTTCGGAGACAACAGCATAACCGAACAGGCTCGCGAAGGTTTCTGGGACAAGCTCAAGGGGAATTTCGATGACCCGATAATCAAAATTTTAATATTCGCGCTTATCTTGAACGTTTTCTTTGCGTTCATGGGAAAAGCGGAGTGGTATGAATCGGTTGGCATAGCAATGGCGGTTTTGCTGGCAACGCTGGTTTCTACTTTCTCCGAATACAAGAACGAAAGCGCGTTTCAAAAATTGCAGGGTGAAGCGTCGCTTATAAAGTGCAAAGTCTATCGTAACGGCGTAGTTACTGAAATTCCTATCAACGAAATAACAATGGGCGATTGCGTCCTTTTGCAGACAGGCGATAAGATTCCGGCTGACGGCGTGATTATCGACGGCTCAATCAACGTTGACCAATCCATTTTAAACGGTGAAGCTAAGGAAGAGGCTAAAACTCCCGCGCCCGACGAAGCAACCGACGCCGAAGCCGCGCAGAGTACTGACTTCCTTAACCCGCATAAAGTTTTCCGCGCAGCAGTCGTGGCGGGTGGTTCTGCAACCATGCGCACTGTTACGCTCGGCGACAATACCGTTTATGGAAAAATTGCCGGCGAACTTCAGATTGACGAAGACCGCGATACCCCGCTTAAAATTAAACTTACTGACCTTGCCGGGCAAATTTCAAAATTCGGTTATATCGGCGGTATTTCGATTGCTATTGCGTTCATGTTCGAGCGCATTGCCATTCAAAACAATTTCGACGGTGCATTGATGGCGGCGTTTTGCTCCGACTGGATGAACATTCTTAACAGTTTAGTTGAAGCGGTTATGCTTGCCGTTATAATTATCGTTATGGCAGTTCCTGAAGGTTTGCCGCTTATGATTGCGATTGTCTCCGCGCAGAATATGGGCAAGATGTTAAAAGATAACGTCCTTGTCCGAAAAATTTCCGGCATTGAGACGGCGGGCAGTTTGAACCTGCTTTTCAGCGATAAAACCGGCACGATTACTAAAGGCTTGCTTGAGGTTGTCACTTTCCTTGACGGAACCGCAACTTTTACTGAAACTTTCGACAAGCTTAGCAGTAAATTGCAGGCGTTGATTTCTTTGTCTATCCGGTTCAATAACGGCGCAGTTATCACCGGCGATAAAATCGTTGGCGGCAACATGACTGACCGCGCCTTATTGGGCTTTTTAATCGGCAAGGATAATCCGCCCAACGTGAAAATTGATGATGCTGTTCCTTTCGACAGTGCGAAAAAATATTCTATGGCGAAAGTCAGCGGCGATTTCAATTTGTGGTTGATTAAGGGTGCGCCCGAACGTTTGCTTGATAAATGCTCCTACTACTACGACAGCAACGGGCAACAGCAAAAGCTTACGTCGACCACCGAAATTAACGCGAAGATTGACGAACTTGCTAACCGCGCTATAAGAACGCTTGCGCTTGTCACTTACGACGGTGAAGTTACTGACGGCAATATTCCTGACACGGGATTAACTTTCGTTGGCGTGACGGGCATTCGCGACGACGTGCGCCCCGACGCAATCAAAGCTATTGAACAAGTGCATTCGGCGGGCGTGCAAGTCGTTATGATTACCGGCGATAGAAAAGAAACCGCGCAGGCGATTGCTAAGGAAGCGGGCTTGATTGAAATTGATGACGCGATTGTTATAACAAGTGCCGAGCTTAACGAAATGAGCGACGACGAAGTTAAACAAAAACTGCCGAAGATTAGAGTTATTGCCCGCGCCCTTCCGACCGATAAAAGCCGCTTAGTTCGTTTGGCGCAGGAATTAAATTTGGTTGTCGGTATGACTGGCGACGGCGTCAACGATTCACCCGCGCTGAAAAAAGCTGATGTCGGCTTTGCAATGGGCGGCGGTACCGAAGTCGCCAAAGAAGCTAGCGAAATTGTTATCCTAGACGACAACTTTAAATCGATTGGCAAGGCAATTCTTTACGGGCGCACAATCTTTAACAGCATACGCAAATTTATTATCTTCCAGCTTACGATAAACGTTAGCGCGGTTTTAATTTCGTTCGTCTGTCCGCTCTTAGGTTTGGAAAATCCGTTGTCGATAACGCAAATACTTTGGGTTAATCTGGTTATGGATACTTTAGCGGCATTGGCATTCGGCGGCGAACCTGCTCTTGATAGATTTATGGAAGAAGCTCCGAAACGGCGCGACGAACCGATTATCAATAAATACATGTTCAGCGCGATTGGCACGGGGTCGCTTTGGTGCTTTGCAATGGGCTTAGTCTTCCTGCTCACCGACTTTTCACGCGAACACTTCCGCGACATTAACCCCGAAGGCGTCAATATTACTTTTGGCGGCGATAGCGTCTACGTTTTGACGGGTTACTTTGCCTTCTTCATTTTCCTGGCTGTGTTCAATGCCTTTAATGCCCGCACCGACAGGATAAATCTTTTCGACAATATCGGCGGCAACGCTGGCTTTTTGAAAGTTATGGCTTTAATCGTCGTCGTGCAAATCGCTATGACTTATCTTGGCGGAGCAATCTTGCGTTGCTACGGCTTGACGCTGACTGAATGGGCGTTCGTCTTAGCTATGGCGTTCACGATTATTCCTGTGGACATTGTTAGAAAATTAATTATTGGCTCGAACAAATAATTTTTCCTAAAAGGATATTTCGACGTTGCGAAGAAATTTTCCGTCGAAATATCCTTTATTTTTTTTGGAGGCTTTATCATGAACGAAAATTTTCCAAAAGTATCTGTGATTATCCCCGTGTATAACGCTGAAAAATATCTTCCCGTGTGCTTGGAAAGTCTTCTGATTCAGACGCTTACGGACTTTGAAGTTATCGTGGTGGACGACTGCTCAACCGATAATTCTTTAGTCATTGCTGAAAGTTATCTTGAACGTTTCGGCGGACGTTTGAAAATTATTTCGCTGGAAGAAAACACCGGCTCCGGAGCCGTCCCGCGCAACGTCGGCTTGGAAGTCGCAAGCGGTAAATACGTCTATTTTGTGGACGCCGACGACTTGTTGATTGACATTGCGTTAGATACGCTTTTCAACCATGCAGAAGAATATCAAGCACAGGTCGTTTATATGGAAAAATTTTTCTCTTGCGGCGAAGAACCTATTCCCGCTGAGGTAAATTTATCGGCTTGGTGTCATAAAAAATCTTTCGTCGAAGAGCCGACATTTGAGACAAAAAATCTTTCTGAGCGCGTTGAAAAATTTTTAGGCTCGATATTTTGTTGGTCACCTTGGGCGAAATTTTTACGGCGAGATTTCCTTATCGACAACGAAATAAAATTTCCGCCAATGACAATCGCTGAAGATGTCGTCCATACTTTCAAGATTATTTGCCTTGCCAGAAATTTCTTGCGCGTGCCGACGCCGCTTTATATTCATAGAGAAAACGATAGCTCCATAATGTTAAGAAAACGTTCGCCCGAACAAATGATAAAATTTCGGACAAGTCCATTGATAACCGGCTTAGATTTCCTTGATGAATTCATGCGAGGCTTGGATTTTTTCAAACAAAATCCCGTCGTCCGTCTGCAAGTGCTGAATTTCTTCGCTATAATGCAAATAGAAAACATGAAAGACGCGCTTAAATCATTTGAACCACAAGAACTTTACGAAATAATCTTGCAGGAATTTTCAAAGGCAGGAAGTACGCAACCTGCGTTGATTGCTTATCTGCTCGTTATGAACAATCTTTTTCGAAATGAATTGCAGACAAAATAAAAGTTGAGTTTTAGTTAACCGGAGGGCTTTTATATGTTCAAAGATTTATGGAAAAGGCGCGTGGAAATTGTCGAAACAAATTTGATTGAGGAATTGCGCCGGACAAAATCGCTCGACGAAAAAATAATGCAGGCAATGGAATATAGCTTAATGGCGGGCGGAAAAAGATTGCGTCCGATTCTTTTAATGGCGGCGGCTGATGCGTCGGGCGACAACGGCGAAAAATATCTGCAAGTAGCAAGCGCACTCGAAATGATTCATACTTATTCGCTGATTCATGACGACTTGCCCGCAATGGATAACGACGACTATCGGCGCGGAAAACTCACTAATCATAAAGTTTTCGGCGAGGCAATGGCTGTTCTTGCCGGAGACGGGCTTTTGAATCTTGCTTTTGAAGTCGCGCTAAGGCAAAAGGACGTTCCGCACGAAATTTTATTCAACGTTCTGGAAGAAATTATCAAGGCGTCAGGCGTCGCGGGCATGGTCGGCGGTCAGGTGATTGATTTGCTCTCCGAAGGCATTCAAATTGATTTGGCGACGCTTAAACTTATGCACACCGGCAAAACGGGCGCACTATTCAAGGCGGCTATTCGCTCTGGCGCGTTGTTAGCTCAAGCTCCCGCCGATAAATTGGACGCCCTAACGCGCTATGCTGAAAATTTCGGGCTTGCCTTCCAGATAACCGACGATATTCTTGACGTTGAGGGTGACGCGAAAATTTTGGGTAAAGCGACCGGCTCCGACGCCAAAAAGCATAAGTCAACTTATGTTAGCTTGACTTCGCTTGACGAAGCTAAAAAACTCGCTCAAGAAACCGTCAACGACGCAATCAACGCCCTTAAAATTTTCGGCTCCGAAGCTGACTTTCTGCGCGAACTCGTTCAATATCTAATCGGCAGAAAAAAATAATCACGAGCGAAAAGGATATTTCAATGCGCTTGCAGAATATTCTTGCCGTTTAAAAGATTTTTTTATAAGGAGTGTTTGTAATGAAAAGGGTTTTTTTGGCGACGTTGCTCGTTATCATGATGACTGCGGCGACGGCACTGGCGGCAACTTGGCAACAAATTTACACCGACCAGAACGATAACGAAATTTTATTCGATACCGATTCTGTGCAGGTTACTTCGATGACGCCAGACAGAGACGATGTCACTTTCAGCGCACAATTTCGCATGAACTACAGCCAAGCCGGGCGCGACGCTTTGATTGCCTGGTATCGTGATTACTCGATTATGCCGGAAGGTATCGAAAATCTTTCCTACGACGTATCGACGATTCAATTTAAAAAAGACGGCGACAAGAGATATTATCACATTTCGGAGCGCGTTTCCTACACTGCTGGCGGTTCGCAAATTTCGGGTATGCACTACATGAATTCGGAACCCAACTGGCAAGAAATTCCCGTTGCGTCGGTCGTCGACACTGAATATTTTGAGGCAAAGTTGATTGTTGACGGAAAAAAATACAAGAGAAATGATGCACAAGACCTTTAATTTATTAGACAGATAAAATTTTCGTGGCGACTTGACATTTTGCCGAGTCGCTTTTTCAATTAGGAGTTAGGAATGAAGGAACGGCTTGACGTTTTACTGACGGAGAAAAACTTTTTTGAAAGTCGCGCCCGCGCTAAGGCAATGATTATGGCGGGGAAAATTTTAGTCAACGGGCAAAAAGTTGACAAGGCGGGAACTTTGATTAATGTTGACGCAGAAATTAGGATTCTCGGCGAAGAAATGCCTTTCGTAAGTCGCGGCGGCTTGAAACTTCAAAAGGCTCTCGACGTGTTCAAAATAATTCTTAGCGGGAAAATTGCCGCTGACGTTGGCGCGTCGACTGGCGGTTTTACTGATTGCATGTTGCAACACGGCGCAAAAATGGTTTATTCTATCGACGTGGGCTACGGTCAGCTTGCTTGGAAACTTCGTAGCAATGTGCAGGTCGTCAACATGGAGCGGACGAATATTCGCAACGTCACGCGGGAAAATTTTCATTATGGTTTGCCAGACTTCGTATCAATCGACGTGGCGTTTATTTCACTGGAAAAAGTTTTGCCGGTCGTGTATGATTTACTGGAAACGGGCGAAGTCGTCGCGCTGATAAAGCCGCAATTTGAAGCGGGGCGCGAACACGTCGGGAAAAAAGGCGTCGTCCGCGATAAGAAAATTCATGCGGCAGTTATCGAAAAGATTTTGAACTTTGCGGCAGAAATTGGCTTTGAAATTCGCGGGCTAAGCTTTTCGCCAATCAAAGGTCCTGAAGGAAATATCGAATACTTAACCTATCTGACAAAAAATTTATCGGCGGGCGCAACCGATTTACCAGAAATTTTATCGGTGGTTGATTCGGCGCATGAGGAGTTGATGCGGTTATGATGCAAATTGCGGTTTTCCCGAATATGAGTAAGCGGCGGGCAGGGGAGATTGTCGACCGCATTTTCAATTTCTATCAAAATAAGGACGTGCGACTTGTTATGCCCGCGACGGAAGCTCGGCAATATCGCAAAGATGAATACGGCTTGCCGTGCGTTGAGCGCGTCCATGTCGATATGGCGTTGAGTATCGGCGGAGACGGGACATTACTTGGCGTTTGTCGGCGTTTCGGCGACCAAAGCGTTCCGGTTTGCGGAATTAATTTAGGGACGTTGGGATTTTTAGCTGACATTGAGCCGCGAGAATTGGAGAGCCGGCTAGGGAAAATTTTAGCGGGACAATATCGAGTTGAGCAAAGACTTTTGCTAAGTGGCTATGTTCGCAACGAATTGGGCGAAAAATTTTTGGGCAACGCCATTAACGACGTCGTGATAGCTAAGGGCGGCGTCGCTCGTATGCTTCGGCTCGGTCTCTATATCAATAAGACGCATTTAATGGACTACAAAGCGGACGGTTTGATTGTTTCCAGTCCGACGGGCTCAACGGCATATTCACTTAGCGCGGGCGGTCCCATTCTCAATCCGAATATTCGCGCCCTGCTACTTACTCCGATTTGTGCGCATACTTTCCAAATGCGCCCGCTCATTGTCAACGAAGACGAAGAAGTTTTGATTAAAATTTCCTCTATGCAAGATGTTATCGTCACGCTTGACGGGCAAGTCAGTCATAAAATTCAGCCCAATGACGACGTTATTGTCCGGAAATCGACGGCGACCGCGCATATTGTAAAATTCGATGACAAAAATTATTATGACGTACTTAAAGCTAAAATGTGGAGCTGAAAGGAGATAATTATATTGGCTATTATTACACCCCCCCCAACACTGGACTTGGATTATTACCGGCAAATGTATCCTGAACTGAATAATTTTCCCGACGTGGTATTAATGGAACACTACAAGCGATTTGCTGTTGAGCAAGGGCGTTCAACTTGCGCTTATGACCGCCGTGAATATCTTCAAGTGATGTTGCAAAATACGATAGACAATAGCCATTTGAAAACTTTGGAGATAAGCCCGTGGGATAGTCCTTTTTTGCGCGGAGATAACGTTAAATATTTTGAAGTTATGAGCGCGGAAGATGTGCGCAAAGCTACTGTCGGCGTTAAAAGAAATGTTGATACTCTTCCCAAAAAGATTGACTTCGTGGGCGCAAAAGGTGACCTTAGCGTCGTCAATGAAAAATTCGATATTGTTTTCAGTGCGCACGTTATCGAACATTGCCCCGACCTTATCGAACATTTCCGTAACGTCAGCAAAATTCTCAACGCGGGCGGATTGTATGTCTTGATTGTTCCCGACAAACGCTATTGCTTTGATTACTACCATTCCGAGTCGACGATTAGCGAAGTGATTGAGGCTTTTGCCGGCAAACGTAAAATTCCAAACCTTTCTACTGTTATCAATTTTGCTTACACGCGCACGCATAACAGTGCAATTTTTCATTGGTTTGGCGAGCACGGCGAACGTTATGGCTATAGAAAAATTCCGCCTATGGAGGGCGACGCTCGTGCCGAAATCTTAGGCGAATACTTTTTCGACGACGGAAGCGAAGTAGATTATCAAAAACTCGCGCGTTTGGTTAAAAAATATGCCGATGCTTTGAAAGAAAACGCCTATATCAGCGTACATAATTGGCGATTCACGCCCGATTCTTTCGGCTATATCATAAACATGTTGAATAAATTTAATCTAATCGACTTGCGACTTTTCCGGCTTTGCCACACTGTTTGGGGGCGGCTGGCATTTGTTGCAATGTTGGAAAAACCTTGAAGGAGGATTTATTTGAACAATAAAATTAGAAACTTTTCAATCATAGCGCATATTGATCACGGGAAGTCGACGCTTGCCGACCGATTGATTGAGATGACTGGCACAGTTGAAAAGCGCGAAATGAGCGAACAATTTTTGGATAACATGGAGCTTGAACGCGAACGCGGCATTACGATTAAGGCGCAAACTGTCCGCCTAAAGTACACCGCCCGCGACGGTGAAACTTATCAGCTGAACTTAATCGACACGCCCGGACACGTCGATTTTACTTACGAAGTTTCGCGCAGTCTTGCCGCTTGCGAAGGCGCATTGCTCGTCGTCGACGCTACGCAAGGCGTTGAGGCTCAAACGCTGTCCAATGTTTATCTCGCACTTGAACACGACTTGGAAATTGTCCCCGTCATTAACAAAATCGATTTGCCCAGTGCCGATGTTGAAAGGGTTCGTGCCGAAATCGAAGAGACAATCGGGCTTGACGCAAGCGACGCCGTGCAGTGTAGCGCGAAAACTGGCGCGGGCGTCGACGAAATTTTAGAGTCGATTGTACAAAAAATCCCGCCGCCCGAAGGTAGCGACGCGAAGCCCTTGCAAGCTTTGATTTTCGATTCTTACTTTGATTCTTACAAGGGCGCAGTCGCTCACGTGCGAATTTTCGACGGTAAAGTTAGGAAGGGCGATAAACTGAAACTTTTAGCGACGGGCAAGGAATTCGACGCGACGGAAATTGGAATTTTCGCGCCGTCAATGACTGAACTTGACGAGTTAAGCGCGGGCGAAGTTGGCTACATTTGCGGCAGTTTAAAAGATGTTCGCGACGTTCGAGTTGGCGACACTATCACGACTGCCAAAAATCCCGCTGAAGCTTTAGCGGGCTATCGTGCGCCGGTGCCAATGGTTTTCTGCGGACTTTATCCAACTGATAGCGTTGACTACGACAACTTGAAAGACGCGCTAGAAAAACTTCAGCTGAATGACGCCGCCCTTGTCTATGAGCCTGAAACTTCTGCCGCGTTGGGATTCGGCTTTCGTTGCGGCTTTTTAGGGCTTTTGCACATGGACGTTATTCAGGAGCGATTGGAGCGCGAATATAAACTTAAACTCGTCACGACTGCGCCGAGCGTCGTTTACAAAGTGCATAAAACTGACGGCGAAATTTTCACGATTGATAATCCCGCCGCGTTGCCGCCGCCGACCGAAATTAATTTCATTGAAGAGCCTATGGTTAAAGCGACTGTGATTGTGCCGAGCGATTATATCGGCGCGGTTATGGAACTTTGCCGGGATAAGCGCGGCACTTATAAGAACATGGATTATATCGACAAGACGCGCGTCATGATTGTCTACGAAATGCCGCTCAACGAAATTATTTACGACTTTTTCGACAAGCTGAAATCAATGACTCGCGGCTATGCAAGCCTTGATTATGAACTTAGCGAATATAAGCAGAGCGACCTTGCGAAGTTGGATATTTTATTGAACGGCGATTTAATTGACGCGCTAAGCTCGATTGTCCATAGAAGCCGAGCCGCTAAAATCGGGCGAATTCTAGCTTTAAAGCTCAAAAGGATTATTCCCGAACAACTTTTTGATATTCCAGTTCAAGCGGCAATCGGCGGCAGGATAATTGCTCGCGAAACGGTCAAGGCGCGGCGCAAAGATGTTTTAGCGAAATGTTATGGCGGCGACGTGTCGCGCAAGAGAAAACTTTTGGAAAAACAAAAGGCAGGTAAAAAACGCATGAAAGCTGTTGGCAGCGTCGAGTTGCCGCAAGAAGCTTTTATGGCGGTGTTGACTGTCAGCGATGAAGAATAAAAAAACGCCTCGATTAAATGTCGGGGCTAAATTTTTGCTTATGAAAAGTATAAAAAGATGTGTTCACAGACGTTTAATTATAGCGTGTTGGTAAAGTGCAAAAATAAAACATAAGCAAAATCTTTGGTAAAATGAATTTGAAAAATTAGCCAAAGGAATGGATATATAAATGTAAAAGTGGACACGAAAGGAGTAATCACATGCAAGAAGTATGACGAGGACTTTAAAAAATTGTAACGTTGTGTGAGAACGGTAAAACCCAATCCGAGCTTTCCAGAGAATAAGGCGTTTCGCTATCAGCAGATGGGTTCGACTTGGTAGTGTAAAATGGATTGTGTAAGTAAGAGAGCACAATCCATTTTTTTGATATAGGAGAGAAAAAGAGATGAAAAGA
>ODAI013849439.1_pt1 | contig 44681 bp, 69 predicted proteins | sample 1539321 | NCBI WGS metagenome assembly ODAI01 (sample SAMN02144231, study PRJEB22623) | gut metagenome | biome: sheep rumen | host: Ovis aries | place: New Zealand
AGGTTTCTACTGATGGTCTTTGGGTTCCAGTTGACTCTACCGGCGCAAAGTTTGGAACATCCGGCACAAAATGGCAGGATAACGTTACAACAGGAATTATTCCTAACTCTGTATGGGATTTGAAAAACCGTCCTAGAACATTGTTTGGCGGAATGGTTAAAATCAATAAAAACCTCTGGTCTACAATTTATCAGGTATCAGCAGATGAAGCTGTTACATTTATGAATGGCACAAATGGACTTTCTGTTGCTGAAGGTAAATTGCAGTCAAAATACGGTGAATTGCCTGTTACTGGAACTGAGGGCTTAAATCAGTATAACTTTAATGAACTTGCTGAACGCCAGGGCATGAGACTGCTTTCTTACGATGAATGGTGCGCTGTTGCTTTTGGTTCTCCTCAGGGTGAAGACGGTTCTAACAATTATGGTTGGACAAAAACAACTAACACTGCAAGAACTCGTACTGGATGCCAGGTAAATACTTCAACTGGTGAACGTGATACAATTTCCGGTGTAAAACCTTATGCAATTTCTGCAAAGAATGCTGTCGATTGCGTTGGAAACGTTTATGAATGGACAAAAACAATGTCTTTGGATTTCAGTTCTACAAACTGGGCATGGCAGAATGTTCTTGGTGCTAATCAGGGCCAGGCTTATCTTCCAAACAGTGGCGGTTTGCGCGCGTTGCGTTGCGGTGGTCACTGGAATGAGGGCGTTCACTCTGGTCCTCGTACGGTGGGTGGCGACGACTATCCGGGGTTTGTCAGCACGTACGTTGGTTCGCGTTTCGCCTGTGATTCATTATAGCCGGACACTGGTTTCTGATTTCCTGAGCATCTGGTTTTACTTATGGATTACAAAGAAAGCTCAACAGCAAGTAAAAACAAACTTCCTCCTGGGAACGTAGAAAACTTGCTGTTGTTTAAGAAGTTTGAGGAATTTGTATATTATTTTGAGCCTATCGTCGAGAAGTTTCCACATAGTGAGAATTTCGCGCTTAAAGCAGATATTAAAAGATGTTTGCATAGAGTACTGGAGCTCATTATTGTTACCAATCGAAGTTCCAGGAAGTTAGATGGCTGGTATAAAGTAGACACAGAGTTTGAAATTCTCCGTGTTTACATCCGGCTTTCTTTCAAGAAAGGTTCAAAATATCTATCATTTCATAGCTATGAAGTAGCGGAAAAGAAATTGATAGAATTAGGCCGCATCCTGGGCGGTTTAATAAAGAAAGGCTGTTAATGAGATTTTGTAGCGGTTTGCACGCGTTGATTTGCGGTGGTAACTGGAATGAGGGCGTTCACTATGGTCCTCGTACGGTGAATGGCAACAACTATCCGTGGAATGTCAACACGAACATTGGTTCGCGTTTCGCCTGTGATTTAACTAGAAGTATAAACAAAATATTGGCTTGCGTGTTTACGGACCGTAAGTTGTGGTTACTTCGTATGAAGTTAGAATCAGATTAACTGTCTTTGGCAGATTTTTTTAGTCTGCTTAAATCTTACTGATAGACAGGTATGCGTACCTGTCTATTTTTTTCTTTAAAAGGATATATGATATGTTAGAAGATTGCTTTGAGAGTATTTGCAGCTTTGAGAATTTATACAATGCTTTTGACCTGGTAGCAAGTGAACACCGGCACAAAAGAACAGCGCTAATCTTTTATAATCATCTGGAAGAAAACTTAATCCAGTTACAAAATGAATTACTCTGGGGAATGTATGAATTGGGTAGTTTTTATCATTTTGTTAGACACGAGCCAAAAAGAAGAGAAATAAATGCGCTTCCTTACAGAGACAGAGTTGTTCAGACAGCAATTTGCAATATTATTGAGCCGGAAATTTCAAAGCGTTTTATTTATGACAGTTACGCTTGCAGACTGGAAAAAGGTTCGTTAAAAGCTGCAAACAGAATTTCTTATTTTCTTAATAAAAAGAATACAATGTATTATTTAAAATGTGATATTCATAAATATTTTGATAGTGTAAACCTGGATATTGTTTTTGATTTATACAAAAGATACATTTCTGATACAAGAACATTAAATTTGATTTATAAAATATTACACAAAGATAATCCTGAAAGAGGGATTAAAATCGGTAATAGATTAAGTCAGCTGACTGCTAATTTATATTTGAATGAGCTGGACCATTATATAAAGTTTAATTTGAAGATTAAATATTATGTCAGATACATGGATGACTTTATAATTTTAGGGAATACTAAAGCTGAATTAAAACGATATTTGAAGCTTATTTCTGAATTTCTGAATAATAAGCTTTTCCTGGAATTAAACAAGAAAACAAATATAGGATTATGCAGCCGTGGCTTTGAGTTTGTAGGTTATAAGATATTCAGAGACAGGAAATTGATCAGAAAACAGACTACGAATAGGACCAGGCGTTATGTAACTTCATTTATAAAAGGGAAGGTTAAGCCGGAAAAGTTCTGCCGGGCTATGGCCAGTATATGCGGCCATGCAGTACATACAACGAATTATATGTTTTATATCCGGCAGCTTTTACGGGTGATTAGATTTCTTCTAAAGGTGCAAGATTGATTTCTGTTTCCAGAGCTTCATTTTCTTCAGGCGTTGTTCCAGGATAATTTCTAACAAGTGCATCCAGGATAAAAGCTGAGACCGTTTTTCCGGCAGCTTTTGCATTTTCCTTTAGCTGTTCAAGCTCTTCTGGCTGTCCTGATATTGCAATTGAAGCTCGTTTTATTCCGGTTGGTTTACGACCGCCGCCATGGTAGCCGTAACCTACATATTTTTTTTCTTTAGCCATTGATTTATCCTCCTGAAGAAATTAGGGGAAATTTTCCCCTAATTTCTTTATTTTTCCCAGTCGCATTTTGGGCGGACTGTTTCATCAGCTCTGAAGCTTGGTGCGAAGCTGTAATGATCCGGCTGGATGTATTCGCGGTTATTATCATCAATATAGATTTTTGCGCGGCGTTCTTTACCTTCATAAAGAATTCTTGCCATTTTAGCAGTTCTTGAAAGAACTTTGCAAGAAAAGATGCAGTTATGATCGCCGATTGAACGGGTGTAATATGTTGTATTTGCTTTGATTGTATTCATAATTTTCTCCTTGTGATTTGATAGGACAGGGCCGAAGCCCTGTTTTCTTTAGGCGATCTTTAAGTCGCGTTTAAGCTCATTAAGGATCATTCCTTCTCGCCAGCCGTAGCACCATGCTGAATAATCAGTCATTGGGTCGCTGTCGTCATCCTCTGGCTTTGGGCCGATTGCATAGCGGCCATTGCCGAATTTCTGCACCTGGCAGCTTCCAAAGAAGTAAACTCTTTCGAGCTGATTAAGATTTCTTAAAATCTTTCTTGCTTCTTTTACTGTTGTTACATTAATTGTTTTCATGTTTGTCTCCTTGTGATGGAGCTTTTCGCTCCTGACAATTATTAATATACAGCTTTATTTGTAAAATGTCAATACAGAAAACAAAAAAAAGATAAAAAAAAATACAGGATTTTTAGTCCTGTATTTTTGTATTATTTAGCAGTTGATTCCGCGGATTAAAGGCATCCTGGTTTCAAGTCCGGTGTATTGAGTAAAAACCGGCTGGAGCATATCGCAATAAACGTCAGAAATTTCATTTACAACTTTTCTTGAAAATTCCCATGTCTTTTTAGAAAGTCTGTCGCGGCAGAATTTTATTGTATATGTATCGCTTGGATCCAGAGCGATTAAAACTCTGTTGATGCTGTTGCAGTTTCTGCCGATTTTGAAAGACAGCTCATTTTTAGTAATGATAAAATCTTTAGCGCCTGTCATCATAACGAAGCGGCGGCCGCCTAACTGATTTAAGATTGTTGTTGCAATTTCCTGATTCATAATTTTATTTCTCCTTGTGATTTTGTAGAGCAGGGCCGAAGCCCTGCAAGGGTTAGATTGATTTGCAAACTGCGAAGCAGATTGCCTTTGCTACCAGGCGATTGTTCAGATGAACTTTTCGCATGATTTGAAGCGAGCGGAGCTCAGCAACAGCAATCAGTCTCCACTGATTAAGCCATTTGTTCTGATCTCCAAGATGAAGCCATCTTTTCATCTGCTGGGTGATTACTGCGTAATCATATCCGCTGAAGTTTTTTGCCTGAAGTTCATCTGTGAACTTGTTTCTGATTGCTACTGCTTTTCTTACTGCTGTCATTTTAGTCTCCTTGTGATGGAGCTTTTCGCTCCTGACAATTATTAATATACTGCTTTATTTGTAAAATGTCAATACATAAAACAAAAAAAAAGTAAAAAAAATTGCATTTATTTAGTTTTATCCGGCGAATTGTACGGAATTATTGCAATCTGGAAGCCTTAAAAACGTAGAATTATAAAAAGTGGTAAAAACAGCCTAAAAACGGGCTAAAATAGGGGTATTTTAGCATAATTGATAAATTAGTCGAAAAAGCAAAATAAATTGATTATACGCAATCCTAGGGCCATTTTAGAGCATTTTTAACGGTTATGTGATATAATATTTTCAGGGGTTAGAAATATGAAAAAGATTTTGATTGTTTTATCTGTTTTATTGTCGATTTTTCCGGTTTATGCAGCCGGAAAATTAAAGTTTAAATCTTATTCCTGTGAGACAAAAAAGGTCTTAAATGGAAAAATGGAAGCCGGGAACTGTGCATTTTTTACGGCCAATAACGTAGGAATTACTGATGCAGATTTAATCCAGCTTGCGGATGATTTAAAGGATTCAGGATTTTACCATGCGGTAATTTATTTTACTGAAGATGGCACTGCATATATCATCAGGAATAATAAAGGAAATATTGATCTAGGGTATGGACTCCTGGACCGAAAAACAAACACTTTTACAAAACGCTATAAAACCGGTTCTATAAGTCGTAAAAGCATGACTATTAGCTGGTGGGAACTTTAATCGAGTTCTGGAAATAAAGACGGCTGTTCAAAATCGAAAACTGAAAAAGCTGCAAACTGTTTTCTTTGCGGTTTTGACAGCCAGGAATAAACAGTTTTTTCAGCTGCAAGAACAGCAGCTGTTTTACTTTGCATAGGCTGATCAGATTGTAAGCATGATTTACATCTAATCAGCCTTTTTAATTTAAGCTGGATGCTGAAGCGCCATCCTGAGTCATCCTGGTAATATCTTACAACGATAAAGCTTGATTCGTGCTCTTCTCGCTTTTCTTCTTTAGGCGTGCTTAAAACTTCACCTGTTGTATCAGAAAATATCAAAGTCATTTTCATCCTCGCTTCCATCGTAATCAAATGGATTGTCAGTTGGTGGCGGTGGAATTATTTCTGGCTGAACTGGAGCTACTTTCTTTTCCTGTTTTACCGGTGCCGGCTGTTCAGGAAGTAGCGGCTGTTGTTCTTTTTTCTGCAAGTTTGGATTTTCCTTTAAGCGCATATTAATGATAATCTGTTCAGGTGCGCCGCCAAAGCGCTTCTGTTTGATATGAATTTCTGTATAGTCAGATTTAAGGAAGTGGGTAAGCTTGTTCTGAGTCCATGCGTCTTTATCAACTGGCTGACCTTTTTCATTAAGCTCAATGTCGTTGATTTCACAATAGCGGGCATAAAGATCTTTTACTTTTGTAAAGACATTTTCATCTTTGATAAATTCAATATTTTCTTTAACAAATCTATCAAGGTCTGTTGCCTGGTCTTCTACATAGTCATCCTTGTATGATTGACACTCTTTAGAAAGCGGAATTTTGCCTTTATAGTCATTTTTCAGATGGATATAATATTCTGCAAAAAGTTTTACAATTCCCGGATATTCAGGGCGCAATAGTTCAAAAATATCATTTTCATCTTTGAAGTCTTTATCTTCGCCGCGTTTATGAGTTACTGAAAAAGGAATTACTACCATGCGATCGATTGTAGCAGGGTCTTTGTTGTCAAAACGTGGCAGGTAGTTTGTAAGGATGATTGTTTGAGCTGTAGGCTTAAACTCTTTAGCATTGGCATACAATCGGCGGGCTTTCATAACACCTCCACCTGTGAGCTGTTTGAATACGGCTGAGTTTAACATATCGTTACGCTGGGTTTCATCTGAGATTCCGGCTCCCATTCCTTCGAGTTCTGCAATTTCCGGCTGAGCTCCTCCAGAGTAATTTCTGATGTCTTTATTAAGCATGATAATTTGGCGCGGAATAGGTGTTGTCATTTTAGGGTAAAGGTCTGAGATAATCTTCATTGTCGTTGTTTTTCCTGTTCCACCAGTTCCAATAAAGATTCCTCCTACTTTGTACTGAGCGCAACGTGAAGGAATGAGGCTTAAATAATAAAAGAGCGTTTTCAAAGTATCTTCATTCTTAAAGTTTGAGTGCATAAATTTTAAGAAATTACCAGGTTTTTCTGCCAGCATTACATCATCAACTTTGTATGGCAAAACTCTTAAGCGGTATTCGTTTGGAAGGGCAGAGCGAACTTTAAGCTGTTTTCCGGAAAAATCTAAAACTCCATCTTCAAGAGTTAATGTCTCCTGGATCTGAGGTCCATCAAAAGTTACTGATTCCCGGAAAATAGATGGAAGCTCTGAAAAGTTCTTTGCAACAGCTGTAAGAAATTTGCGCTGTTCTACAACTGATTTAAGCTTTCCGATGTTTTTATAAAATTCTTTGTCCTTTTCTCCAGTATTTTCATGCCAGACAATTATGCTGAAAAGAATGTTATAAACGATTCTTAGAACGTCTGATTTTCGCTCCCAGATGTGACCATTGAAGAAGTAGTATTTTTTTTCATCTTCAATATAGATGAAGCGGTTTTTTAATACCCGTTCAATTAAAAGAGCTGCTGAAGTTTCTCCGTGATTCATTACAAATCTTGCATAATTTGCATCTTTTTCAAGACTTTTGTAATCAATAGGCAGAATAGGAGTTATTTTTGATTCTTTGTCTAAATCGCTTTCTGTTTTGACAAATTCAACAAATTTGCGCTGCCAGTAATAAGACAGATATTTTGCAGCAACTGTGTGAATATATGATGCTTCAACATTGGATTCTGACGGGTTATCTATGCGGCGCTGGGTGATTCCGTTGTCCAGGAAAACTTGTTTAGATTCTTTGTCACGGGCCGAAACTTTCAAAAGTGCAGAGTAAAAATTATCAAGCTCCTTTTTAGTAATTTTGGTTGACTGAAGAGCTTTTATCAGGCGTTTAAGAGTTACGGCCGGAATAAGATTCTGTTTTATCTGTTGAGGGGCTTTTTGAAATGGCTCTGCATTCTCAATAGCTTTCTGGATAAGATCGGCGCGGCGATAACAGATACATTCATCCGGGTCTTTGTATTCGTCCAGGCGTGCGCAATAGATATTTCCAGTATATCCAGCTTGTAAAAACTTTTCAGGTAAAGATGTTGTGCCGATGGCAGTTTGTAATCCGGCCGCGATTCTGCCGGGGCTGTCGTTGTCAAAGAGGATTGTAATTTTTTTTACATTCAACAAGTGTTTTTTTATTTTTGGCTTTGTTAAGCCATTTGTGCCACCTACAGAAAAAACATTATGGAAGCCGGCAGCACGACAAACAACTGCATCCATTTCACCTTCTACAAGTACAATTCCTTCATCCTGCAATTTATCTTCCAGGTCGTTAGGAGTAGGGAAGGTCTGACAAGAAAGGCTGCCTCGTTTATCACACTGTCCTTCATTATAAAAATGAAGCTTGTAGCCATTGCCGATTTTAAGCACTAAGCCTGAATGTGCCCAGGCATACTGACCGTTTGCATTTGGTTTTGTAGGGATGCCTGAGCGGTAAATTGTGTTATTGCCAATTTCTTTTAAAGCAATATCCATTCCTGGCCAGTAGCCAAAATATTTTTTAAGATTTTCAATGATTTCTTCTGAATATTGAGTAAATTCGCCTTTTGTGGTTTTTGTACATCGTTCTGAAAGAAACTTGATTAAAGCTTCTTCTGGTGCAAAGCCAAAGTTTAAATATTTATCCATTGCCTCTACAGATTCAGGCTCCGGAGTAAACTTTGGTTTTTCTTCTTTGTCTTCTGATTTTTTTACAACTGGCTTTGGAGTAAATGAGCCGCCAAAAATCTTTTCAAGATGTTTGAATTGTTCTGCCTTATCAGTAATTCCTTCCAGCAGTTCTACAGCGTCGTATATATCGCCACTGCATCCGCATGAGCCGGAATAACATTTAAAATGATCTTCCCAGAGTTCACAGGACGGATTATGATCATCATGCGCGGGATTGATACAGCGGACTAATCCGCGATGTGCTTCAATTCCCATTATTTTAAGATAATCAAATAAGTTGTTTTTATATTTTCCAAAGTCCATTTTTTTTCTCCGTCCTTATTGTATAATTTCACCGTCAAAAACTTTTTTAATTAAATGAGCTTTTGCGCTCATAAGCTTGTGATTTTTTATAATGATTTGAATTTCTTTTGGGCTGTATTTTGTGCCGTCTTCACAATAAACCCAGCCGGACGCATCGTGTCTTGCAATGTGCTGTTTGAGTTCTTTTGAGTATATGTAGGTCCAGCCGGGTTTTTGATTCATTGTGTTTTCTCCTAGTTGTGCTGATACGCTTCAAACAAAGCTGTTAAATCTTCTGTGATTGCATTTATAATTTTTTCCCAGCAGGCAAAATTATTAAAACCGTATCGCAGTTCCATGTCTGGTCCAGAAATAGACTTTTGCCGCTGCATATAGTCGCGAATTTCACTTATTACATTTTCAACAGTAATTGTTATTGGTTCCGGCTCAAAATCAAACGGCGAAGTTTCTGTATTTTTCTTTTTAGCGTTTTTTGGAGCTTCTATTCCGTTTTCTTTGCGATATTCCTGTAATTGTTTTGTTGCAGCTTTTACAGTTCCACCGTTTTCTTTCGCCTTAGTTACGGCTTCTGGAAGTTTGTCTCCTGGAATAGAAGCGAGCTGAGAAAGTGCCTTTGTGCTCATGCCGGTAGTATCTACTCCCTGAGCTTCTACATTTTCACGGACCTGACTTCCTGCAAGTGTATCATGCAGCCACGAGAGAGGCTTAGAAAGCTCTTCCGCTATTTCCTTCTGGCTCATTCCGGCAGTAACAAGAGCTTTTACAGCTGTTTCAATGTCTATTTGTGAAAGCTGCTCACGCTGAATATTTTCTACCAGCTGAACAATTTCTTTTTCACCATGACAAATTGTTGCTGTAATCTGAGTGTAATCATGGCCTTTTTCACAAAGATATTTATAAGCTCTTACACGTCTATGACCTGCAATGAGTTCATATTTTTTAATGCCGTTTTCATCTTCCCGTAAAAATTTTACGGAAATAGGATTTATGAGGCCGTATCTGAAAATTGAGTCAGCAAGATTTTCTATTTCTTCCTGATTATAATTCAAACGGACGTTGCCTGTTTCTACTATCTGGTCCAGGCTGATTTTTCTTGTAAGTATGTTTTCTTGTGGTAATTTAGGCATTTTGTTTTTCCTCCTCAGTTTTTCTAAGTTTTGCAATTAAAGCAGCTTCTTTGCGAATTTCGCTATATTTGTCTATATGACCACAAGGATTTGTCCATCCATCACATATTACAAATTGGCTGCCGTCATAGCTTCTAACATTATGAATTGTATTTTTTCCACGAGGTTTACCACATTTAGGACATAATTCTGCAATTTCAACTTGTTGAACATATCCAGAAAAACCGCCGTGATTTTCAACGATTGGAATTCTTACTAACATGATTTAATCTCCTTACAGCCTGTAACTACTTCTACAAACTTTTCCAGGCGAGCTTTAACAGTCGGATGGATTTTGTAGCCGATTGGATCAGCTACAAACTTCTTAAAACTTTTTATGTCAGGAATAGGGAAGTCTAAAAGAAAGTCAGAAAACTGTTCCTGGTAAGCTTCAAAGATTCCTTCTGGATTAAGTTCTTTTTTGTATTTGTTACAAACAACAAATACTTCACTATCAAGACAGCAATTTGAAAGTTGGTCGAAATAGTTCTTAGTTGCTCTTAAATCAAGGTTTGAACAAGTTCCAGAGATTACAATTACATCGGATGCAAATACAGCATTGCGAGTCTGTGCGTTCCAGGTTCCAGGCGGGTCTAAGATTATGTAATCATAATCATTAAGAAATGATGATTTTTTAATTTGAATTTTCAGCTGAGTGTCCATAATATTTGCCAGCATATTCATATCGAGATCTGACGGTATTATGTCCATTTTTGCTTTTTCTGATTTTTTGATGTTGTAAGGTTTGACCATTTTGCCGGAAAGAAAAGATTTTGATGTTTCATCCTGAAGCTCAAAACCGTACATTTCTGACAGACAGCAGTTATGATCTAAGTCAATCAATAACACGGAAAAACCGTGTGCAAAAAGTGTTTCTGCAATAAAAGTGTTTAGGGTTGTTTTTCCCGTTCCACCTTTGCCATTGCTGGTGGTTATGATTTTAGCCATTTGAAAGTCTCCTTGTGATTATGATTTGATTAAAACGGAATTGTGTCCGGCTGTTCTGGATCGCCTGGATCTGGAGCGTCTGAATAATCAACTGCCGGTGCAGATTCTGTTTTTTCTCCAGGTGTTCTTCCTGGAACAAGATTTGTTACCTTTACAATCATTCTTGATTGTTTCTGTCCGTCTTTTTCCCAGCGGTCCTGATGTAGGGAGCCTTCAAGAAAAACTTCACGTCCTTTTGTCATTGATTCTGCAAGAGCTTTTGCATAGTTTCCTGTCCAGGTACAATCAATGTAATTTGGACGTTTTTCCCACTGGTCGCCGTTTTTATGATTTTCATTTGAAGCAATAGTGAAGCTTACAACACAAAAATCCTGACGCGGATATTTTACTTCTGCCGATTTTGTCAGTCGGCCCTGAAGAACAATGTGATTAAAATCACTTGCCATTTTTTCCTCCTAGATATTTCTACCGTTTACAAAATGACGGCTTATATCTACTTTCATTCTTCTTGCGTATTCCTCCAGAGTGGAGTCATCAACTGCAAGCCATTCAATTACGTCCTGTCTCTTCCAGCAGCGATGACCATTCAATCTTACGATTCGAGTTCCGCAGCATGGTTGGTGCCAGGGCTTTTTTTGTAGATTTTCATAACTTGTAACACCTTTTAATTTTGCAGCTTCTTTTAAGCTGACGTATTCAGGTATTTGTTTTTGAAAATCTTGCTGCAAAATAAAAGCTTGAAGCTGTTGCATCTGAAGCTGTTGTTTTTGCAGTTCCAGGATAAGTGACTGAAGATTCAGTTTGTCAATTTGATTTAGATCAGACATTCTGGATGGCCTCTTACCCACTTTTCTGTTACTACCAATTTTTCTTTGATTATCACCGGTTGTCCGTGTGAATGTTTAAGTTTCAAAGAAAGCCAGGTAAACGATATATCTGAGTCAATTCCTGCTTGAAACAACGATTCGTAATAATCACCGTTTACAAAAATAGCCATTCGATTTTTTGGGTTATAATCACGGCTAATCAGGATGTTCCAGATTTTATTTTTAATATCCTCCTCATCCATCGTTATTCCTTTTCAGGCAATAAGCCGGCTTCTTTAAGCACTTTTAGAATTAACTGGCGGATCAGACCTTTTTTTGACATTCCCGTATTAAACAGGTATCTGTCTAAAGCCTGACGTTCATTGTCAGTTAAACATAAAGAAACTGTTGTGTCGGTTACTTCTGGCATCTTACGTTTCCTCCCTGTGTCGTTATGACTACTTAAAAATAGATTAAGTGTATGAATTACACCTTGAATAGTTTAGATAATATGTTGTACTGTCCACAAAGTCAAGTAAAAAAGTGTAAAAAAATACATTTTTTTATATTATTTTATGGTGTATGATTGTACACATTAAGGAGGTGCTATGGATTTTTTTAGTAGAGTTCGAGAAGTCACAAAACTTCGCGGAACAACAATTGAACAAATGATGAATAGTATTACTCATGGCAATACAGCTTCTCCTCGTGATGTTTACAATGGTTGGCGAAGAAGAAATATTTTGCCGCGAGCAGATACAGCTGTGGAAATTGCAAAATATTTGAATGTAACCGTGGAATATCTGGTAACAGGAAAAGACCAAAATCCTGACATTGAATTTTGCAATAAATATTTTCAGTACGAAAAGCTGTTGGAAAAGTATTCGCTTTTATCTCCAGCAAACAAAAGACTTATTGAAAGTTCAATAAATAATTTAATTGAAAAATAGATCAATTGGCTTATTGAGTTTTTTCAGTCAAAAACTCAATAAAAACTCAATACTTTTTAGAATGGGGAACGAAAAGAAACGAAAGTTTTATGTCGTTTCATACATAAAAAGGGGTTAAAAGAAATATATGGCAATAGCTCCAATTGACCTTCAGCCAATAGGCTACTGCTTTATATAATCCGTTGTAATTTTATAAATCCTTATAATATATAGATTTATTAAATAATTAAAACGGTGTCTTATAGCTCCAGAGTTGAAAAACTCAATAAAAACTCAATATTTTCTGGAGTAATTTTTATGGAATATCACATTTTCAAGAAATCTAAAACAACAAAAGACGGAAAAAAGAAAACAGAATGGTATTACTGGTATTGGAATGTTGAACATACAAAGCAAATTCAGCGTTCCTGCCGGGGTGCAAAAACAAAATATGAAGCTGAGCTTTATGTTAAAAAGTTACAGCCTCAAACACTGGCTTCCAGCTTAATAAAAGATATATGCGCTGCAATGTTCGTTCCTGGAAGTATGAATTATTTACGAAGGGAACAATTAGGAAAATCTATCAAAGAAAATACACTTAAAATCAAACGAATGTATATAAAATATATTATTCAAGATTTTGGTGATATGGACATCAGGGATCTAACAGCTACAAAACTGTTAAGGCATTTACTGATAAATAACTCTCATTCTGCATCCTGGAAAAATCAATATATAACAACAATTGAAGACGTTTACACTGAAGCAATTTGGAATGGACTTGAAGTCAATCCGCCTCGCTTTGAGCGTTTTGTTCAGAAAAGCAAAAAATCAGACATTTTGACGATGGATGAAATTAGAAAATTATTTGTGCCTGAAAACTTTCCTGACGAAGCTTCTTACTTACTTTTACTTCTTACGCTGTCAGCCGGATTAAGAATAAGTGAAGCAAGAGCTTTCACACCAGAGCAATTATATTATGAACAGTCTGCAATCCTCGTTAATGGTTTTTTAGACAGATATACCGATGTTAGAAATCATTACAACAAGACAGGAAGTGAAGAAGATAAGCGCTGGCGCATTGCTCTTATTCCTCCAGGAACAGCTGATTTGCTTAAAAACTACATTGAGAAAACAGGCAAGAGAGACGATCAGTTATTATTCACTCATTGGACTAAAAAAAAGAGAATTGAATATCTGAACGGAATGAGAAAACAGTTTGATTTGCCCGCTACTGAAAATTGTTATCACATGGAAAACATTGAGGACATATTTCATAATGCAGTAAAAAAAGCCGGTATCGACACCAGCGACAGAAAAATAACGATGCACTCTTTGAGATATACTTACGTTACCAGGATGCGCAATTTGTATGCTGGTGAAACTGTTAGAAAAATGGTTGGCCATGCAGAAATTGAAATGACTGATTATTATACCAGGAACGAATTAAATGAAACTCTTACAGCTTTAGCTGCTCAAAATGCCCGTATGATAGAGTTTTTCAATGATTATGATGTAAAAAAGCAATAATCTTTTTTAATGAGATTGTATATTTTTTAACGAAAAGGCCGATTTTTCACGGGTTGTGAACGTCGGCTTTTTTCATTTTTGCGGTCGCAACCTGAAGCAGAACTCGTTCAAATTCTTTTAAATTTATTTATAAACTTTTTTACATTTTTTTCACAAGAAATAAGAAGATAAAGTATTAAATATATATATTTTTGAATAAATTAGCGTAAAAGTAAAAGTAAAAAAGTTATAAAAAAGTATTTTGATATTTAACGAGATTTTAAACGAGTTATAAAGTCGTTAAAAATTTCGTTAAACAATACAAAAAGATTTAAAACTCAAGAAATTTATTTACGTTTTACACTCACTACTTTTGAAAGTAGTAACAAAAGGTACTGTCAGACGGGGGTGGGTGGTGCAATTAGTCGGCGGGCCCTGCGTTTTGTCATTTGTGAGCCATGTTTAACGGTTAATTAACATTTGTTTAATTAGAATTGTTAAAATTTAACTTTTATGTTATAATGTCCACAAATGGAAGTTAAACAAGGTACATTCGCCACAATGTGCGGTGTAAGTCGTGCTGCGGTATGCACAAAAATAAAAAACAAGACTCTAATTGTGAACTCGGCCGGGATGCTGGACACGGATAACCCTGTTAACAGAGCTTACTTGGATAAGAAGCAGGGCCAGCGTCGGAGTGCTGATTTTGGACTAGGAATTGAACATACAGGTGCAGCTGCAAAACCTGTTGATTATTCTGAAATGTCTCAAACTGGTACAGCTGGCGAAATGCTAAACATGACTATTCGTGAGCTGGTTTCAAAATATGGCAGCATGGCCAATGTTGAAAAGTATGTGAAGATCTTAAGAGATCTGACGGCTGCGGACGAAAAGGATCAGCGCATCCAGGAAAGGCGATTAATTCAGATTCCAAAGGATTTTGTACAAAGCTCTGTTACAAGCTTGCTTGAAACTCTTATGAATAAGCTTCTGGACCTGCCGGAACGAATTGCAGATCAGGCCATTGCTTTTGTCCAGGCGGATGTGGACACGGCCCGTCAAAAAATAATTTTGCTTTTAAATGACGACATATCAGCTGCAATTGCAGACAGCAAAAATCAAATCAACAACAAAATACAGAACATGAAAGGCAAGTACAGCCAGGAAGATTCTTTGCGGGATATTATTTCTGAAAGTATGGAGAAAGCGGAATGAGTGACGAAAATAGTTTTGACAGCTTCAGTAAAGTTGTGATGAACTTTTTACAGCTGGAAGTAAAGCATATTTATTATGGCAATATTACCAAAGCTTTTGCAAAAAAAAGCATGGTTCGCCTGATTGAAACTTTTTTAGAAGGTGATTCCAAAGTAAAAGAGAATATTGAAATATGGGCTTGCGAATATTTAGCTAATTGTGCTACTAAACGAAATCTTGTTGAATGGCACGATTTGAGAAAAAAGCCGGATGATCTTCCTCCAGCTGAAGGAAAAGACGGGCATTATTCAATTACCGTTTTGAATGAGAGACTGGATAAAGTTTTTTATGACTTCAAAACTAAGGAATGGAAAGAGCCGGTTTTTGGTGATAAACAACGGCCACCTAAAGCCTGGTATTGCGGTTATTATTTCAAAGCTCAGGACGGAGAGGATGAAGACGAATGAAAAGTACACTTGAAGGACTTGAAAGAAGTATGCAGCGCGAACGAATTACAGCGCTGACAGAATATTACGCAAAGGACGAAAACTCAGACAAGCAGTCACCGTTCTTTCTGAGGGCGGTTTCCAAAGATGGAATTATGGCAGGGTGGCAGAAAGAAAGTGAAATTGAGGCTATAGAACTTGCCAGAGATTACTGGCTTAAAGGTTTTATTTACGTTGAGGTTTTCTGCTGGAGAAATAAAAACATTGACATTATTTATCACGGGGTAAGATGGGGCTTTTAAGCTTCTGAATATAAATCACAAGGAGACTAAAAAAATGGAGTGTAAGATTAACGACGATTTAGGAAGCGTTGATAAGAATTACAGGCAACAGCTTGAAAAAGCTTATAAAAGTTTTATGTATCTTTCTGCAAGATGCTTTGATACTAAAAAAGCGAAAAAAGAAATCAAGAATATTTGTGACTGCATGGTGGAGATGAAAGAAATTCTTGATAAGTATGAGCTGGAGCATGAGATTGAACATCTAAACAAAGACAGTGCGCAATATGACTGCGAATTGTACATCAAGGAAAATGAGCTTGAATATATTGCGCCGGAGATCAGGGCAGCATATAAAAAAGGCTTTCATTTTAAGCGGGTTCAAAAAGATACAGCGGAGGCCAGCGAATGAAAGATATGTCGAAAAGAATTCTGCTTGCCAGGTGTAAGAATTGTGAAAATCAATATTGGGAACATGGAAAAAGATGTGCCTGGAGAAGTCTTGGAAATGAATATTGTTTTGACGGCATGAGCAACGAAGAAGCGCATGAGGAAATTGATAAACATTTTAAGAGCTTTCAAACTCAGATTGCAAGGGAGTTGGTTTAGAAGATGGACACAAATGTTTTTATAAATGCAGGAGACGGTTTTAAGCCGATTCAAAGAGCAGATAAAATTGAGGCGGTTGCAGAAAACTCTCAATGTGATTTACAGCCTTTGCAATCCGGCGAGTTAAACATACAACTTTCTGAAGCTGACAAAGATTTTAGCTATTTTAACACACTGATTAAGTACAAGCGAAGCAATATTATTTCTATGCTGCGGGCAGTTCCTGGAGACATAGTGCACGGGAGCAAAACGAGAGCGATTATAGAATGTCCAGTTTGTAATAAAAAGCTCTACATTCAACGAAATGGCAAGGAATTAAAGCTAAATTGCAGTGGTTGTAATATTACGTTGATTGTTCAGATAGAAGCTTGCAGAAGAGCAATTGAAGTTGATCAGATTGAAAGAAAAGGTTATTTCTGTCCGGCTCATAATTTTAATCCAGAGCTTTTCAGCAAGACTCCAGCTGAGGTTTGTCCGAAGTGTGAACACTGGAAAAAGGATTGTATTGTTTACGGCAAGAAAAAGGGCCGTGTGTTGTAAGAGTTATATTTTACGTGGGAGCGTTTGAGAAATGTTTGCAACTGTATGGGTAAAAGATTATGAAATAGATCTGGACGGTAAGCCGTACACCGTAAAAGGTGAGAGGTGGCTTGGTATTGTGCATCCTGAAAATGAGGAGAAATATTTTGAAGGATGCAGTTTTGGACTTAAGGATAACGGCAAATATGAGCATGAAGGCGAGGTTGTAAGAAGTAAGAGAGAGTTTGAAGAAATGTCAAAAAGAGTGACATTTTTTAAATGAGACTATAATCCAGTTGAGACCTAGGTGTGACTGGGTATAAATGTCGGTTAGATTGGAGACGTGGACGCTAGCACTTTAGAAGCTCGTTAGATCGGGGCGGAGCGACTAACCGGCCGCTGAAAAGGTGGCAGAATAAATGCGGATGAGCAGAAACAGCGTGCAGATTTTCGCGAAGTCTGTATGTCTCAGGGCGGTGCTGGATGTTTGGTCGCCCATCTTTTTTTGAATATTAAGGAGCTTTGAAATATGGGTTTGAGTATTAATGAATACCAGGAAAGAGCGCATGAGACAGCGGATTACCTGGGAATGGAAAACGGCGACTACCGTTATCCAGTAATGGGATTGAGTGAAGAAGTCGGGGAAGTTTCCGGGAAGTTTGCAAAGGCTATAAGGGATGCAAACGGAATTATTGACGGCGAGAGACGGGAAGCAATTAAAAAAGAGCTTGGTGATGTCTGCTGGTTTGTTGCTGAAATTGCAACAATTCTTGATCTGAAGCTGGAAGACGTTATGCAGGGAAATCTTGATAAACTTGCATCCAGGAAGGCGCGGGGTGTAATACACGGGAGCGGTGACAACAGATAATGACTACTAAAATCCACTACTTTTGAAAGTAGTAGACATAAAATCACAAGGAGACAAAAAAAATGAAGAACAGTTTATGCGATTTGAACGATCATCTTTTCGCGTGTCTGGAAGGACTGATGAATGATGAGCTGAGTGAAGAAAAGCTTAATCAGGAAATCAAGAGGGCCCAGGCAGTGAATAATGTTGCAAAAACAATTATTCAGAATGGCAGAACTCAGATTGAGGCAATGAAACTGAGAGAAGACATTATGAGCAATGCCGGAAAAGGACAGCTGCCGGAAATGCTTTTACCGAAAAATACAAGCACTGGAAAAGTGCTTATTGAGGATGGAGCTTATGGCAAGTAGTTTCTGGACTGAAGATAAGATTGAGTTTTTGCGCGGGATTTACCAGGGAAAAACAAACAGAGAACTGGCAGAAATTTGCAGTCAGGAGTTTGGAAGAAGTTTTACTCCTGCGGCTTTGCAGACTGTTTTATTCAGGAACTTTGGTAACCGAAAAGCTAAAGTATGGACGGCTGATAAGCTTGATTACTTGCGGTCGGTTGTTTCTGGAAAGCCTCTGGAAGAAATTACAAGGCTGTACAATGAGCATTTTGGCACGAATTACGAAACACGGACCATTAAATCTGCAATGACTAATCATCATATCAGAAGCGGGTATAGATATGACGGCCAGAAGGCTATTTTGTTTTCTCCAGAAGAAATTAAATGGCTGGAAGAAAACAGAAAAGGTTTTAATTTTAATGTTACAACTGAAAAAATGAATAAGCACTTTGGCACTAATTATAAAGTGAGTCAGGTGCGCGGTTGGTGCCATGCTCATCATCTTCCCTGCGGCGTTGATATGAGATTCAAAAAGGGGAATGTGAGTTTTAACAAGGGCCGTAAAGGCTGGTGTGCGCCTGGAAGTGAAAAAGGCTGGTTCAAAAAAGGACATAGGCCTCATAACTGGTCGCCGGTAAACACTGAAGTGATTGTGGATGACGGGTATATCAAAGTGAAGGTGGCAGAGCCGAATGTCTGGGAACTAAAACATAGACTTGTGTGGCAGGAGAAAAACGGGAAGATTCCTGAGGACAGCTGCCTGATATTTTTGAACGGGATTAAAACCGATTGCAGGATTGAAAACTTAATGCTTATTAAGCGGTCGATTCTGTCGGTTTTAAATCACGAAAAGCTGATATTTGATGATGCGGCGGCCACAAAGTGCGGTGTCACTATGGCAATGATAAAAAGCAGAATAAGGGAGTTACAGAAAAAATGAGCGGTAAGAATGACAGAAAAATCAGGAAAGAAGTGAAGAACGTTTATGTAAAGGCTCAGGGCGTTTTGTATGATCAGATTAAGGCAATGAGCTTTGGAAAAAGATTGCGTTTTGCATTTATGATAATTTTTAAGAGGCTTAAATAGTCACTACTTTTGAAAGTAGTAAGGAGGTGAGCTTCTATGATGGTTTGGACTGATGTAAGCAGAGGAATTGTTGAAGTTCCTTTTGACTTTGAAAAAGTGAATGTTGAATGTGAGGTTTTTAAGAAAAATGCCTGTCCGTTTGTGGGAAAGCCCAGCACAATCTGCGGCTGCGGATTTGACGGTATGGCTAAAAAAGGCTGCATAAAGGTTCACGAAAAAACTAAGAAGGTGGAAGAATGAAACCGTGGGAATTATACGAGGAAATAAAAAAGACTGAATACACTAAGAGCGGCGACAGTGTTGACTGGGCCGTAAAGGTTTATCCAGATGAAAAGCTGATAAGACTTCTTTTTGAAGAAAGCACTGAAGACAGAGACTGGAGAAACAATTTTGATTTTCCAATTAAGCCATATAAGCAGCAGGATAATACTTTATGGTTTGCGCGGGGCTGGGGTAATGCTTATAAATCCTGTAATGACGAGATTATGGAAAAGCTGACAAAGACTTTTTATGAGCTTAAGGATCAGAATTATACTGTTGAAGTTTGTGGCTGGAGTTATGGCGGAGCTATGGCTTTGCTTGCGGCGGAGGATTTTTGTTACAGGACCGGCTATTTACCTGGTGTTGTAACTTTTGGAGCTCCTAAGCCGCTTTGGGGTAGAAAAACAAAAAAGTATGTTGCAAGCTGTTTAGCTTACTGCTTCCAGTATGCTCATGTTAATGATTTTGTTCCGGTGTGCATTCCGCTTCCTGGTTACAGAATGGTGAATAAAGTTAAAGTTGGTAAGGATTTTTGCATTCTTAAGTATTTTAAAACTGGTGAATATCATTGCAGCTATGGAGATAAGAGTCTTTATGAGTGAATTTAAGGATTTAGAAATTGTATTAACTGAATTTCCATCTGAAGAAGACTGGAAGGAAGTGAAAAGAAGGGCGCTTATTACCGTTGGTCTTGAAGCGGTAAATTCTCCTGATGAAAGCTGGAAAAAGAAGATGCTTGAATGCAGGCATAGTCCGATAAGACGGCTTAGATTCAGCTTTACTTTGTATAATTTGCCGTATTACATAAGCGTGCATTTTGTAAGACATCATGTTGGAATTGAAAAGTATGTGAGAAGCCAGAGAAATGACAGGCAGAAGGAATATGACAGAACAAAAGCTCCTCAGGATGCGCCGGTTAATATGATTTTGGATTTTAACGGGGAGAGTCTTTTAGAGTTTTTTAACAAAAGACTTTGCGGCGCGTGTGCTCCTGAAACAATAAGAGTTACTGAGCTTATGAGATCACTTGTAAGGGATGAATGCCCGGAATTCTGTTATTTTCTGGAGCCAATGTGCTTTAGGAATGGCGGCGTTTGCCATGAGTTTAAGAGCTGCGGAAATAACCGGAATTACAAAGAATGGCAGGAAGCTAAGCTGAAGGATAAATAAAGTGTTACTGGAGGGGTTAGAAATTGAATTGTGTAATAACGCAAGAGGACGTTGATTTTTTAACTAAAGAAATAAGCAATCTCACTGCAAAACGGCAATATATAAAGCCGTCTGACTACGTTGAAAAAGTGCGTTATATGGACAAGGACCTGACTCCTTTTCCAGGCAAATTCAGTTTTAAGCAGTTTCCTTACTTCAGGGAAATTGTAGACAATTTTAGTCCAGAGAGTCCTATTCATAAAGTTTATATTATGAAAGGCAATCAGCTTGGAGCTACTACGGCGATTTTGGAAACTGTTATGCTTTATGGCATTGGCTGTAATCCATCGCCTATGCTGTATGTTCTGCCGGATGAAGGAATGGCAAAACTTGCAATGGACACCAAAATTGACCGTATGATAGACAGTTCCGGTTTGCGCGGAAAGATTTTTGCTCAGACAAAAAAAGCAGCTGGAGCGCGTAATACTGGTGATACATCTTTCAAAAAAGAGTTTACCGGTGGATATTTACACGCGGTGGGTGGCCGTTCTGGTAACAGGTTCAGAAACTTTTCTTACAAAATTATTCTTGTTGATGAATTGGACGGTATGAGCGAAACGATTAAGGGTGAAGGTACGATGGAAGATCTTGCCATTGCACGTTCTGACGCTTATCCGAATACGAGAAAGATTTACTTTGGTTCTACTCCTACGGTTGAACAGACTTCTAAGATTTTCAGGCTTTATAAATCAGGTGATCAGAGGCGGTATTTTGTACCGTGTAAGCATTGCGGCACTATGCAGCCGCTGGAATGGGCCATCTGGGATGAAGGGCATGACAATCAGATTGGTGGAATTGTTTGGGAAAATGATGAAGACTATCAGCCGATTCTTGAAACCGTTGCTTACAAGTGTCCGCATTGCGGCGGGCTGATGAAGAATTACGACAAAGCTTTAATTATGGACAAGGGTGAATGGCGGGCTACTGCAATTAGTCAGGAAAAGGATGCTGTAAGCTATCATCTGTCGCCTTTATACAATCCTCCTGGAATGTTTTCCTGGGAGGATTTTGTCATTGCATGGTCTAAGTGTTGGGACATTAAAAACAACAGAATTAAAGACAAGGAAGGTTACAGAACTTTCAGAAATCTTAAACAGGGCTTGCCATTCCGTGAACAGAATGAACAAATCAGGCGCGAGCGGGCTATGCTGCATCGCCGTTTTGGTTTTGTGCGCGGCAAGGTGCCTAACAAGATGGCAGTTGAAGATGCAGGCTCTCCAATCTGGATTGTTACCTGTGCGGTGGACGTTCAGAAAGACTGCCTTTATGTTGATGTTAAGGGGTACGGAGAGCGTGGCGTTACATGGACGCTGGATGCCTTTAGAATTGACGGACCTACTGAAGACTTTTACGGGGTTTGGGATAAGCTTGCTGACTTTATCGAAAAGACTACTTACCAGGGAGACGACGGCAAAGCTTATAAGATTGCAATTACTCTTGTAGACTCAGGACATTACACTGACTGGGTTTATGCTTTTTGTGCTCGCTTTTCTGCGGGCGTTTATGCTTGTAAGGGTACGGACTGGATTAAAAACGGTGAGACTTACCAGTTATTCAACAGAAAGACGCTGGATGCAATCGGCTTAAGTTTGGCTTATCACGTTAATACTGGAAAGCTTAAAGACAGAATTTCGCGTGCTATGAATATGCTGAACTGGGATGAAGGAACAAAGCAGCCAGATTGGTATCCTAACTTTCCTGATGACTTCCATGATGATTACTTTAGGATGTTTGAAGCTGAAGAGAAAGTGGAAGAGTATGACAGAAAAACGAATAAGTATATTCGTACTGTATGGCGGGCAAAGCCTGGTATGCCTAATCACTTTTTTGATACTTATGACTATAACCTGGCAGCGCTGGAGATTTTTGCGGATGATATTTGCCGGCATGAACTGCGGCTTAATATGCTTGACTGGGGTGCATTCTGGCAGTATGCGGCTTATGGTATGTTCTGCATAAAGTGAGGTAGACTTAATATGTTTCTGAAGGTTCTTGGTTTAGTATTATGTGTTATTGCCTGCTTAATTATGCTTTTTCTTGCCGTGATGGCTTTTATTATTGCACATGAGGAAAAGTTACTGAGGTATTCAGACGGGGAAGATGTAGAAAGTGGAGAAAGAGAAAAAAGAAGCTGATTTTGAAAAAGCTTGTGAAGAATTTAACGCCGCTTTTGATAAGGAAATTTCCCTGCATGATTTTCCGATTTTAGAGCCGTCTTTTATGGACGACGATTATTACAGAATTGACACCTGTAATAATACAAAGGTGAAGCAAAGTTGAAAAAGCGCTTTATCTATGATAATATGAAATAAGAGATTGTTATTCGTGTTACTTATGACAGTCTCCTTGTGATTAAGGCGGCCTGCGTTGCGGGTCGCCTTTTTTTTTGTCACAATAAATCTGCTATTGATAATTTTTCAGGGGTAAGATTGTCATTTTACTGACAATTATTTATCCAGCTTGTTCATCTGAGAATTGAAGATTGCCTGTGCATCCTGGGCGGTTTTTTCTGCGGCAGGCTGGAGCCACGGTGCGGCTGTGGTGACGGTGGATGTGAGGCCTCTGAAATAAATCATTTCAAGTTCAAATTTGATGTTGTCGCCGGTCTTTTTGAAGGATGTGACACGGTAGATGTTTTTACCGTATTTCAAAAAGCGTCCTGATTCATAGGCGGTTTTTGCAGCTGATACGAGAGCGGATTTTCCGGTGCCGGAATGTTCAGGATTATATTTGATGATGCGGCGGTTTATGCGCGAGCGGTACATTGAGCGCTGAACAGGATTTTTTGAGGAGCCGGCGCGTGCTGTATTTGTTGGAATTGAGAGCTGGCCGCCGTTATTTGCAGTATGGAGGCCTCCTTCTTCCTGACGGGCCATGTATGATGCTTTTTCTTTTGCGCCTACATGAGATTCTATCTGATCAAAGCTTTGAGGATTTTCTACCTGGCAGCGGTCGTAACCGATTTGTCTTGTTGTGAAAGTGTTACGGAGGGTGAAATTGTTCTGGATATTTTCGATTGCGTTTTTACGGGTGAGAGCCGCCTGCATATTTACGGTATTAACAGCAGCTTTCATCATGGTGTTTTTCATATCCTGGGTAAGAAGATCTATTTTAGACGGATCGTCGATGACCATTTTATAACCGGAAAACATTATTTTGCCTCCTTCTTTTCTCTAGGTTCTGCCTTGCTGCAAGCAAAGGCTGTTATTTTTCTGACGGTTGGAAAGTTGTTCCAGCCGGGCTTTGCTTTATAGACCGGATTCTGGCAATAAATCAATAGGCCTAATTCATCAACTTCAACTTTGGCATATTTACAGTCGCTACAAAATTCCGGCTTTTCCATGTGAAATATTGTTGTGCGGGGAATGATAAAAAAACTATTAACTAGTTAATAGTTTTAGGCGGTTTTTGCGCTCATAATTGAACGTATGATAATCGACGAAAATAGCGGCGTTGTTGGTGAAAGTTCCGGTAAGTTCTGGAAAGATGAGCTGACAAATGCAAAAATTCTTCTTGTTGCAGTTGAAAAGGCAATCAATACTTTTTGCTCTAACGGAACTATCCAGAGTTACACAATTGACACTGGACAGGATAAACAGGTGGTTACAAGAGCTGATTTAAGCTCTTTGTATCAGCAGAGAGACAGGCTTTTGGCTCAGATTGCGAGTCTGGAAGCCAGACTTGGGGTTGGCGGTCTTCGCTGTCCTCAGATTTGTCCGGGGTTCTAGTATGGGATTTTTAGGTTTTAAGAGTAGAAAAGACAAAGAGATTGAAGCGCTTGTTGCTAAGAATAAATATCAGGCGCAAATGCTTGACGCGATTAAGCAGACTTGGACCGGGGAGAAATTTCCTGGCAGTTTTGGTTTAACTAAGATTTTAGAGCAGATTGATTACTGGACTCTGCGAAAAAGAAGCTTGCAGCTTTTTACAGAAAATCCTTATGCAAAGGGTATTATCCGCCGTATTTTACGCAATGAAATTCATACTGGTTTAACTGCCTCTGCTAATCCGCTTGGTTCGATTTTGTGGCCTGATATGGACGACATGAAACAGGCTGAAATGTCGGTTAAATACGGCGATTTAATGAGTCAGCAGTTTGAGCTTTATGCGAATAACTATGAGCTTTTTGATTTTAAGAAGCAGTTGACTTTTGGAGAGTTTCAGGAACTTGTAAGACGTGAAGCTATTTTGTGCGGTGATGGTGTAATTATCAGCCGTGTGAACAGATATACAGGGCTTCCTGCCTGGGATTGGATTAACGGAAATAACATCAGGACTCCTGGAGATTATAAGGTTGCCAGCGGGCACAAAATTATTAATGGTGTTGAAATTGATGAATACGGCCGGCACGTTGCTTATTATATACAGAAAGTTGTAGGCAATGACATTAAGTTTGAAAGGGTGCCGGTAAAGGGCGAAAAATCTGGCAGACAGATAAGCTGGATGGTTTACGGTTCTGAAAAGAAAGCTGACGATGTGCGCGGTGAGCCGCTTTTGGCTTGCGTGCTTGGAATGCTTAAGGATATTGACCGTTACAAGGATGCTGAGGTAAGAGCTGCTGTTATTAACGCTTTGATTGCTTTTACCGTTCAGAGAGACGATAGTTCTCCAATTGGTTCACGTCCTACAGCTGGATTACAGCGACCTATGCACGAAGTTGGACCGATTGCTGCCGAAGACAAAGTAGGACATCAGCCTATTCAGCTGATGCAGCCTGGAACTGTTTTTGATGATCTTGCTCCTGGCGAGAAGGTTGTAAGCTATCAGACTAACAGGCCGAATGTGAACTATGCTGCTTTTGAGGGCGCTATTTTGGATGCGATCTGCTGGAGCCTTGAAGTGCCTCCTGAAATTGTAAAGCTGAGATTTACTTCAAGTTATTCTGCGAGCCGTCAGGCAAACAATGAATTTGAAGTTTATTTGAAATATAGAAATTTCAAAAACGCTAAGGATTTCTGTCAGATTATTTATGAAGAGTTTATTATTCAGTCGGTTCTGAACAATCAGATGGAGCTTCCAGGCTTTGTTATGGCTTGTTTTGACTCTTCTAAGTGGAGAATTAAAGCTGCATGGCTTAGTTGTGCCTGGAGCGGTTTGAGCCGTCCATCTGTTGAAAGAACTAAGGATGTGAAGGCTGCTAATGACGCTCTTGATAATGGTCTTACTACATTTGACGATGAATGCAGACGTTTGAGCGGTAAGTCATTCAGACAGACAATTCAGATTTTGAAGAAAGAAATTGATTATGCTCACCAGATGGGCTTTAATCCTCATATTCTTGAAGACAATAACGGTAAGAATGCTTACCCAGACGAAGAGAGTGAAGAATTGGACGGTGAGGTTCCAGGAAAAGGAACTGAAGACGATTCTGACAATGAAGATTAAGGAGGTACATTATGGCAGAAGGTATGACCAATAAAGAATTGATGCTGGAGATGTTTGCAATGCAGAAAGATTCAGCTGTGAAAATGCAGAAAATGAATGACAAGATTGAGCAACTAGAGGAAAAAATGGAGTCTCACGAAAAGGCTATGCAGGTTATTATTAATCTGCCTGGCAAACTTGAAGCCATTAATGACTCTATCCAGGAATTAAAAAAAAATAGCGAAGAAAAAGACAAAGATCACGAAGACAGAATTCAGAAGCTTGAACAAAAACCGGCAAAGGCAGCGCTTTCTGTATGGCAGAAGCTTTTTGAAATTGGGCTTGGCATTGCCGGAACTATGTTTTTTGGCTGGCTTTTCAGTCTTTTAATGAAATAAATGGGAGTGTGAAAAATGGCGGAAAAAGAAGTGGAAAAAGTTGAAAATGAAGGAAACTCTAAACTGCAATCAAGAAAGTTTGTTGTGTGGCTTGTATGGTGCATTATTGCGATTGTAAATCTTGTAATTGATGCAATCGTAATTATTATTACCAAAAATGTAACTGCTGAAATGGTTAGTCTGACTGAAAAGGTTTTAGGCTGGTTCTTTGCAATTTCCATGATGTATCTTGGAATGAACGTAAGTCAAAAGGTTGGGTTTGCTTTAAGCGATGCTTTAAGCGCTAAGTGTGAAAAAGAAGAGGTATGCGATGACAAGTAAGATTTTGATTGTGCTGGTTGTACTCGTTCTTCTTTTGGGCGGTGCGGCCGTGATTTTTTTCAAGCTTTGGAGAAAGAAAGCTGAAGCTTACAGACTGGAGCATGAGAGAGCTGAGAGATTACGTTACCAGGTAGAGCTTGCTCAGAATGAAGCGAAAATCAAAAAAGAGGTGTTTCAAAATGCAGAAGAAGAAAAACATAAGACTGATGGGCTTAGTGGCCGTGATAAGTTTAATGCTATCACTAACAGCCTGCGTGACGACTAAAACTGAATATGTAACGCCGGAAATTGTGTGGCCGGTTTTTCCAAAGCCATCTGACGAAGATGCAGTTTACAACGATAAAACCAAAAAGGTTGAGATGTCGCTGGAATATTATGACAAGCTTAAGGATTTTAAGATTGATTACAAGGCGACAAAAGAAGCCTATGAACTTACAAAAAAACTGTATGAGGGTGAGAAATGAGGATTGACGAGTTTATTTCTAAGAACATTGGTAAAAAGGTTGATTATGACGGAGCTTTTGGCGCTCAGTGTGTTGATTTGTTCCGGCAGTACGCAAAGGACGTTTGGGGTATTCCGGTTCACCTTGGAGCGGTTGAAGGTGCAAAGGATTTGTATGAAAAATACTCTACACTTCCAAATGAGGTGAAATATCTTGAAAGACTTGGCCGCGGACCTGTTACCGGGGATGTAGTTGTATGGGGTGAAACAAAAACTAATCAATATGGCCATGTTGCTATTGTTGTTGGAAATATGCCTGGAAGAGATCTACTTGTTTTTGAACAAAACGGTTTTGCACAGGACGGAGCAAAACTCACTATAAGAACAATTGATAATCTACTTGGTTATTTGAGGCTTAGAGCATGAGTGATTTAATAAATAAAGAACTTGAAGAAGATATGCACTCTGGAAAAGGTGTGAAAGCTGATGCTGGTAAACCTGATTACAGTTTGTTGGAATTGAAAAATCTTGAAGGCATGGTAAAGGTGCTTACTTTTGGCGCTGAAAAATATAGCCGTGATAACTGGAAGAAGGTGCCGGATGGCAAAAACCGTTATTTTGCAGCTTTGCAGAGACATCTTGCTGCATGGCAGAATGGAGAAAAAGAGGATCCAGAGAGCGGAATGAGCCATTTGGATCATGCACTTTGTAATTTGTATTTTTTACGTTTCTTTGATAGATAAGTGGACAAAACGGCATTTGTAGGTGTACAATGTGTACAGGAGTTAAAAACGATGCCGGAAGTGAAAAAGGTTGAAGCCGAAAAAGCTGAAGCGAAAGCTGAGGCACTGGATGACTTAAGAATGTATGGGGATTTGCTTTATTCAGGTATAAACGCGAATGATATACTTGATCCAAAGACACTTACCCATCTAGGGTCTAAGCTTATTCAAATTGCTGAAATTCTTAGTGATGAATGAGCGCGAGGGGAAAGAGCACTACTTATAAAAGTAGTGCTCTTTTTTTATATTTTTTTGCATTTTTTTTGAATGAGTTAATAGTTTTTAGACATAGAACAGTGGAAAATTACAATTATGAAAACGATTGTAATGGATAAGCAGATTGGTGCCAGCTGGTGGGAAGATGGTATTACTGCTGATTTTATCCGCGACGAATTAAACAGTTTCAACGAAGACGACAACAAGTTGCAGCTGTCTATTGACAGCCCAGGCGGTTCTGTCTGGGAGTGTATTTCAATCTTCAACATTATTCGTGAATTCATGCGTGAACATCCTGAAGTAGAAGTTACAACTTATATTCAGGGAATGGCTGCCAGTGCTGCATCTGTAATTGCACTTGCCGCTAAATGCGAAAATCCGAAAAGCAAAATTATTGTTGAGGATAATTCTGTTTATATGATTCACAATGCCTGGTCGATTGTTCAGGGTGATCATAACGAAATGGACAAGCAGAGTGATCTGCTTAAGAAAATGGATGCCGTTATGGCGCGTTCTTACTGTCAGGTAACTGGCAAGGGTGAGAAAGAAATTAAGGCCATGATGGACAAAGAGTCTTTCCTTTTTGGCGCTGAGATTGTTGAAAACGGCTTTGCTGATGAAGTTGTAGTGACAAAAGCTGAAAAGTCTGAAAGCTCTAAACAAGCTCTTTTTGCTGAAGTCAAAATGAGTGTTGAAAAAACTATGCACGAGTTAAAGAAAGATGCTGAAAAGAAAAGCTTTGACCGTTGTGTAGCTATGTTTGGGAAAACGGAGCCAGAAGCTCCTGTTAATAAACCTGCCGTTGAGGCAAATAATAAAAAGGAGGAGCTTCCTATGACTTTGGAAGAACTCAAAGCAAAAGAGCCTGCTCTTTATGCTGAAGTTTTGAACGCCGGAATTGAAGAAGGCGTGAACAAAGAACGTTCAAGAGTTTCTGCTCATCTTAAGATGGCTGAAGCTGCTGGATGTATGGATGTTGCTGCCGGATTTATCCGCGACGGTTCTGCTGTTGCTGATGATAACGTACAGGCAACATATTTTGAAAAGCGCGTTGCTAACGCTCAGAACATTGCAAGAAAAGAGGACAATCCTGATGCGATTGTAACTCCTGAAGCAAAGACTGATGAAAAAGAAGCTGCTATGATGGCTGCTTTTGAAACTGAAGTAGGAGGCAAATAATGAATATTCAGAATTATGGTGCAAACAATCTGATTCATTTTGGTGACTGCGAGTTTGAAAGCAATGTTGTTACATTTGCTGCTGCCGGAAGCGTTAAGAAGGGTGATATTCTTGCCCGTGCTGCTGACGGTACTTTTGAACTCCATGACGGATCAACTACTACTCCAGTAGCTGTTTATATTGACGAAGATGCAACTTTGTCTGCTGCCGGAACTGTTCCTTGCCGTGCTCTTATTACTGGTAAGGTTCGCAAGGACAAAATTCTTGTTGGTGGTTCTGCGGCTGATATTGCAGATCTTGATGCTCTTAAGGCTGCTGGAATTACTCCAATAGCTATTACAGAAATGAATATTACTGATAATCAGTAATTAAACGGAGGAAACGAATATGCAGAGCGCATTTCTTGAAAAAGTCCTGAAGCTTTTTAAGTCTGCTCCAAATATGGACAAGATGGGCTTTTTGTCTTCTTTCTTCAAAACAACTGAAGAAGATTATACTGATGCTGAGTATGTAGACATTGATATTGTCCGCTCAGGTGAAAACGTTGCTCCAGTTCTTAGAGACATTGGAACTGGTGCCGTTGTTGTTGCTGATGATGTATTTACTGGAAAGCAGATTAAGCCTCCAGTATATTCTCTTGTTCGTCCGGTTAATATTTTTGACTTGATGAAAAGACAGCCTGGTGAAAATGAATATAAGGAAATTGGCACATGGTTTGGTCGTCTTGTAAACGTTTTGAAGCGTGCCTTTGTTCTTATGAGCGGAATGCTTTTGCGTTCTGTTGAACTTCAGGCTTCTCAGGTTCTTCAGACTGGTAAGCTTACTTTGACTGATGATGCAGGTAACTCTGTTTATACATTGGACTTCCAGCCTAAGGCCACTCACTTTAAGACTATTACAAATCTTTGGAGTGGCGGTGCCGCTGATCCTCTTAAGGACCTTGAAGAAATGGCAGATGTTATCCGTGATGACGGTCTTGTAGATGCAAATACTGTTATCTTTGGTTCTAACGCATGGAACTTGTTCATTAAGAACTCTGATGTTCAGAATGCTGTTAAGAAAGATGGTATTGGACTTGGAAACCTTGCTCCTCAGATTGTAAACAAGGGCGGCAAGTATATGGGTTACGTTGAAATTGGAGCTTACAGACTTGATCTGTTTGTTTACAACGGACGTTACTCTGATTTCAATTCTTCAACAACTCAGAAATATGTTGATGAAGACAAGGTTATTATGCTTGCAGATGTTGCTGATCTTGATTTCCGCTGTGTATATGGCGGTGTTCCTTCTATCGGTATGGAAGAGCCTTTTGCCTCTATCATTCCTGAAAAGGTAACTTATGGTAACGGTGTACGCATCCATAACCGCGTTTACAAGGATGAGAAAGCAAACACTTACAGTGCTGAGTCTACTGTTCGTCCAGTTTGTCTTCCTGTATCAATTGACAGATTTGCCTGCTTTACTGTTGCGTAATAAGTCTACTCAGTTGTTCAGTAAATCTGAACAACTGAAGGGAGCTTGAAGATGAAATACATAGTTGCGCCTGGAGTTTGCTTTAGCAATCACGGGATAAATCTTGAAGCTGGTGCAGAAATTACAGCTGATATGTTTGATCCACAGTCTGCCTTTGACAAGTTTGTAAAACAAGGAAAAATCATTCCTGTCGAGGGGGGGGGGGCAAACAAGCTCAGTAAAAACTTCTGATAAAACAGAAGTGAGTAACAAGGCAAATATTTTACAAAAACTTATTTCTCCATTTTCAATTAGGAGAAAAAAGTAGGAGCATAAGATGAAATACATAGTTGCGCCTGGAGTTTGCTTTAGCAATCACGGGAAAAACTACGAAGCAGGAGCCGAAATTTCAGCTGATGTATTCAATCCTAAATCTGCATTCGATAAGTTTGTGGAAAAAGGAATGATTCTTCCTGCCGGTGGTTCTGAAAAAAAAGCTGCCACTACAGAAGGAAATACTGCTGACAAGGCAAATGAAAACGAAAATACAAAAACTGCTGATGTAGAAAATAAATCTACAGGAAGCAAGAAGGGAAAGAAATAATGAACTTAAGACAGCTTGCAGAACAAGATCTAGCGGTTACTTTGACTGATAAAGATAATGGCGGAGCTGTTTCGTTCACAATTTCTAAACCTTCTGGAACTGGTTACACGGTAAACGGATTTGTGGGAGATATTGGGTATTTACTTGATACTGAAGGAAATCCAATTGCCGGCCGTACTGTTACAGCTATATTCAGAATGAGCGATTTAATGGCTAATAATGAATATATGCAGCCAGGCAGAGGCTGGAAGGTAATTTACACGGATATGTCAGGCCATGAATGGATTTTGTACGTTGCAAGATTTGAGCCGGACAGAACACTTGGAGTTGGCCGATTAATTCTAAGCTTAAACTTGGAGGCTAAAGGTGAGTGAGTACGTTGTAAATGAGCTTTTAAGCACGCCGGATAACGTTGAAATTATCCGGGATCAGATTTGCGGCATTCTTGCTTTAGAGTTCGCTCATCAATATGAGTTGGCTCAGGAAGCTGGTTCTGCTGTTGTACCTGATGATTATGACATAAAAGTTTATCTGGAAAATGATGAGCCCTGGGCTTTGCAGACTGAAGAAGATAAGAGCATTTATCCTTTGGTAAATGTAAGCTTGCAGAATTCTGTAACTGAAAAGGGAAGCACTGCTACAAACAGTACTTCCAGAACAGCAACATTTTTCATTGATTGTTACGCTTCCGGTTCTTTTGATGGTTCCGGTTTAAGCGGACGAATGGCAGTTATAAAAGCCTGGAAGACTGCAAGAATTGCAAGAAACATCCTGGAAGCTGCCAATTATGCTTACCTAGGTTTGCGCGGAATTGTAAGCAAAAGGGCTATTCCTAGTTGTGAATCAGGAATGCCGAAAAGTCAGAATTCTGCTGTAAAACTTTGCGTGGTAAGACTTAGACTTGATGTGACTTTTACAGAAAAAAGTCCGCAAGTTACCGGGGTTGAAATTGACCCTATTAGCTTAAGTATAACAGACGATACCGGATTGGTAGTCGTTGACATGAATGAGGAGGAATAAAGATGGGTGTTAGTGCTTCATCTATCTCACGCGTTACAGGCGTTGAGGTAAAGTACAAGAACTTTAACGCCGGCGCTGCTGCTCTTTTGCCTCAGCGACTTGCCATTATTGGTCCAGGTAACGCTGACAAAACATTTTCTACTGACAAGTATGAATGTGAAGGAAGTGCGGTTGCCGTTGCTGAAAAGTACGGTTATGGTTCACCATTGCATCTTGCAGCTTTGCAGTTGTTCCCTAAGACTGGAAGCGGCGCAAGCTTCCCTGTAACAATTTATCCTGTTGCTGATGCAGCAGGTGGTGTTGCTGCGGAAGGTTCTGTTGCTGTTACTGGTACTGCAACTGAAAATGGAAGCGGTGTAATTTACATTGGTGGAATAAAAGCTGAATTTGCAGTTTTGAAAACAGAAACTGCTGCTGCGGTTATGGCCAAAGTGATTACAGCTATTAACGGCACTCTTGAAATGCCTGTAAAAGCTGGAGAAATTGCTGATGATGCAATTCCTTTGACAGCTAAGTTTAAGGGTTCTATCGGAAACCTTATTACAATTGAATGGGATTGTGATATTGCCGGTCTTACTTTTAGTAAGGTTGCTATGGCAGATGGCGCTGTAGATGGAAACATTGATGACGCTCTTGCTGCAATTGGTGGTGTTTGGGAGACAGTTATTCTTGACTGTTATCCTTATTCAAACACCGGCAATCTTGATAAATACTTTGAATTTGGTGTTGACCGCTGGGGCGTTCTTAACAAGAAGGGCTGTATTGTTGCTCATGGTTGTTCAGATGACTATGCAACAAGAACTGCTGTTACAGATTTGCGTCCTAACGACTATATCAATTTCTTGATTGAGTCTAAGGGTTCAAGAGAGCTTCCTTTTGTTATTGCTGCAAAAGGTCTTGTAAGCGACATTATGACTGCTGCTGATTCTGATCCAGCTATGGGTTATAAAGGCCTTCTTTCTGGTCTTCACACTGGAGCTGATGCAATCCAGGAAGTTTATTCTGTTCGCAATCAGGCTCTTTCTAAGGGCGCATCAACTAACCTTAAAGAAGGTTCTGTTGCACGCTTGAATGACATTATTACATTCTACCATCCTGAAAACGAAGGTAAATATCCATCACGCCGTTACGTTGTGGACCTTATGAAGCTTATGAACGTTGTTTACAATGTTCGCCTCATTATGGAAGCTGACGAAATGGTGGGAGTTCCTCTTGTTCCTGATGCTGATGTAGTAACAAACAAGAATGCAGTACAGCCTAAGACTGTAAGAACTGCATTTATCAACCTGGCAAAAAATCTTGCTAAGAAAGCAATTATTTCTGATGCTGAGTTTACAAAGAAAAACCTTGAAGTTTCAATTGACAGTGAAAATCCAAAACGCTTAAACGTTGTTTTCCCTGTAAAGCTTTCAGGAAATATTGAAGTAAGCTCAACTGACGTTTACTTTGGTTTCTACCTTGGAGGTGAATAATGGCAAGCGGATGTATTGAGTCTATCGTAATCAACGGCCGCCGTTTCACAACTGACGCTGATGACAGCTGTGAAATCACTTACGACGGTTTTGAAAACGAAGTAAAACCGAATGGCGACGGTACAATGAGAATTGTTAAAAGCCGCCATCCTGGAAGCATTGAGGGATTGAACATCCTGATTGACCCTAGCCGTGACGATCAGGAGTTTTTGAAAGAAACTCAGGATTCTCTGGAGTTTGTAGATGTTTCTGCAACTTTGGTTGACGGTGTTGTGGTTGGTGGAAGTATGCAGCTGACCGAAGCTGTTACTACTGACTTGAAAGAAGGTACTGCTGCAATTACTTTGCAGGGAACTTGTGAAAAGTTAGGCTAAAACGAACTTTAAGCAGTAGGTCTGTTCCAGTCCCGTTTTACACCCGGAATGGACTTACTGCTTTATTTTTTATAGGAGATTAAAAATGGAAGAAAAGCAGGTTGTTGCAGACGAAGTTTGCGAAAAAGAATTTATTGAATGGTGCGAGGCTAACGGTATTGATTATGACGTTAGTAACATGAATGAAGAAAGCGCTGAGGCTTTTAACAAAAATAAAAGCACTATGAAAAACGCTGCCAAAGCTGGCCGCCTTGTTTTTGACGGCGGTAAACTTGAATACACTGTGAGTGCAAAGAGCCCTGAAAACTATGCAGGAAATGTTTTGAAGATTGGTGAGCCTACCGGAAAGATATTTACTGCTATGGACGGTTTGAAAGACACTCAGCTGTTTAAGAAACAGACTTGTGTTATGAGTGCACTGACCGGAAAAGATACAGGTTATTTTGACAAACTTCATGCCAGTGACTGGAAGCTGTTACAGGCGGTTGTTGTTTTTTTTCTCACTATCTAAGTTTCGAGGTTGCCTACAAAGGAAATCGAAAACTTATACGCGGTTTTAGCGGGCCAGCAATGGCGATAAGACAGATTTATGCTGATTATCATATACCGATAATGCCGCGTGAAATTACTTTGCAAGAAATTCATTTTTTTTATGATGCGTTAATTCCTGGGTTAATAGAAATCCAGAAAAATGAGAGGGATAATAAAAAGCATGGCAAATAGATATGCAGTAGAAACAGTTTTTAAGGCAGTTGATGCTATGACAGCTCCTCTTAAAAAGATGGAAGGTTCTATGAAGGGCCTTGGCGGAGTTAGCGCTTCTGTAAATGCAAAAATTAAAAATGACATGAAGACTGCCGAAATGCAGCTTAATGCTTTTGGCAAAAAAATCAAAACCGGCGCTAAAGTTGTAGCGGCGGCCGCTGTTACGGCTGCCGGTGCGGCGCTGGTTGATTCTACTAAGAAATATATTGAGTTTGAAGACGCTGTTACCAGGGCTGGCTCAAAGTTTGTTGACCTGGATGTAACGAGCGCGGATTTTAAGGACAATCTTGAAGAGCTTCAAAAAGCTGCAATGGAAGTTGGCGCTAAAACTATGTTTAGCGCAAGTGATGCAGCCGGTGCTCTTGATAAGATGGCTATGGCCGGACTTTCTTCTAAGCAGTCTATGGCAATGCTTATGGGAACTACACGGCTTGCTACTGCTGCCGGAACTGATTTGACAAGCGCTGTTGATATGGCAACAGATGCGCTTGGCGCTTTTAATCTTACTAAAGACGAATTTGGAAATCCTCTTGATGAAGCGGGCCTTGCAGCTTCTGTTGACCGTATCGCTGATGTTGTAGCAAAGGCTACAAACATGGCTAATTTTGACATGAATATGTGGTTTGAAAGTGCTAAAAACGGCGCTTCAACCTTTACTTCTTTGGGCGGTTCCCTGGAAGAGTTTACAGGAATGGCGGCTGTTCTTGCTAATGCCGGAATTAAGGGCGGCGAAGCCGGAACTGCTTTGCGTAATGTTATGCTTAATTTAAGTGCTCCTAGCACGGCTGCCAGCAAAGCTTTGTCTCAACTTGGAATTACTACTTATGACAGCGCCGGAAAGCTTTTGCCGGTTATGGACATTCTTAAACAATTTGAAAATAACCTTGGCGCTATTGATGAAGAAACAAAGAATGGCGCTCTTAAAGATATTTTTGGAACTCGTAATGTTGGAAGCTTCCTGACATTGCTGAATGCAGGAACTGATCAGATTCAGGAATATATAAGCACTTTGGAAAATGCCGGTGGAACTGCATCTAATATTGCGGCCGCTCAGCAATCTTCTTTGAAAAGTCAGATTACATTATTAAAATCTGCAATCGAAGGTATTCAGCTGAATATTGGTAAAGCTGTTGCAGAAAATGGCGGTTCTGCCGGTCTTCAAAAAATTATTCAGATGGTTAATAACATAAATATGGACAGCGTGAAGAAAGCTGTAATTGGTATTATGGATGTTTTAGCCGGAATGATTCAGATGCTTATTGGTGCTGGTAAAGTGCTTTGGGCTTTGCGCGGACCTATTATTGCAATTGTTGGAGCCATGACGCTATATAAAGCTACTATCATGGGAACTGTAATTGCAATGAAAGCCTGGAATGCAATTCAGGTAATTGTTAAGGCTGCTCAGATTGCATGGATTGCAATTACCCAGGGAGCGGCGGCAGCTCATGGTGTTATGACTGCGGCGCTTACTGCTGAAGCTGCGGCTACTGGAACTGCTACTGCGGCTCAGACAGGATTTAATCTTGCAATGCTTGCAAATCCTATTACTTGGATTGTCCTTGCTGTTATTGCCTTAATTGCTGCTATTGTAGCTCTTGCTATGAACTGGGATAAGGTAACGGCCGCTTTGCAGACTGCCTGGGAATGGATTAAGAACGTTGCAAACGCTATATGGAACGGACTTTGCGCGGCATGGGAAGGCTTTGTAAATATTATTACAAGTCTTGTTATGCCGGTTATAAATGCTATCTGGGAGCCTATTCAGAGGATTATTAAGGCTTTTACAGACGGTGGATTTATTGCCGGAATTAAACAGATTGGCGTTGCCATTCTAACTTTCTTATTAAAGCCGGTTCAGGGAATGCTTTCTATGCTTAGCAAAATTCCTGGTATTGGCGGAAAGTTTGCTGATGCAAATGCCAGTATAAGCAACTGGCTTGAAAGCATGAGTTTTGATTCTTCTGAAGGCGGTGAGGTTGCTCAGGCAGCGCCGGTAACTCCTGCGGAAAGATATTCTTACAGTCAGAATAATACTGTAAATGAAAGCAGAATGACTATTGGTCTTGAAAAGGGCGTGAAAGCTCAGGTGAGCGGCCCGGCTCCTGGAATTACAATCCAGACTGCATCCAGCGGAGCTTTTTAATTTTGAAACGAGCGGTTGTATAACTGCTTAAAATACGAGGAGGAATAAAGATGAAAAACATTTTTATTTACATTGGTCTTGCACTTATTATTGCAGGTGCTGTAATTGGATAGTTTACCGGAATTGAAGCTGCAAGCTGGATTGAACTTGTAGGCTTTGCAGCTGGTCTTGCCACTTGTTCAATTGGCATTGTGAAGAAAGCTGAAAAGAAAGACTGGAAGCTTTATGTGGCTATTGCTGCAATTGCCGTTGGTACAATTCTTATGGTTTGGGCCGGTATCAGCCAGAGCGTAATTTCAAGCGTTATAAGCACTGTTATTGGTCTTGTAGTGCTTGTAACAGGTCTTTTGCCTGTTTTGCTTAGTAAAAAGAACGGATAGAGCTTTTTCTACCGTTTTTAACTCTCCTGGGCTTGTGTTGTCATGGCACAAGCCCTTTTTATTATTGTGTCGTAATATCCACAATTTCCACAAGTTATCCACAATTTGTGGATAACTTATTTTTATCCTTTGTTAATAGTTTTTAAGCCGAAGTGAACGGATAATGGAAACTATGAATATAGCTGAAGTAAAATATACAAGTCCCAGTGGAAAAGAATTCTCTTTTGCTTATGAGAATGTTTCTAAGGAAACAGACTTAAAAACAGCAACTTTCACTTTTCCAGAAAAGGACGGAGCATATATTCAGGCATTAGGAAGAGGCGGCCGCCGCTTTCCTATGACCTGTATTTTTACCGGTGAACTCTGTACTGAAAACGCTGATAAGTTTGAAGCGGCACTGGAAGAGCGCGGAATTGGAAGTTTAAAACATCCGTTATATGGCGTGCGCTCTGTTGTTCCTACCGGAACAATCAAAAGAACAGACGGGCTTGTAACTGATGTTTACACTGCTACCGTTGAGATTGTCTTTTCTGAAACTATCACAAATGAAGAGCTCTTAAAAAGCGCTCCTGAACTTGCATCTAAAATAAATGAAAAGGTTGAAGTATTCAGCGACTCTGCGATTGATGAGATTGTAGGAACTATTGAACTTTCAAATACAAGCGAAGTTTTGAAAGCTCAGGAAAATTACAGCAAGGCAGTAAAAGTTATTACCGATAACATGGATAATATTTCTGTTGCCAGCGGTAAAGATAAGATGAGCCTGAATGAAGCTGTAAATGGCGCTTATGCTGCCATCAGAAAAGTAATTGCTCAATCAACTAAATTTACAAGTAATATCCGCGGTTACGCTGCCAGCGTTTTGAAGATTTTAAGACTGCCTGCAACTGTTGTCTGTGCGCCGGCTCAGATTCTGACTGCTTATGCAAATATGACTAAGGACATTATGAAAAAATTCAAAAATGATCCGTTTGGCGTGAATAAGGTTAAAAATCAGTATGCCATTGCAAAATTTGCTTTAAGCGGTGCTATTGCTGCTACCTGTGAGACACTGGGTGTTTCATGCACTCAGAGCTCTTCTTCTGGAGGCGGTTCTGGAAGTTCAGAAAATACTAATGATGGCGGTTTTAAAACTCGTGAAGATGCAATTGTCGCTGCTGAAGAGATTCAGGATATTTTTGAAAAATACAAAGAATTCTGTGATACGAAGATTGCCCTGGATGTTGATGTAGAAAGTGATCAGAGTTATGAAGCTTTACTGGAAGTTGTACAGACTTCTGTTTCTTTAATTTTGGAAACTGCCTTTTCTTTGAAGAAAAGACGAATTATAAAGCTTGATAGAGACAGACAGGTTATTGAGCTTTTAGCTGAATTATACGGCGAAGTTGACAGTCATTATGATGAGTTTGTCTCTGACAACAATTTGAACTGGGAAACAATTCAGGTAATTCCAATGGGTACTGAGGTTGCTTATTATGTCTAAGAGTTACACTGTAAGCAAGGGAGACACTTTAGGAGCGATTAGTACAAGGCATTATGGACTTGCCGGAAAGTGGACCTTAATTAAAAACGCAAATCCTCAGCTTTTAAAGCGTAAGACTGCCAGTGATGGGAGTCCGCTTATTTATCCTGGAGACGTTTTAATTATTCCTGAAGAAGTAAAACCTACTCAGGAAGTCAACAAGAGCGCTTCAAAAAGCAGCGTGCCTGTTGTTCTGGACCAGGATGCAAAAAAAGATATTTCTATTTTGATTGACGGCAAGATGTTTACAGGATTTTCCGGTTACACAATTAAAATGCCGATTGATTCTTTTGACAGCTTTTCTTTTTCTGCTCCTTTTGATGATAGTTCCAAAGAGCTTAAAGAAGCTTTTATGCCGTTTACTTATAAACAATGCACTGTTTACTATGACGGTGAATTATTGTTTAACGGCACTTTAATGACTCCAAATCCTGAAAGTTCTGACCAGGAAAAAACTGTAACTTTACAAGGCTATTCTGTTTGCGGAATTATTAATGATTCTTCATTACCTGATACAAAATATCCTCCTGAATACAACGGTCTAAAACTTAGTGATATAGCAAATGATTGCTGTAGTTCTTTTGGTTTCAATGTAAGTATTGATGGCAGCGAAGGAGAAGCTTTTGAAAAAGTTGAGTATTCGCCTGGTGACAAGCTTTTTGAGTTTTTGAAAAAGCTTGCAGAACAAAGAGGCCTTTTAATTACTAACAAAGCTAACGGAGATTTACTTTTCTGGACTCCAAAAAAAGAAACTGTAAGTTGTTCCATAGAAGAGGGTGAATTACCTTATATCAGCTGTAAAGGAAATTTTGACAGTCAGAATTTCTTTAGTCATGTAACTGGTTATAGCAAGGTTGAAAAAGAAGAGGATTGCAATTCTTATACATACGAGAATTCTTACCTGATTAAAAAAGGTGTTTTAAGGCCTACTTCTTTTACTGCTGAAGATGCTACTTCTACTGATTTGGAAAACGCTGTAAAGGCTAAGGCCGGCCGGATGTTTGCCAGCGCTGTTGCTTATGAGCTTAAAGTTTTAGGACATCATAATCCTGACGGAAAGCTCTGGAAAAAGAATATGGCAATTTCTCTTTTAGCTCCTGGCGCGATGATAAAAAAAAGAACGGTTTTCTGTATTGATGAAGTTACTTTTACAAGAAGTGATTCTGATGGAAATGTAACGACACTGAAGCTTGTTTTACCAGGTGCGAGAGACGGCAGCTTGCCAAAGGAGTTTCCATGGGAAGAATAGGAAAGCTGATTAAGACTGAAATTGAGAAGTTTATTATTGCGACTGTGGAGACGCGTTTTAAATACAATCAGACTGCTGATTTTTACGCTGCAAGTGGAGACGATGCGCCGCCTCTGGAGAAAGATAGAATTGCGCTTGTTGGAATTGATGGAACTGGAAACTTTGCTGCTATTGGCGTTTTGATGGTTAGTCAGGGTGCAAAGCCTGGAGAAAGAATTCTTTATTCAAGAGATTCTGACGGAAATCCACAGGCTGTTTTGAAGCTTTTAGGAGATGGAAAGATTGAAGCTGTTTCTCCTGGAGGCGTTAAGGTTTCTACTGATGATAATTACGAGCTGGAAGTAAAAAAGAATATGACAGTAAAGGCTGATGGAAATACAAAATTTTCCGGAAAGCTTGAAATTACAGGCGGAAATATGAAGTGCAAGGGAACGGCTACTCCTAGCGGGACAGGCTGTTTTTGTGCGCTTCCTACTTGTCCTGTAACTGGTGCGCCGCATACTGGCGAAATGGTTATGAATACTTAGGTGGTGTGATATGGCAATGAATGGCGATACATTGGGAATTGCTATTGCAACGGCTGTTCTTGATAGCGGTGCAAGCGCTGAAGGTAAAGCCCAGTGCGAGGAGTTTTGGAAGAAAGTTGCGAATGAAATAGTTTCGCATATTCAAAGTAATGCGGAGGTTCCGGCCGGAATTACGGTAACTACTACAGACACTGTTCCTGGTGTTCATAGTGCGCATACTGGTTCAACGGCAGCTCCAGGGCAGGTTATATGACAGAGTTTAACGGTGATGTATTACTGGAAGATACGCCGGATGGTGGAAATATTGTTATTACAGACGGTCTTATTAAAGATGATAAAGGCTTTAGCACGGCCGTTTTAATCAGTTTACTGGGCGGTAATTTTGATGATCCGGCAGTAATTGAAAGCAATCAAAGCTGGTGGGGCAATTTGATTGGTGATAAGGAAACTGAAATTAGAAGCAGTTTCCAGAATATAATTTGCTCTTTGCCGCTTACAACAAAGAATTTACAAGCTGCTGAAGATGCTGCAAAAAAAGATCTGCAATGGCTGATTGATAAAGGTATTGCAGATGAAATAAATGTTACCGGTTCGATTGAAAACATTAAGCGAGCTAGTTTTGAAATTAAAGTAATTAAGAATGGTGAAAACATTCTTGATACTGTTTATGGCGTTGAATGGGAGGCAATGGCAAATGGCATTTGAAAATAAGACAATTCAGGAAGTTTATAACACTTTTATAACAGGGCTTGAAAGTGAACTTAATACTCAATTCAGACTGCTGCCTAAAGCTTTTGTACACGTTCTGGCTAAGGTAATGGCCGGCGTTTACATTACGCTTTATAAGCTTTGTGGCTGGATATTCTTGCAAATTTTCCCGGAAACTGCGAGTTATGGAACTGTTGATGTCCTGGGAAAGAAAATTAATCCGCTTGTTGAATGGGGAAACCTTATTGGATGCGGTGAGCCTAACGAAGCTACAACTTTTAGCGCTCAGTGTCGTGTATCTGTTTTAAATGACGGTGTAATTACTGCCGGCACTCAGCTGAAATCTGCAATTACCGGCAAGGTTTATCTTGTAAATGAAAGCGTTACCGTGCTTCTTTCTGAGGGCGAGTCTGTTTTAATTTCTGTTGATTGTGCAGAAAATGGAACGGCCGGAAATCTTGAAGCTGGAGATGAATTAAAGTTTGTGAGTCCACTTGGATTTATTGGTGATGTTGCAACTGTTGAGACTGTGGATGTTGAGGCTGTAGATGCTGAAGATGTTGAAGTTTACAGACATAGAGTTGTGAACAGATGGAAGACTCAGCCACAGGGCGGCAGTTTAAGCGATTATCGTATATGGGCCTCTGATGTTGAGGGTGTATATCAGACTTATATTTATTCTGATGATAATTCGCCTGCTGGTGTAATTATTTTCGTTTGTGCTGATGAAGTTTCTACCGGTTCGAGAGTTGCGGATAATGCACTTTGTAAAGCCGTTGGAGAAGCTTGTACTTATAATCCAGAGACGGGTGAACAGAATAGAAAGCCGGTTACTGCTGTTCTGGATCCGGCTTATGACGGCAGCTATGCGAATGTAAAGACAATTACTGAGGTTATGTTTGACGTTTATATTACCGGATATACGGGGGATGTAAGCGTTATGAGCGAGAATGCAAAAACTGCAATTCAGAATTACATGAAAGAGCGCGAGCCTTATATCCGCGGACTTTCTGTTGATAATAACAGGGTTGATTCAATCAGTGTGAATAATCTTATTGGGCTTGTGAATGAAATTGCTACTGCAAACACTGCAAGCTTTGACGGTGTAAATCTTATGAAGAGTTCTGAAATGATTACAGAATATACTCTGGACCGTGGAGAGCTTGCAAAGCTTAATAACTTATATATCAATGGGGTTGCTGTATGACAGGCGGATTTTTTAAGGTAATCCAGCTTTTATATCCGCGTTCAAAGCTTTTCAGAAGCATTACTGATAATTATTTCAGACGTTTTCTGAAGTCACTTGGATATGTGCCGGACAATGTTTGTGATTACCTGGTACAGACTTATTTTGATTTGTTTCCAAAAACTACAAGAGAAATTGCTTTGTGGGAAAAGCAGTTTGGTGTAATTTTTGCGGCTCAGTTTGATGAAGAAATTCGCCGAGCTTTGTTGCAGTCTTTCTGGGAGATAAATACCGGTGGCCAGTCTACGGATTATTTGCAGGAGATTTTGCAGCTTATTTCTTCAGATTTTCATGTTATTGAAAATCTGCCTTGTCGTGATCCGCGAGATTCTAATGCAGTTTATGCAGCTGTAAATGGAAACAGGCTGATGGTAAATGGCAATAAATATGCTGTAAACGGCCGTAAGCTTGGTGATTCTGATTTTGTTCCTACAGTCTTAAAGAATAATGCGGAAAGTTATTATTCTTTGCCAGCAGATAGCGCTTATTGGTGTAATTGTTTTTTTATCTGCAAAAGAGCAATTCGTAACAGGTACGGCGCGATTATTTACATTGAAAAATTGCAGGTTGATGCAAAGTGGAAGGATTTTATTGAGTATATCATCCTGAAAGTAAAACCGGCACATACAACGGGCATTCTGTTCGTTGAATATATATATGAGGAGTAAAAAGCGATGATTAAAATTGATTCGACTTATTCAAATTATTACGACGATACAGATGAGGCTTATCCAGGAGGAAAAGCCGTTGATGCTGCAACTGATGAAGGCATTGATGGAACTCCTTACAAATGTGACTGGATGAACGATATTATTGGAGCCCGTCAAGCGCTGTGGGTTGCCGCCTTTGGCAACATTGATGAAATTTCTGGAACTCCTGATAAAGTTGGAGATTCTGACGTTTTAAAAGCTATTCTGAAATTAATTCAGCTGGCTGATGATAAAAAGTTTTATCAATTCAGCATTAAAGGCAGCTCTTATACTATTCCCTGGGGCGATCTTGGCCGTACTTTTGACTCAAATAAGAAATATCTTGTTTATGCAGTTATGGCAGAAGACTCCGGCGACGTTCTACCGATTAAAACAGCTGTTGATTCTGATGGAGTACATCTGACTATCAGGGAAATTAAAGATGGAAGTGTTCAGGACCTGGAACGTGCCATAACATGGGGAAACTTTGTTTTTGGTGCTAAAAAATGGGCTGAAGCCACTGAATATAAAGTAAATATTATCATCAAGGAGGCTTAAAGATGATAGGAGTTCCTTCTGTGTATAACACAAAAAAGGATTATGAAAACGCTGTTGCTTATGCTGTTAAGACAAACAGCGGTAAAGCTGAAGTTGCACGGGCACTTCACGACTTGCAGGACAACATTTATATGTTAGTTCTGAAAGAGAGCAGCAAGGATGTTCCAGTTGAAGATCAGACTGCGAACGATTATGAGAAAGTTGAAAATCCGGCTTGTAAGAAAAATAAGCTTGGTTTTACTGATGCAGAAATAAACGCTCTGCTTGCAAAAGTAGAATAGGAGATTTTGAAATATGGCTTTAAAACTTTGGGCTGATGGAGTAGATACTGCTTCTGTTGCAACTATTCCTGAGAATGGAAATTTTAAGTGTGTTGGGGATTACTTTTTGAAGAAAAAGGATCCATTTTTGTATGATGAAGATAAATTGATTCTTAAAGATGGTTTTGCCGTTGATTTGTATGACGGTGTAGCCTGGAAGCAGTTTACAAATCGTGGCGATTTAGAATTTGATCCAGCTGCCAATCTTGATACTGGTGATACCCTTGCTTTTGGTAAGGATTACTTTGTATTTATCGCTTTAAATGGAACTACTCCGGAAATTGTTGTTTCTTTGAATTCAACTTATCCTGACGGTTTTGATGAATATTCATCAAGAAAAATTGGTGGTTTCCATGTAGGACACATCAGAAAGGTTTCTACTGATGGTCTTTGGGTTCCAGTTGACTCTACCGGCGCAAAGTTTGGAACATCCGGCACAAAATGGCAGGATAACGTTACAACAGGAATTATTCCTAACTCTGTATGGGATTTGAAAAACCGTCCTAGAACAT
>ODAI011988131.1_pt1 | contig 44651 bp, 50 predicted proteins | sample 1539321 | NCBI WGS metagenome assembly ODAI01 (sample SAMN02144231, study PRJEB22623) | gut metagenome | biome: sheep rumen | host: Ovis aries | place: New Zealand
AGGAATAGTATGCCTGGAATGAAAATGCCTTCTTTACCTACAATATCAATGCCTAAAATATAAAAATAGAGGATCAAAATCCTCTATTTTTGTTTTTTAATTTATATTTTTATTAAAAGAAATATTAAAGTATAAGAAGAATATGAGCGAAATCTTAACCGGACAAAATATCCAATATTATGTAGTGCCTCTCAATACTAATAATGATAATGTAGATTCATCTGTAATTGAAAACTCTTTAAATAATCTTAAAACACAATTACCTAAAAATTGTATTTTATTGACTGAGTTACCAGACCATTATCAAATGTATATTATTGATAATCTTGGAAACAATAAACCAATCAAATATCCAATTACAGATCTTAATTCTATTAATGAGCAAATATCTAAGTACAATAATATATTTGAGACTAAATTATCAGAATTCACAACAACAGTGACTAATCAAATCACAAATGATACAATAGATAAAGTTAATCATAATTCTGATGATATATCATATCTTACTTCACAAATACAATATCTTGGTAAAGATATTAGTTATATAAATACTAAGATTTCGGATATTGAATCTGATATTAAAACTAATAATTCATCAAATTCTGGTAGTTCTTCATCTTCTTCAAATCAAATTATATATAGTGATATTATTGATTTGAAAACCAAGATTACCTATTTACAAAATCGTCTTGAAGATACTTATAACTATGTATTTAATAATCTAGAAAATAGAATGCGTTTACTTGAATCATATGTAACTACTTATGGATTTCAAGTGACTCCATATTCTTAAAATATTCTACACCATATTTACACATAAAATAGGCGTCAACAATGTCGTCTATTTTTTTTATCTCTTCAAATTGTGGATATAATACTAAAAATGCTTCACATAAGATATCTTTATCAGAATTTCCTTTACCTGAAGCAAATTTCTTGATTTCAGCTGGCGGGCAAATACATAATTGAATATTTTTATGATTGATAATAGTATATCTCAACAGATAATTCAATCCAGCTAAATCAAAAATTGATTTGGTTCGTAATGAAGAACCATAAGAAATTCCTTCCATAATAATGATGACATGGTCATTCTTATGAGTATATTGATTGATAATATTATCTATTTTTTCCATAATAGATAATATATTTATTGTCTTGTAATATTCTTGTTCATGAGAATTTTTATATATAGATATATCTATTTTATTATATAATAGATATTGGAAATCTCCTATATTTATTTTTTCTTCCTTTTTAGTCAATTTGTTTGGTTTGATAATAAAAAAATATTCCTTCTTTAATATATTTTTGTCATTATATTTTTGAATACATACTCCAGTACTATTAATAGAAGGATCAATACCTATATAGATATTCATTATTTAGTGAAGATTCTTTTAATTAAAAATAGAAAAAATAACTATATTTATTATAATATATTTGTTTTTATTTTATGGAAGAAAATATAAAATTAGATTTTTCAAATGTTAATATTAATCGAACTATTCCAACATTAAGTATTTCCGCAATCTTAGATAGTATGGAGAAACCTTTTGATAAAGAAGGTGTTGCTAGGAAAACTTATGAAAATCATTTTAATAATCCACTATCTATATATTATCAAAAAAATGTTGATGAAATTATTGAAATGTGGGAAGAAAAGGGTTCAGAATCACGGAGATATGGATCCATGCTTGATGATTATATTGGAGCAATTTTAACTGGTGATGAAAAAGATGTGAAATTATTCAAATTAGACAATGCATATGATTATGATGAACGTCTTAAAGGACTTTGTACTTCATTTGACCATTTCTATGAATTGATGATGAGATCTGGTGATATTGAGTTTGTTGACCGAGAAAAAACTATATATTACCCTATCAAAGTCATACATCCAATCTTAAATCAAGAAGTTGAATATTATATAAAAGGACGTTTTGATGCCCTTTTCTATAATAAAAGGACCAAGAAATGGATTATCATTGATTGGAAAAGTTCAGGAAGTATTGATAAAGTACCAACTAAGTATACTGACAAGTTTTTAGGCCCAATGTTTAGATATCCGGCATTAAACTATTATCGCTATACTAATCAACTTCATTTCTATAAAATAGCCTTATTGAAAAATTATTTACCAAAAGATACTAAACCAGAAGATGTAGTGGTAATGATTATAAATCTTCCGGGTAAAATTGTTGAAGGTTCTAATCAAGATTATATGACACATCTTGCCAGTATGGAATATAATCCAGAATTGATGGAAGAGATTTTCAAGTTTGCTATTACTAAAAAACTATTAGAAACTCCAACAACCCAACAAAAAAATAAAGATTCAGAAGAAATTATCGTTGAAAAATCCGATAATGTTGATAATTTATTTTAATTATTATATATATGAAAATTAATTGGAGTAAATATGTAGATCAAATATATTGTATTCAATATATATTAAATAAAGGTCGAATTGAAGATTTGAATAATGAATTATATCGGGTTGATATTCTTCAATCTGGTATATATGATGTGATAGAACAATTTCCATCACCATTATATAATATTTTATTTAAATCCTTTCAAAATAAAAGTCAAGATACAATTCAAATTAATGACAAATTAACTGCTAATTTAGGTAATTATGCTGATGATAGATTAATTGAATACTTTAATAGTCTATTAGGACATTATGCAGCTATTAAAAAGGCTTATTTGAATAATTTAGATTATGTATTAGTTTTAGAAGATGATTGTAGATTTTTAAAAGATAAACAAAAAATTATTGATATCTTAGATCAAACAATACCTATATTCAAACAATTTACCACACCGGCAATTTATGGTGGTTCAATATCTTATAATGATGGCCAAACTACTAATGGAGATGATTGTAGTCGAGAGTATAAAAATAGTTATCATATTTTTATAAATAATGAAGCATATTTAGCTGGTACTGCATTTAATATATATAATCGACAAGCAATGAAAATCTTTATTGATTTTATTGAATCTTTAAATTATGCAGTCGTTGACCAATATCATATTATCTATAAAGATACTCCAATAACTTATTTAATTTTGACTAAGCATTTATGTATTCAACAAGATTGGTTATACTTAATGTATAATGCTTATCAAGATTATAATGTATATAAACCATCTATTTCAGATTTAGAACAAAAGAAAAATTGGGGAAATATATTTAATAGAGATACCACTAAAATTTATAATAATATAAAAAAATATTTTCATATGTAAATGAGACAAGAAAAATGTATATTAATTACAGGTGTTGCTGGATTAATAGGTAGTAGATTTGCCGATTATATAATTGAATATCATCCTGAATATAAGGTTATAGGTATTGATAATCTATTTGGTGGATATATTGATAACGTAAATCCAAATGTGATTTTCTATAATTTAGATATTGCATATAATGATTTATCAGATATATTTAATGAATATAATATTGAATATGTATATCATTTTGCAGCTTATGCAGCAGAAGGATTATCACCATTTATTAGGAAATTTAATTATGAGAATAATCTTGTAGCCACTGCAAATATTATTAATGAATGTATAAAACATGATATCAAACGTTTAGTTTTCACTTCAACAATGGCGGTATATGGTCATGGACAAGGTAAAGACAAGTTTTATGAAGATGATCAACCATGTCCAATAGATCCATATGGAGTAGCTAAATATGCATGTGAGCAAGATATTCGAATTGCCGGAGAACAACATGGATTAGATTGGTGTATTATCAGACCTCATAATGTATTCGGAATTAAACAAAATATTTGGGATAAATATCGAAATGTACTTGGTATTTGGATGTATAAGACATTAAATAATAAACCAATTACTATTTATGGAGATGGTGAACAAACTAGGGCTTTCACATACATTGATAATATTTTAGAACCATTATGGAAAGCGGGAATATCTCCTAAAGCATCTAAAGAAATTATCAATCTTGGTGGTACTATTAATCATTCAATAAATAAAATGGCTCAATTAGTATCACAAATAACCGGTAATAAAGACATTGAATATTTAGAAAAAAGACATGAAGTCAAATATGCATATCCAGATTGGAAAAAATCAGTTGATTTATTAGATTATGAAGAGAAATATTCATTAGAATACGGTTTACAACAAATGTGGGAATGGGCTAAAAAACAACCAAATAGAGAACAATATACTTGGTCATTTTATGAATTAGATAAGAATATTTACTCATATTGGAAAATTTAAATGGAAGTAAATTCATTAAATAACTATTTTGATCATATTTTCATTATTTCACGATGTATTAATTTTGAACGTCGACAATACATGAATGAACAATTAGAAAAGTTAGGTGTCCATGATTATTCATATTGGTATGTTCCAGATTATGATTTTGAAAATTCATTGATTTTTAAAAAAAGAGATATGCAAATTGGACATCAAAGATGTACATTTGGTCATTATTCTTTATGGAAAACATGTTATGAATTAAAATATGATCATATATTAGTTTTAGAAGATGATACTGAATTTATCAAAAATATTGATATTTATAATCAATTATTAGAAGAGTTTAATCATAAAAAATCACAATCGGATATTTATCTATTTGATTATTTATTTGAGATTTATGATAATTTCAAGTTTTATCTATTAAGTGATAATTATTATATTAATCAAAATGGACTAGAGTATTTAATTCGAAAACATGAAAAATATTACATGCCAAGTGATCAATATTTTTTCAAACAATTGAATTCCACTAAATATATATCATTTTCATATATTAATTCTTGGTATGGAAAAAATGATGAGATTATTGATACTACAGTTATTCTAGATGAAAAAGATTTAGCAATACGATTAAATGTAAGTAGTCAATTTCTATCAATACAACCAGATAAACCTTATGATTTTATAAATAAAGAACTATATATAAACAATGAACATAATTCAACCCAAATTTGAAATTATAGAACAACAGTATGATGGTGACTTATTAAAAAATATGTTTCAGCACATCGAAAAGTGTGGTCGTACTTGTTATAAATCAGAAGATAAGATTACTGATACATCTTATGAAAAATTTGTTAAGATGCTTGAAGATGCTGAACATGGAGCTATGCTTGAACATGGAACAGTATATTTGACAATCCCATTAGGAACACCAGTTGATGATCCGCAATATATATGGAAAATGGATATTGTTAACTTTTTTAGAAGAAATAAATATTCTGTAGTTAAAGATCAACTTATTAATCAACCAGTAGATGTTGAAATTAAAGGATATGGCATGCGTACACAAGCATCTGCTCATTTTTATTATATTACAACAAATTGGAGAGTTATATTTGAAGCAAAGAATAAAAAGATAATAAAATATTTTTTAAATCACTATCATATTGATAAAGAAACATTAGAAAATTCAGTTTTGCAATGGATGACTCCTCCAACTGAAAATCATGAGAAAAGATATACAGTTAAATTCACATATCATTTAGCAGTTGCACGAGATATAAATAGACATCGAGTTCAATCAATTGGTGAAGAATCCACACGATATTGCAATTACTCTAAAGAAAAGTTTGGTAATGGGTTGAACTATATTGAGCCAGTATTTTTGACAGATGCTGAAAAGGAAATATTTAATAATCCGAATGAACACCTATCATTACAAGAAATGTGCATTCAAATAGGTAATGATACTTACGATTCATCATTTGAAGCTATTGATTATTTTATATTTGCCCTTGAAGCTTGTGAATTTGCATATCTTAATTTAATTAAGTGCGGATGGACCCCACAAAAGGCTAGTTTAGTACTTCCTCTTGATACAAAAACTGAATCTGTTCATACCGCATTTGCTAAAGATTGGTGTCATTTCTGTAATTTAAGAGCATTAGGAACTACAGGATCTCCTCGACCAAGTGCTAAAGAAGTAGCTTGGCCTTTAATGGAAGAATTCTTTAATAGAGGATATATATCTAGTAAAGATATAAATGAAGAAAAATATAATTACATAATTAAGAAATATCCAAATATAGAAGATTATATAAAACTATGAAATTAGAAGATTTAAAAAGATTATACAAATTGCAATTAGATTATATTGGACATTTAGACATACAAATTGCAACTCGTAATGATCAACAGTCAACTATATTTACAATAACAGATTTTCCACAATCAAAAAAATTATATATTCATAAATTATCTTGGCTCAATGATAATGCAAAAGAATTTGAAAAGATTGAGAAAGAAATTGAAGATATATTTAAAATTACAACAATACCATCATCAAGGCATTTTATAAATAAATTATCTTAAAACATGAAAACTTTAGAAGATTTTATAGAAAATAATTGTAAGAATTGTGAAGAATCTTGCATGGGAAAACCTGATTCTTTATCAGATATTTGTGATGTCTGTCTTTATGAGAATTTTGAACCAACATATTTTACATAATTGAAAAATACCAAAATTAGAAGATTATATAAAAAATAAAGATTAATATAAAAATGGATAAACAAGAATTTTTAGATTTATGTAATAAATGGCATGATTCATGTAAATTTTGTAAAGGGCACAAAGAAAGTCCTGAAGCTAAAGAATCTTATAATAAATTAAAAGAAGAATGCAAAATTAATCATAAAGATACTTTACAATATATTAGAGAAGCATTAATGGAAACACCAAATTATATGGTTAAGTTATTAGATGATTTTTACAAAGAAGAATTTAATATTGAATTATATACTAAAAATGACTATTTAACTATTGATAAATATTGTAATTTATGGTTAAGTATTACAGATCCTGAATTTGATGGTAAATATATAAAAGATTATTATAAAGATTGGCGAGAATGGCACAATTATTTAAAAGAAAATTATATTTCTTGGAATTTAGGTGAAGAAAATGATCCTAATGTAACTTTCAAAGAATTTAAGCAAGGAAAAGAAATTATTAAATCACTAATAAAGATTTCTAAATATATAAAATCAATAAAATTATGACATGGGAAGAACTTATTCAAAAAATTAATAATTATAATAATACTTCTACTATATCTTTTAATAAAGATAATATTAACATAGAATTATTAAAACATTTAGGAAATACACCAGAAGAATCATATAAAAATATTGTATCAATAATTATTAAAGAATATATAATACATACATATATTCCAAATTTTACAAGATGGGAAGATAATCCAATTAAGGTTATTGTTGAAACTAAAATTATGAATGAACTTAATGATTATATTGAATCTGTATTAGATTCTTTAGATAATAATTATGATAAAATTTTAGATATTGTTAATAAGTAATAGATAACTAAAGTAAATTGAAAACTATAACATTATGGAAAATATATTAGATAACAAGCCAAATGATCTTTATGCTCGTTTCATGAACCAATATGATAATCTTCATCGTTGTTGTCCAAAGTGTTATTCGTATAAATATGAATCAACTTTGTTAGGATATGTGTTTGATGAAGAACATCCAGAAGAATATAAAAATAAAAACCGATGTACATGTTTGCAATGCGGATGGCAAGGAATATATGATGAAAGAGTACCAGATATAAAACTTTATCCTAAACCATATTATATACATAAGAAAACAGGTAAACGTTATTGTAAAGTAACTGATAAAGATAATTTTATGTTTAAAGAAAATGGTGAATGGAAACGAGGATTAGTACTTTATAAGACAATGTATTGGAATCCTGATGGTGAGTATTTTGCAAGAACTAAAGAAGATTTTGAAAATAACTTTGAACAAGAAATAGAAAGATAAACTATATTTATATTGTAATAATTAAATACATTAAATATAATTTTTAATACATAAAGCACAAAAAAGGAGAATAATTATGGAAATGCCTGAGAAGATTTATGCTTACATTTCAGAAGATGATATAGTAGGAACAGCAAGCATACAAAAAGGTGTGCCACATCAATTTGTAGTCAATGAGTATGTCCGTAAGGATCTCTTTATTGAGAATGTGATAAATTTTCTAAACTATAAACTTGATGATGTAGTAGCAATACGGGTGTCTGGTACAATAATACCACATCATGTTGGGAAACAAGAGTTAATTGAGGATTTTGTAAAATTTATGAAAGGAGAATAAAGATATGGAAAGTAAATTTAAAATTGGTGATATATTTACTAAAAAACATACACGAGATACAATACCTATAGAGATATATGAAATATCTTATGATGCAATTGAACCGATATATAAACTAAAACCTATTAGATTATGTGGTGATGATGTTATATTAGGAGAAGAAGCATTAATAGAATTGTATAATAAAATTGGATAAATTATGATAGGATATATACCTAATGAGTTTATAGATATAATTAATGAATTTCACAATAAATACGAATTGAAATAATATTAAATCTAGATAAAATAAATAAATTATAATAATGGCTGATTTTACAATTAAAACTTATGATTCTAAACTACATAATATTTATTTACGAGGAGAAGTAAATGAAGATATGTGGAGTAATTTAGTAGATAAAATCAATGAGATAAAAAGTTCAGATAAAGAAATTGATGAGACAAATATCGGAACTTTATCTTTATTCGGAATTAATGTTCAAGCAATTCATCCACCAATTAATATATATTTATCTACTGTTGGTGGATATGTATATGATATGTTTGCTATATATGATGAAATAAAAAACTTAACAAATGAATATGAAGTTAATATTTATTGTGTTGGTAAAATCATGAGTGCTGGAACAATTATTATGTTAGCAGTAGATTTAAATCATAGATTTGCTTATCCAAATACCTCATTTATGTATCATAGTGTATCTGGTGGAACTTGGGGATTTATTAAAGATATGGAAGAAAATGTAGAAGAATCTAAAAGACTTCATAAGTTAATGTGGAATATTATTCAAGAAAATACAAAGATTCCATCAGAAAAACTTGATGAGATATATAAATGTAAAAAAGATTGGTTTATAACATCAGAACAAGCCAAGAAATATAAAATTATTAGTAAGATTATATGACCGATAAAAACTTACAAAATGAAATGAATGTTTTGGTTGCACAAGTAATCAGAATTAATCCTACATCAAATACAAAAGAAGAATCCATGCAATATAAACAAATTATTGCTAAAGCTGTACAATTAGGAATGGATTACCAAAAAGATAAAATTAAAAAAGGAATTGATATAGTATTTAATGAATTAAATAAATAAAATCAATATTATATTATGAAAGAAAATTTTGATTATATAGTTGATAATGGTAAAGTTATCGATATATCAAGTACTAATGGATGGATTTGCCCAAAATGTGGTACACCGGTATCTCCATCATTATTAGTATGTCCAATTTGTGGTGGAAAAAGAACTAATGAAAACTTAAATGATGGAGAACAAATGATTTTTGAAAATTAAATCATATAACTTAACAATAATAAAAGAAAGAACTTTACATTAATTTGTAAAGTTCTTTTTTGTTTTATTAATAATTATTTTTATATAATAAACCAATTTTATAAAAATATTAAAAAACAATATACTAATATGGCAGACATAAATACCGAATCTAAAAAGTATATTATATATACTAATGCCACTGAAAATTCTTTAATCCAATTGATTAAAGAAACAAATAAGTTGTATGAAAGTTTTTATTCTGTAAATGATTATTATGTATTAAGTGAAATCATAAAAATATTAAAAAATGGAAATTCTATTGAAGATATTCAAAATAGATTACCAGAAGTTTTAAATAGTTTTACTAATGATAGTGATCAAGTACAGGACATAACTTTATGGGATCCTGAAAGAATTAATCAATTATCTCAAGAAAATAGTGAATATCAACTTTGGATTAACCAATTATCTGATTTAGTTGGAGCAAATTATTCGGATGATGAAAATTTATCAGATGTCAAGAATTTTGATCGATATGATAGAAATCAATTAACAATTATTGATACAAGAGTTAATCAAGCAATCACAAAAATCAATAATGAATGTGGTGACTTTGATTCAAAAATCGAAAATAATCTTTCTAAAATCAATAGTATTGTTGAGAAATCTCTATATTTTGCAGAAAAATATGCAACTCAAGTTGAAGATATTCAATCTCCAGATAAAAAACATTATTCAGTTTATGAAGAAGATGTCAAACAATTAATGGATGATATTACTTTAACTGTAGATTGTAAAAATATCTCAACTCCAACTACACCTAAAGAAGTTGATCAATATACTATTATTGTTGGATATAAAGATTTACCAGAAAATAGATTGAATAGATATGTCCAAGAATTAAATGATTTATATAGTCAATTATATAATGAAGATATTTATGAATCACAATATGTATATGTATCTTTGTTAAATGAATTGGTAAATACTTATGAATCTGGTGCTGATAAATTCTCTAAATTAGGTGAAATTAAAGCTTCAAATAATTTATATTCACAATCTTCAGAATCTGTTAAATCTTTAGTTGATGAATTACTTGAAAGCAATACTCAAATTTATGATAATGAATATGTTTATAGTGAAACTGATAAATCAACTATATCATCATTAGTATCACAAGCTAATCGTAAATTATCAAATGTAAAGAATTCTAATGCTAAAGTACAAATGGATATTGATTCTTATACTGAAAAAATAGCTTCAGCTCAAGAGGAATATTCACAAGATCATGATGGTGAACAATACCCATTAGAAGAAATCGATACTACACCTAAAAAAGAAAGTACTTATGAATATGTTACTCCTTCATCAGATATTTATTCTAAATCATTACCAGTAATTAATGAAATTATCTTAAAAGATGTTGAAGGAAATGATATTTCTGAAATCACATTAGAAGAAGATGGTCAAACTTTAGAAATCCATTTATCTTATAAACCAGAAAGTCATAAATCTATTCAAACAATAACTGTAGAATCTCAAGATTCAGAAATAGTAAATATTGATGAATTTGATTCTTCTATTATAAAAATGACAAGTAAAAATATCGGTGAAACTAATATTTCTATTAATGTTGATGGAGTTCAATTAGAAATTCCGGTTTCAATTATTGCTAAACCAATGGAATATTATGTATATTTTGGTTCTGAAAATCCAGTTTTGAATAACCAACAATTAAATGTTGAATTAAATGGTATAGAAACCCATTACCAAATGAGTGAAATTATTACTAATGATAATTCATCTCGTAAAATTGATGATCAATATTTAAATTATATAGTTTTACCACTTGAATGGTTTAGATATACTCAAATATATAATTCATTAAATATGCCAATTGAACGTTCTCATTTTAATAAATTAATTACTTATGATGATGTTCAATATGTTATGGCTGACCTTACTGAAGATCCATTAGAATTCTCGGCAGAAAATCCATATTTATATATTAAAGAATTATCTACACCAATTGATCCTGTGATTATTCCAGATGATGAACCAGAACCACAACAATTTACTTGGTATTTAGGTGAAACTGAACAGGAAAGTTTTACAACAGATGATTTTAATCAAACAGGTACTAAACCAACAACATTAAATATTGGGGCATCTTCTGATAATACCGTAACTGTTTGGATATATCCACAATCATGGGGTAAACCAACTAAAATTTTAGATCCAAACGGAAATGATATGACAAATGGATTCTTATATGGAGATGATTGGATGACTGTTCCTCAAGATTATTATGGAGCTTGGATTCAAATACCAGTTGCTGGAACAATAACATTAACATGGTAAATATAAAATAAAAATATATAATAAATAAATTATTATGGCAAAATATACTAATGGTCAAGTAACTTATAATAATGTTATTAAACCATCATTTTTAACAAGCGGTAGATTAGCTAAAGGTTCTTATCAAACCGATGAGGAAAATAATTTAATTAATAAACCAGGACCTTTGGTGAATGCTATTGATATTGATTGGAATGGTGCAACAATTAATGATTTAGTTGTTAATAATACTTCAGATTTACTTGAAAGATTAGATAATACATATACTAAATCTGAAACTGATGAGAATTTCCAAACTAAAGGTGATTATTTGACTGAGCACCAATCTTTAGAAGGATATGCAACAGAGGAGTATGTAAATAATCGTATTTCTGACTTAGTTGGTGCAGCTCCAGAAACTTTAGATACTTTAGAAGAATTAGCACAAGCATTAGGTGAAACAGGTAATATGGATGCTATTAGATCTGCTTTAGAAAGTAAAGCTAATGTTGGTGATTCATATACTAAAGAGGAATCTGATAGTAAATATTTAACTGAACATCAATCTTTAGAAGGATATGCAACTGAAGCTATGGTAGCTGAGACATATCAACCTAAAGGTGACTATTTAACTGAACACCAAGATTTATCTGCTTATGCAACTAAGCAAGAAATAGAAGATGCTGGTTATTTGACTGAACACCAAGATTTATCTGCTTATGCAACTAAGCAAGAAATAGAAGATGCTGGTTATTTGACTGAACACCAAGATTTATCTGAATTAGAAGAATCTATTGCAATTGTTGCTAATGATTTACAACAAAAAATTGATAATACTCAATTATCTGCTTATGCAACTAAGCAAGAAATAGAAGATGCTGGTTATTTGACTGAACACCAATCTTTAGAAGGATATGCAACTGAAGCTATGGTAGCTGAGACATATCAACCAAAAGGTGATTATTTAACTGAACACCAAGATTTATCCGCTTATGCAACTAAACAAGAAATAGAAGATGCCGGTTATATAAAAGAACATCAATCTTTGGAAGGATATGCAACCGAAGCTATGGTAGCTGAGACATATCAACCTAAAGGAGATTATTTGACTGAACACCAAGATTTATCTGCTTATGCAACTAAGCAAGAAATCGAAGATGCTGGTTATTTGACTGAACACCAATCTTTAGAAGGATATGCAACTGAAATTTATGTTGATGATAAATTCTCTCAAATAGTTGGTACAGCTCCTCAAAACTTCGATACACTTGAAGAATTAGCAGCTGTTATGGGAGATCTTAAAGTTGTTGATACTCCTGCTCAAGAAGCAACATATTATGAAGAAGGAGATGAACTTCCAGAAGGTGTTCAAGTTGGTGATGAAAAAACTCCTGCGGTAGAAGAAGTTTCTCATAATATGACTATTTCTGAATTTGTGAATGAAACAATGCAATCAGTTAATGAAAAACCAGAAATAGCTGCATTAACAAAACGTTTAAGTGATCTTGAAAAGTTTGTTAATAGATATGTTACTTTAACACCAGAACAACAACAAACAGTAGCAAATGATGCCACGGTTACAGAAACTTTAGCAAATACAACAAGTGTAACAATTGAAGAAGGTACTATTGCTGATATTGTTGTACCAGAAACAACAAAATCAACAACAATTACTGGTGAATTAGATCCAAATTCGACTTTAGAATTAACATCACCTAAAGGTGTAACAATCAATAATACAGGTACTGAACCAACTAATTTAGTTGTTAATGCTCCTGCTAATGGTTCAACCCCAACTGTAACTCTTAAGAGTGGTGTTTATGACACAGTAACAGTTCAAGATGCTTCATTAACTGTTTCTAATGATGCCACTGTACAAAATGTAGTTATTACTCCAGAAACAACAAAATCTACTACTATTAATGCGACATTCGTTGAAGGCGCAACTATAACATCAAATTCTGAAGCTCCAATCACTGTAACTAATAAGAACGTAGAGGGTGAAGAAGTAAGTGTTACATTAAATGCTCCTGGGTCAACAGTAACTCTTAGTGGTGGTAAATGGACAACAATTTCCGGTGAAGTAAGTGAGAATACATTAATTATTAAAGGATCTGCAAAGATTCAATCACTTAACTTAACTAAAGGTAATGTAATTGTTGAAGTACCAAGAGAAGAAGATATTCATAATGTAATTACTGGTGAAATTACTTTAGGAGAAGGTTATACATGCACATATAGAAAATATGATATAACAAATGAAAATTCTTCTAAACTTGGTGGTATTGGTGAAATGACTCTTCAAGAAGATATTACAAGAACATCTTCAATAGTTGCTCCATTAGCTCCAGCTTATAATGCTGTTTGGATTCTTAATGGACATAATATTACAGTTGAAGGAACTCCTAAGTCTGGTGTATATTTGAATAGATATACTTCTAATCTTGAAGTAAAAGGTAATGGTGTAATACATGCAGAAGGATCTTATGGCTTATGGAATAGCACTACAACTGGCAAGATTATTGTTAATGATGGTGTTACTGTTGAAGCTCAAACTCACGCAATTTATGCTGAGAAGGGAACAATCGAAATCAATGGTGGTTCATTTAAGTTAACAAATGCTGATGTTGCCGATAAAGATGAAAATGGCAACTTTAAATTCTTATTAAACTGCTATGATGCTAACTATAAAGCTGGTACTGCAAATATTATAGTTAAAGGTGGTAAGTTCTATGGATTTAATCCTGCCGAATCTTATGGAGAACCTAATGGACCAGTTAATTTTGTGGCTGAAGGATATGAATCAGTTCCTACAAATGAAGCTTACGAATATGGTACTGTTTATGAAGTAAGACCTATATCAGAATAAGAACAATATATTTACTATAATAAAGAAAATGGAACCTTTTAAAAGGTTCCATTTTCTTTTAAAATATGTTTTATTTTTAAACTAATTCAAATACCGGACGAACATTGCATTCTTTGATATGTTTACCATTCTTAGTAAATACAAATGGTTCACATCCATCTTTACATTCAAATTCTGAAATACGTACAGTAACCAAATCACCAGGCTTATAGTTAATCAAATCAATAGAGTCAATTGAAGCAAGACCAGTAATATATTTATCATTCAATTCTACAAAAATACCAGTTTTCTTTTGTGAATTAATAATACCTGTTACAGTACCTTCAAATTTATTATCAAATGTAACATTAGTATGTTCATTAGCTAACTTCCATTTGGTATAAATATCATAAATATTATTATTACCAAAAATTTGAAGAACTTTCTTACGTGAACCAACCAAAGATTTTTCAATTTCTCCAGTCTTATAGTTAGTCTTATAATCAACAAATTTCTGTGGGACAATGATTACATCTTGACCAATCCATTTCTCAAAATCACTTTCAATATTCAATACAATATGAGATCCTGGAATAAATACTGAATGGGTATACATCTTACCTGTCAAATCATAAAGTTGTTTAATAACTGTATGACAAAGATATCCACCACGAACTAATTCATCAATATGTACTTGAATACCATTATTATTTCTAATAGCATCATTAACAACATTTACCCATGATTTGTAATATGCATTAATAACTGATACATAATATTTGTTATCTCTTTTCTCACTGACTTCAAATAACAACTTATTATTATGATTCAACAAATAGTTATTAATGTTGGTTTCACAATCTGTGAAATTTTCTTTACAAATAATCTCATCTTTTACACCAGGAATATTAAAAATAATTCCTCTTCTATCAAATGATTCAACTACACCGTTATAAACTTGGCCAATTTCTAAGGTATAAACCTTATTAATCATTTGATTTTTCAATGTAGAATCTGAAATTGGAAGATTATAAAAAACTTGAAAAGATTTAATTAGATTCATATTATGATATGCCCTTGACATATACTTAATACGTTCTTTATCATTCTTAAATCCAGAAAAGATATCATCAGAAATATCTTCAAAAGTAATTAATTTTTCTTGTCTGTTTTTAGACATTTTAATTTTTGTTTAAAAGGTTAAAAAATAAGTTAATTATCTCGATTTATCTATTATAAAATAGTATAGTTTGTTAAATAAATTTAAAATTATTTTATATAATTTTAACAAAATTTTTAATTAAATAGCTTTAACTAATTTATCATTTTTATCTGGTTGTTTTGGATTTCCATATTGATCTGTTGCTTTAGAACAAGTACCATCTTCTAACCATTGGAATTCATATAATTTATCTTTAATTTTTACACTCCCATAAATTATATTAGGAACCTCTTCATAATCAACTTTAGTAATAATAACTGAATTACCATTAGCTGTCATTACTGGTTTTTCATCATTTATCCATTGTTCATCAATATTATCTCCACGATTTTCTGTAATATATTCTCTTAAAGTTTTCATAAGTATCTCAAATATGATATATATATAATTAAAAATAAATCTAAATCAATTGTGATATTTTATTTATATATTGTTCTTGAGATAATTCTTTCGTTAAAAACTTATAAGAATAAAAATATTTTCTTAATCTTTTAATAGCATTATTATCTAATTTCTTTAGTCTAGTAATATCCATATTATGTTTCAAATCCTCTATTTTAACTAATGTAGCAATTGGATCTTGACTAATTTTGATAATATAATCTGCATATGTATCTGATTTGTCATGTGTTAAAATCTTGACAATTCTAATAGTTTCATTTGAAATTCCAGCAAGAGAAAGATCTGATTCTGTTACTCCACAATCCTCCATAATATCATGAAGTAACCCAACAACTTTCCCACGGTTCAATTCATCGGTATTCCATGAAAATATGTTATCAGAAACGGAATATAAATGTAATAAATATGGTTCTCCACCTATATCTTTTTGTCCTTCATGATATTTCGAAATTAAATCTAAAGCAATACTATATTCTGGTGAACTATACATATTTTTCTAACCACTTATTAAATTTATTATTTGTATATTTTATAATAATTAATATAGTCATTAATATGATAAATATCAAATTAATAGTAATAACTTGATGAAAAATCACATAACATATAATTCCATTAATTAACTAAATTGAATAAATAATCTAAAAAATAATATCTTTATTTTTCATAAACGAAATTTACTATCAAAAATTTCCATTAACATATTAAATTGCCAAACTGTTGTAATATCCGCACTTCCAATAGATTGACATAGATAATTATCAATGTGAAGATTCCATATTCCTCTATTAGTTATTCCCTTAGATATATCGAGCTTAATATAATCATTATCATTATCTATATCATCCGTATAACGTCGCCAAGAAGAATAATCTTCAATAAACATCGTATCTTGATAATATATACATTCCTCTTCGGTATCAGTACGTTTAAATCCAGATTTAAACAAAATATCTTCAGTTATAATAGTTTGTTTATCAATACTAGACTTTTCTGAAATAATATATTCTAAGAATTTACATTGATTATCATAAGACTTATCATAATTTCGATACTCTAAACTAGTTATTTCACGAATATAACGATTGATATCAAGTGATTCAATAATTTTCTTTATTATTTCTTTATCATTTTCTTCACTATTTGTTTTAAAAGCATGAACTAATTCATCTTCTTCATTAAATATTCCATAAAATTTATTTTTCTTCATTTTCATTTTCATTTTTATGTAATTCTTCAGATAATCTATTTAACTCTTCAATTGCCTCTTGTTCTTTACGTTTCTTTTCAGCTATTTCTTCTTTCCATTCTTTATCTAGCTTTTCTTTCCAATTTTCTCCATAAGCTTCAAATTCCTCAGCTAAATCTTCATCAGTATATTCATGATCATAATACCAAAATAGTTTTGGATTTCGTTCCTCAATTTCAATATCTACATTATAATTATCTTTCCACCATTGTTTAACGGTTTCAGGATTTGCTGTAGGAGAAGCTCCTAATGCAATACTACAATCAAATGATGATTCTTCTCTATCAAATTTATAAAAATCTTTACAATTTTTAAGATTTTCTATTACCACATCATAAATTTGTTCACCAACATTAGCTGCACATTCTGAACAATCAAAATCTTTCATAATTGCAAGAATCTGTTCTTTCAATGGTGGAACTTTTTCTGCACTCCGATAACCAGGATGTTTAAATCCATTTTTATCTATTTTTGTTGGAATATAACTATTTTTTAATCCACCATTTAAAAAGTATTCTTCAACAATCTCAACATCACCTATCCAATATGTTTTGATATTATATGCATCTTTATATTTATCACGAATATATAAAAATTCATCCATAGATAAATAATGACGTTCATATATTCGTTCATCTTTACCTATTTTACCAGATCTAAATTCTTCTAGTAAATTATCATAGTCGGCTTCTGGTTGAGATTTTGCATACATCTCTTTCATACAATCATGAAAAGCCTTTCTAAAAATAGTATCTCTATCTATTATCATATTATTTTATTTTAATTAAATTATGATGATTTCGTGGGTATATAAACTTTTTTAGTGATCCATTATAATACGGATAACAATCTTTTATAATCTTTACAATAATATGGGTTTGGGTATTTTTAAATTTTATATCTACAATTTCACCATAACCAATTACTGCATTATATGAACTTGTTGTATCACCCCAAGCAACCTTATCACCAATATTTAAAGCTTCTCCTTTAATATCAACTATTTCCGTAATCATATTTTAACAATTATATTAATTTTAATTTTACACAATCAGCAACTAATTTACCATCTGCACCAGGCAAATTAGATTTAATTTCTTTAATAACCACTCCAATTTGTTTCTTTTCAATACCTCTTGGATAATTATATGCCAGATATGTCTCAATATCTTCTAATGTAGGTAATGTAGGAAGTAAGTCTTGGAGAACTCTCATTTGTGCATATTCTGCATCAGCAAGGTCTTTCCTATTGTTCTCTAAATAAATCTCAGCAGAATTTGCTCTATCTGAAATCATCTTATTGATTAATGTAATCTCTTCAGAATCATTATATTCACGGGCATTCTTTGCTGTTTTAAACTCAAGGATCTTAGCCTTCAAAAGCTTATAAGTCTCGGAAGCAACCTTATCATGAGCTTTCATTGCTTCCATAATTTTCTTATTAATATCTATCATTATTCATTTTTGAAATATTTTTTAATTTCTAATGCAATCAAAAATAATTGCATATGGTTACATCTTTGTGGATTACTATTACATCCAATTTTTATATTTGAGTTATAATATTCACAATTTAAACAAGGAGAATGATCACATATTTTCAAAAGTTCATCTTTTTTATTTGGATTGATACAAATTAATCCAGAATCAATTAATTTGTCCCTATATGCATGTTTACCATCATGATATCCGTTTTGATAACTTTCATCAATAAGATTTTCTATCCTTTTCTTGATTTCCTCTTTTCCCATATTTAATTTAATATTTTTGTTTATCTGGTATAACTCCTCGAATACCACCTTTTGGATTTTCCATATCTCCTAAATATCTTGGGATAATATGATAATGAAAATGTTGAATTGATTGTCCACCAATTACTCCTATATTTGAACCTATATTAAACCCATGTGGATTATATGTTGATTGTAAATATTTTATACATTTATCAATTATATCAATAAGTTCAATTTTTTCTTCTTTAGAAAGTTCTAAATAATTTATTTTATGCTCTTTAGATATAATCAACATATGTCCTTTAGTAACCGGAAATTGATCATATATCACATTAAAATATTTAGAGCTTAAAATAATATCTTCACAATTTAAATTACAGAAAACACAATCATTCATTTAAGATATTGTTTTAGATAATTTTTAGTACTTTCTATAAATTGACATGAATCTCCAATACACCATCTAATATAATTTTGGTCAACCGATGCAACATATTCTACTGATAATCCTTTATATTTACCAATGTTGAAACATGGTTTGATTTCATTGTTAAATTCGGCATCAGAAATTACATTATCCTCACCATATATTTTCTCTGGTCCATAAGGTTGTTGTTTGGTTTGGGCTAAAAAAATAGAAATAGTACCTTTTACATCTGAAAGAGCATCATGAGCGGTTAAACCACGTTCTTCCATTGTTTTCCCAACATACCGTTTATAAGTATTCTCTAATGATATACCATTTCTTCTTTTTTCTTCTAAGAAAGCATCATAGCAATTCTTTTTAGAGAAATCAATATCATATCCAAATTTATTCAATTCAACTTTTAAAAATGGAATATCAAAGCTATTTCCATTATACGTTAATATATTATCGGTATCTTCAAATAATTTTACAATTTGTGGAGCAATAGTAGCCATAGTTGGTTTATCTTTTAACATTTCTGGTGAAATGTGGTGCTTAAAATAAGCTGGTATTGAAATAGTGTAATTTCCACATGGTTGTATTAATTGTGTTACTTGTTCAAGAATTTGATTAGTATCAGTATCAAATTTAATAGCTGCAAATTGAATAATAGAGTCTTTAATCCTATCTAAACCGGTTGTTTCAAGGTCAAATATAATAAATTTCATAAATCCTAAATTTTAATATTAAACTTGGTTAATTTAATTTAATATAGTATTAAATAAATTATTTTTTAAATTTCAAAAAAAATATCATATATAAAATTATTTTTATATAACACATAAAATATATTAGAGTATAGAGAAGTGAGAAAAACTAATCTTTTTTATTTAAAGGATAATACATCTAATTTTTTGACATTTAGTAATTATGGAGAATATTTAACCGGAGTAGTATTAAGTACTAATCATAAAATATATCCATCATCATTCATTTGTTTAAATTTAGATTTTGATGAAGAAGATAAATCAATTATAAAATTTAAACAATTTTTGATGAGATATTATGAGAATAAATTAGCTTGGCTTCGTGATCAATATGATAAAGAAAATCATAAATGGGAGGAAATTTCTGAATTGAATTTATTATTTCAAGCTATTTATTTATTTTTTGAGAAAATTCCAGATATTCAATATTTTGGAGATATTGTGGAGCATGATTATACTGGTACTTATTCTGATTCAATTTGTATTGTAGACTTTAAACGATATAGAAATATCGAATTATCTTTATTAAATAATGATAATATTAGTTGTAATACTTCAAGTAATGATTTATATGGATGGGATGTAACTTTAGAAATATCTGATGAAGATGAAGATATTTATAAGGCAATTGTTGATAATAATGATAACAATAAATTATATAATTATGATGAAATCTTTGATATCAATATTTTAGAAAGCCCATCAATTCCACAAAAAATCAAGTTTAATTGTGTAATACCATTATTTGATATCAATGATTTAAATTATTCAGAAAATAATTACCAAATTAATGAAAAAAATTTAAATATAGTTCAAGAAGATATATATCAACATATTCCTTATGGAATTTGGTTAACTAAAGATAAAGATACATTTATTGAACTTAATCAAAATTCTGACAATATATCTCAATCTTGGTCATTAGTAATTAGTTCTAAATTCTCACCTTATCCTTATGGATTAAAAATTAATGATGAATTGAAAATTGATAATGACCAACAACTTATCAAACATGTTGAACAATATACTTATAGTGAATTATTAGCTAAACAATCTGAGATCTTAAATGTTTTTAATCAATTAATAACAAATTTTAATGATTTATCTAATAAAGTTAATGCAATTGAAAAAACAATGCATGAAATTAATACTTTAGATATAGACAATATTAAATTATTATTAAACTCTACACAAGTTGAAATAAATAATAAAATGGATAATCTAAAAACTGAAATTGATGAAAAATTAGATAATCTTCGTTGGAAATCAATAAATACATACAAACAATCAAATGAATAATAACTCTTTAAAGGAATATTATATACAATTACATAAACTTAGTCAAAACAATACTAAGTTAATGAATGCTATTACAGAATCATTTAATTCATATTCTCCAGAAGTTGTCATCGATTTAGATGATAATGGACAATCAATACGTATTCCATCATTTTTATATTTAGAAAATAAAATTGAAGAAATTGAAACTTCCTTCAATTATTTATTCAATTTACCAAAGAATGGTGAAGCATGGTTTACAAAAGATACAAATATGTATAAATTAAATGTTGTACATTCTAATTTAGTACCACAAACTTTAAATATTGATTATAACAATTCATTAAATATTGAAGATAATAATTTCCTTAAAGATTTGATTTTCCCTAAAACATCATTAAGACTTGATATATCTAATTTAACTAATAATATTAATAAAGTATTAGTTAAAAAAATTGTAATATACAATACTAATTTAGCAAATGATATTTTTAATGATACCTCTTTAAATTCATATAGTGACTATAAAGAAAAATTATATTTATCAACTAAGAATGTTGATTATGATGAGTATGATTTAGAATTAGGAATACCAATTAAAGAGATTAGTTATGATTCCAAATTTGATATATTATCTATTGAAGAAGGATATCCAAAATATGATGATAATGAACCAAATAATCTAATTTATAGAATTCGTGTAAATACTTTATATTATTCTAATGTGAATGATAAATCTATTTCATATAAATTAAAAGAAGGTGATTATTTATCATTAAGTACTTATTATAATATTTTTAAAGTTAATAAAGTTGAAGAATATATTAATTATGATAATGGAAATAATAAAGAATATATAATTGAATTAATTGAAACTAATGGACATGTCACATTATCAGATATTCAACATAATTCAAATATGTATTTTGTATTATATACTGATAACATTTCTAATATTAATAATTATGTAGATGTTCCAATTAATAATGACCAATATATTATTTTATTTGTAAGTTCAATTTATAACAATGTAAAAAGTAATTGGTCGAATGGTATCAAGATTAACTTAAATGAAATTTATGTAAATGATGGAAATAATCAAATTTCATATTTAGATTATTTTGATAAATATTGTATTAATGTTGGACAAATTATCAATAATATTGCTAAATTCATATATGTTCAACCAGATAATTATACTAAGCAAGAACTTAAAGAATTAACAACTGGAAAAACAATACAAGAATTAGTTACAAATACTTTATATAAAGAAGATTCAGAAGTTGTTTCTATCACTGTATTGAATGACCATCTTGTTGATGATGAGATTTCAGATAATTTAGCAAGATTACATAAACAAAAACTTGAAATAACTAATAACTTAAATAATATCAATAATAATATTGATAGTACTTTTAACCAATTAACAAATACCGATTTTTCACAAGATACTTCAGTAACTCAAACTTTCTTGAAATCTAAATTAGATTCATATTATACAGAAAGATTAACCCAACAACAACAATTAATCTCAATTATAAATAATATTGATTTGATTAAGAATGACATTATTGGGTTTGATAGTTTGAAATATAGAATTAGAGGTGTTACTAATGCTTCAGATTCAGATGAGGTAGGTCTTGAAACCAATATTTGTAATTATTTAAAAGAAAACTATGGAGTACAATGTCAATTGATAGGTTTAGAAGTTGAATATAAATATAAGAATATTCACTCTAATTCGACAACAGTTGAAAATAATTCTAATACAATTTTCACAGATTGGATTCGTGTAAATAATATTGATAAGCAAAGATATTTGAAATTTGATAATATCACTAATGATTATACAATTGAATATGTCAATTATGATACTAATACTAATATTATCAAATGGAATCAAATTGATATTCCAATTCAATCTGGTGAAGATGTCATTTTACGAATAAGATATAAATATAATATTGGGCAACCATTTATCAATTTATATACACCATGGTCTAATAGTATAACAATCTCATATACCCCAGAACATACCGGATCTGTGGTAGATGTTAGTACTATATTGAGAGCTAATGAAATAGATTTAAATAATAGTAAATTCATTTCTGAATTGATTAATGGTGGTTATCAAGAACATATAACCAATAAGATAGTTGATAATTCTCAAGTTTATTATCATATGCCAGAAAACATATATTCTGGATTCAATACTGCTGAAAATAAATTCATATCTCTAAAAGATAAACTTATAAGTATTGATAAAGAAATTAATGAATATAAAGAATATATCAACAATGAATTGACTAATGAATATAAAGTCTATTTACAAGATGATAAAGATCAATTGATTGAATTAACTAAGAATACTGTAAATACTATTAATTTACAATATGATAATGATAATTATGATACATTTATTCGTAAAGAATTTAATCTTATTATCAAAAACACTGGGTCAATGCCAATTAATTTCTATAGTATTTTCCCAGGAAATACAGATATTCCATTAATTCATTCAAATATCAACCATTATATTTATAATAGAGATATTCAAGATTATGAACGAGTACCATTATTATTAGATAATATCACAAATGTTAAAGATTCTATATTTCCACAAGTCTTAGGTCAATGGATTTATTTCAGATATAACAATATCTATACTAAAGAATATTTATATTATATCAATGAAATTCAGAATAATCTTGATAATTCATCTATTATGAATGGTACTCCTTTGGAGTTTAATACACAAATATTCAAATATTTTATTAATTCTAACAATAATCAAATGTTATTAGGATTTAGAAATAGAGAATATCAATCTGGAAACATCAAATGGAATGTCTTAACAATTGATTACCAAACTAATACTATTAATTATGATAATATCAATTCATCTAATAGTAACACTAACAATTATTATGATGAAAATAATATCAGTAAATTTGTATATGATAATATGATTCTTAAATATGAGCATATTCCTTATGTTTCATATATTGATGGTAAAGAGAAATTTATGGATAAAGATGTTTCAATTGTAGATGAATTCAACCAAAATTCTCAATTATTAAATTCAATAGGATTTAATAGTATTAGTGATATATATGGTATGTTCTTAATTCCTAATCTATTGAACAAATCTCAAATTATTTGTGATACAGATAAAAACAATCAATATAAGAAACTTAATGTTGGAGAATCATTAAGTATTCCAATCCTTTGTGAATATTTTATGGATTATGACAACCAAAATAAAGATATTTACAAAACTATAGCATTTAGTCTTCAAACTTCTCTTACTAAAGATATTGATAATTATATATTTAAAGTTGTATTATCTAACAAATTAAAATATAATTCAACTCAACAAGAAATATATATTCCATTATTATCTTCAGAAATATTTTAATTAATCGAATATGAATAACACAATTTTAAACGTACACGGATTACCTTTAAAACATATAATAACTAAAAACAAAAAATCAATAGAATTATTAAAAGATACTGGGTCATTAATTGTATATGAACCAGAGAATTCTGATTATCGTGAATTATATTTAGGAAGTTATTTCTTAGCTTCTGGATTTGGGGCAAAGTCTCGTGAAGAACAAAATAATCTTAGTTATTTAAGTAATTCATATAATGATATATATGCATATTTAGATAATAGAATTAATGACTCTTTTGCTTATTCATATTCATTATATGGAATATTAGATCAAAATAAAGTTGACCGAGGAAACAACAACTTAATAGATGAATTTAGAAATGTTGCAGATGATATTGACAAGTATGATTTGTCTTATAATGTAATGCAATTTGGAACAACTAAGAATGATTTGATTTACCTTTATGAACTATATGATCGAATTCATTCATTGCATATTTTACAAAAACTTGAAGTTACCAAAGTCAAATACACTATTCGTACTGATGATGGTGTTGAATATCCAAACTATTCATATATTCCTTATTACACTAAGATAAAAGATATTATTGTTACAATTAGTGGTAATACAAATGATGCAAATGGAATTAGTCAAGTATATATTGAATTTAATGATAATGTTTCAGATACTACAAGAGTTATCAATATGATTGATAACTTGGATTTGAATAATTCAACACCTGCTATTACATCAAATCAAAGTTTTGAATTAAAACTATATAAAAATTTTGGAAAAGATTATATTTATCAAATTCTTAGTCCAGAAAACCACCCAATCAATCATATTCAACTTAATATCAATTCATCATCAACTGATGTATTGACTTTAAATAAACTATCAGCTGAATTACGAGATATTATAGATAGTTTTGATTTAGTATTATATGGTGCTCCATTTATATGGGTATTAAAGAAAGATGTAATGATTGATAACATTTACTATGAAGATCAAGCTGATATACAATTAACTACATATTATAAAAGACAAGTTTTACTTAATAATTCTAATTATGGAAATTCATATCAAAGTGTTATTGAAATTTCAAAAAATAATACTAATAATCAATTTCCTTCATATATTTCAATTTTAATACCAAATGACTCGGAGAATACTCCATTGAATATGGTTCGATTAATTAAAGCCGAATATATTGACCAAACTACTAATAATATATATGATATTACTCATTTTATATTATTTAGAAAATTTAAATCATCTGGAAATCAAAATTATATTCAATATATATTTGATAGTAGTTTTGAACCAAATGAAAATTATAACAATATAGCTAATCCACCATTTATCACTCCAATTCTTGATGAAAATGATAAACCATATAATTTCACTCTTAATGAAGGAAAAATTATATTAACATTTATCAATTCATCTTCAAATATTGATACTTTGTCTTTAAAGAATTCATCAGAATATTGGATAAATTATTCTGGTACCGAAATCAATTTTCCATTATCAGTAAATAATCTATCATAAAAAGAATAAATAAACTTTATAATTATTATTAAATATAAGATATTTTATAAAAGCACAAGAATATGCAAAATTATTATAATTCCATATCATCAACTAAAAGAGTAGCATTTGTGGATCAATTAACTGATGCACAAGCAAAAACTTTGTCTAATCAATATCCATTTGCTATTTGTTTTGCTAATAATTGTGATGAAAACTCAAATCCTGTTATTTGGTATAATGGACAAAGATATGGTATTGTTAAAGTTAATAAAGACTTGATTGTAGTTGGTGAAACCTCAATTGGATTAAATCTTGATAATAATGGTGAATTACGATTAATTTTATCAGATTTGATTGATACAACTAAGTTAAATACTATTCATTATTTATATGATGGAGATAATTTTAGTGGAAATATTAGAAATGAATATTTAGTAAATGATGAAAATGATATACCAGAATTATATACTTTAAAAAATCAATTTATCTTATCATTTAATTATTATAAGAAATATGAAGGTAATCCATATAATGATAGTAATATAAATCAAGATAATATTGATTTGAATATTAGTAATCCTGAAACAAATGTATATTATATTAAAACAACTGATTTTAATAAAGAATTAAATTTAGGATCTAATGATTTATATAAGATTGAATATAATTCTTCATATAATAAGTATGTATTGACAGTTCTGAATAGTGGACAAATTAATTTACAACCTACATTTATCATTAATAATGAAATCAAAAAAGGATTTCCACAACAATTATCATTAGTATATTGTCCAGATTTATGTAATTGGAAAACATTAAATAGACAATCACTAAGTACTCTTCAATTTGATGTAGATAATCCACCAACTATTACTTTTGATTATGATAAAGGACAAGTTACTAATGGGATAAAAGCATATTTATGTTATAAAGAGAATGGATTAGATAAACGAATTGGTGAAAGTGAAATTTCTCCAAATGATAATATATCAAATATTATTATTGAAAATAGTAGACTATTAGAAGATTATAATTCATTTGATATTTTTATTAAGCTTGTATATACTGAACCATATACCAATAAAGTATATGATAAAAATCTTAATAGATTAAAAATCAATATAGGAAGTTCTAATAAATTATTCTTTATTGGTGAGAATAATAATGAGAATATCAATGATGAAAATAGTTATAAAAATCCTCAACCAATTGAAAACTTACTAAACAATTGGCATTCTTTAGACTTAAGTGATAATAACTTTAATAATTCTAATTTACAAATTAATGAGAATACTGTAGTTTATTTACCAGAAGGATATTCATTAGGTTTACCGATTTATCAAGATGAAGCAATGACTCAACCTATTCAAGATCCTGTATTTACTAAAACTGAAGAATATATCTCAAAATATAATATCAAATATTATAAATGGGTTATTAGTGAAGAATATAGAGAAAGAAATGACTTATATTTCTTAAGTATAATTTATAAAGAAAATAATATATAATTAATATAAATAATATGGCAAATGTATATGTTAATGATATAATTAAACGTCATCCAGAAAATCAAGAACAATATGTGGTTGAAGCTATAGATATCCAAGGTTTATTTGAATATCTTAAAACTCATATTACTTTAAATGAACATGAACTTGAAGTAAAAAATGGTAAACTTAATATTGTAGTTGATAATGAAACAAAAACTTATTATACTATTACCTTTAATTATAATGGGGCCACTTATAAAGGTACCCAGAAACTTCCAACTACAACTACTTCTGAAACTATATCTGTTCAATCTGGTAACCAATTGGGAGAATTACCACTGGATTTAATAAAGAAATATACTATTAGTTGGAATCAGGGTGATGGTGATGTAATACCAACAGGTGGTGATACATTTGTAGAACATACATTATCTGGATGGTATACTTCAGAAACCGGAGGATCACAAATTAATTCATCCACTACAGTTACTGGAAATCAAACTTATTATGCACAATATAATCAATCTACCGGAACTTTAAATCAACCATCTAATACATCTGGTTTACGATTAACTAAAGATATTAAATTTTATAATGGTACAAATAGAGTTGAAACTATTCAAGCTGTAGTTAAATTTAGTGAATGGGATCATGATTTATCTAAATTTTCTATTAATAGTGATTTAACAATTACCGCACAATATGAAAATATATATCGTTCAAAACAGAAACCACAAGATATTGCAGATACAGATACACAAAAATTTGTTGGATGGGCAACTGAAGATGGTAATCCGGTAGATTTTAAGAAGGATCCAGAGGAAAATTATCAGTATACTTCTACAGAATATTATGCAATATGGGAACCAATTGTACAACAATCTACATGGTATTTAGGTGAAACTGAACAGGAAAGTTTTACAATAGATGATTTTAATCAAACAGGTACTAAACCAACAACATTAAATATTGGGGCATCTTCTGGTGATACCGTAACTGTTTGGATATATCCACAATCATGGGGTAAACCAACCCAAATACTAGATGAAAATGGTAATGATATGACAAATGCATTTATATATGGGGATGATTGGATGATAGTTCCTTCAGATTATTATGGTGCTTGGATCCAAACACCAGTTGCAGGTACTATAACATTAACATGGTAAAATATAAAAATATATAATAAATAAATTATTATGGCAAATATACAAGTAACAAAAGGAAAATCATCTTCAACAGCAACAATAGATGGAATACAGTTTAATAAAATCCCAGTATCTGGTACCCAACAATTAGTATTAGTAACAAGACAAAATAATCCATTTTTAGCAACTGGAAATTATACAGATATTATTCCTTCTATCAATGCCGTAGATATAGATTGGAATGAAGCAAATGTAAGCACAGGATTTTTATCAGGTAGTCATTCTAAAACTATTAAAACAACTGGTGATTTATTATATTGGTTACAAGAAGATTTAAAAGCTGCATCACGACAAGTTTCTACATTAAAAGGACAAGTTACAGATTTACAAAGCACTAATGCAGCTTTAAATGAAAGAATTGTTAAATTAGAAACTTTAGTCTCCGGTTTATATAGTGCATTAGCAGATGATACTTCTAATAATTAATATAAAACTACTAATAATAAAAATTTAAATGTGCATTGTTTTTGTAAGCAATGCACATTATTTTTTAATATTAAATATATTTTTATATATAAGAAATATTGAATTCATTATGCTTGATTATAAAATATTAAATAAAAAACCAAGAATATCTAATGAAGATGATAATGATCTATATATAGATTTATTGACTCCAACATTTGTCAATCAAAAAATAATTCATGGTCAATTGATAGCCGTTAACCAGTATTATGTGGCTAGACCGGATTTAATTTCTTTGGCTATGTATGGTGATGATAGATTTGCTGATATTATTTGTAAGGTTAATGGAATTTCTAATCCATTTGAATTAAACGAGAATGATATATTATTTATTCCAGAACCAAGTGAAATCACCAATTTGACTACTAATGTGGATAAACCATCTGAATTAGTTACCGATGAAAATAAAAATTTATTTAAACAAAACAAGGTAGATAATCGTAAAAAAGTATCTGATAAAAGATCTTCTAATGAAATGATATTTGGGCAATCTAATTATATCATTGATAAATCTGCTGGATTAGTTTTCTATTAAGTTATGGCTGAAGTAAGTGAAGATTATTCATTAAAAGAACCTATTAATTTTACGGACCCATATGTATTACATGATTCAACTTTAAAATTACCTGTTATCGTTCAAGAGTTTGCTGAAAATGATATGATGGATGATAAAGTAGGACATGCAAATTATCAACCGGTTTCTACAATAAGAACAGCTGGTGTCTTATATCCATTAATTCAGCTTAATACTAAATTAATTGATCATTCTCAAATTGAAGAGATGATTATATATTATGATAAATTTTTACCAACAATCAAGTTAATTATATTTGATGATAACAAGTTAATTCAAAATACTGATATTCCTGGGTTGAATAATGTATTGAATGTCATTATTGTTCCAGAGGTTCCAAATACATATAAGAATATTTCATTACCATTTCGAATTACTTCAGTTGAGGCAAATGGACCACATGTGATTTATTATGGTGAATATAAAATCTTACCATTCAACAAAAAACAAACGGTTGAACTTCAATATATAGGTTGTCCAAATACTAAAGGAAAGGTTGGAAGTAATAATGTTCAAATGGATAATGAAATTATTAAGTGTAATCCAAGTAACAATCCACGTCCTAATACATGGGAATTGTTACATATCATAGCTAATAATTGTGGTTTAGGATTTTGTTCAACTAATGAATGTCAAAACATTGAAGATAGATTACCACGATTAATGTATAATAAGAACTATTTAGATTTTATTGAGCAACAAATGGAATTCTCGGGATTAGATGAGAATTCTGTTTTTGATGCATGGATTGATTTATATGGTTATTTGACTTTAGTGAATGTATCGTGGGTATTAAACAATGATCGTATTCAAGGAGATAATTTAGCTTTATATGCATTTACTGGTGTCTTAATGACAGACACAAAGAATAATGAAGCAGATGTACAACCAGTCAAAGTTCATCGTACATTGACTAATTTCTCAAAGACAAATACTCCAAGTAATATGATTTTTGTCAACTATAGAGTTATTGTGGATAATTCGGATTTACAACAAGGAACTGCGGTTTCAATGTATAATTTTGATTTATTAGATATTAATAATGGTAATAATTCTATTAGTCAATATGATGTTGAAGTTATTCGTGATTCATTAGATGATCAAAAGACTGAAGAATATGCTACAGAAGTTCAAGAAAATCTCGTGATTGAATGTAATGATTTACCAATTAACAAACAAAAACTAATTAGAGAAAAATTTTTCTCAAAACACCGTCAACGTATATTAGAAGTTGAGTTAGAAAAAATCAATTTTGGATTACAACGAGGAACTTTAGTGAATGTTGTTATTTTTGAAATGGATAAAAGAGCAAAACAATATATTACTTCACAAACATCAAATGTATTCAGTGCTGAACATGATGATCCTAAGCCAGATCATTTGAATGCTGGTGAATTCACTGATAAAGATTTGATAGATAGAAATGATATTGAGATGCCTATCATGAATTTGACAGGAATGTATTATATAGATAGTATGAGATTTGAATATGGATATAATAATAATGAGATCAAGCAATTTGTAAGATTAATCAAAAAATCATTCTTATCTAATATTAATAATCTTCATACATCGGTTAAATTAGATGAATCTCCAAAATAATATAAATTATAGATAATATGGAATATAATGATTTAATATATGAAAGTGGTCCAGTAAAATTTTCTGATTATGTATCTAATAAATATAACATAGTTCATAATATGTTATATAAAAATGCTTTACATAATTATTTTCATACATATATTAAAGATTTAGTCATGAAAAATCTTTTATATGGGTTATTCAGTTGTATGCATAATTGTTTGACCCAATATAATGATGATGAAACCATGATTAATTTAGAGGTTAAAGAAAATAATGAACCATTTAAAATATATAAGATAGATGAATTAGAGCATATTACAAATAAAAACTATATATTACAATTAATCAATTATATTAATAATTCTGAATTTAGTGATGAGATTAATAATGTATTAGATATGGTTGTAGAAAATGAGAATGATACATATAATTATATTTCATATTTGGTGACAAATATCTTATCTTTAGTTTATGATTTAAAATACAAAATTAATCAAATCACTCATTTATCAAATATCAATGAAGAATTTCAATATAATTACAATACTATTAATGATCAATTTTCTGACTTTATTATCAGATATAAGAATTCATTATATATTATTGGAGAAAATGATGATAATGAAAATGGTTTGATTTTATTTAATACCGAATTATCAAATGATGAGATATTTATATATGAAGATCAATTAAAGTCAGATTATCATTTAGGATTCAATAAATCTGGAAAATTTATTTTAGATATAAATGATGATATTGATATTTCTTCTATATATAATGAGTTGTATTATTTAGTTACTTATACAAATAATGTTTTGTTAAGTTTGTTTTATGATACTTTATCTCAAAAATATATTGATTCACATAAGATAATAGAAAAGAAACAATCAGAATATTTTTTACCTTCAACAATTATTATATATGAGAAAAAATATCCACATAAGAAACGAATTGTAGATTTGACACCTTATTGGAGTACTTATCAAGATCATCGTGATATAGAATTTAATCAAATTAAGATTTTAGATGAGCAAATCAATGATGCCGAGATTGAGAATATCAACTATGTCAATGGAAAGGTGAAGATGTACACTAAAATGAATGATTTTTATTATGATACTAATATAAGATATATTCATGGAGATACCAAGATTAATGATGATTTGATTAAGAATACATTTGTCAATAAAATTAAAAATATGTATTATGAATAATGGGATTATTTAAGAATTTTGTAAAAGGAATAGGAAATATTGTAACCGACTCTGCTATATCTGGATTAACCCAAGGAATACGACAAACTGAAATGAACAACCGATGGGGATTGTTAGGTGGTATTCTTGGAAACACTTCATTTAACAATGGTGAAAGTGAGATTATTGGTGGTGATGATTTATTATTTGGATTTAATAATCCTGCAAATGTTGGACAATTACAAAGTTGGAATACTTTCCATGCTAAACACTCTAGTAAATTTAGTGGAGCTGCTTCAGTCATTGACTCAACTGGTAAATATGATCCTAATGAAGATGGTATATATAAATTAAGTTTACCATCTTGGGGATATAATGATTTCATCAATGAACGTAATATTTTCATTAAGCACTTATCTAATGGATTTGATGAACCTGGTTGGTTTTATTTTAAGCTATTCTTTGAATTTGACACTAATTATGGATTGTTAGGAGGAATATTGAATCATGCACCATTATCTGATTATACATATGCAGAAAATAATAATTTAAATATTCGTCATGGTAAAGATGAGAATACTGATAGTGATAGAGAACAAAATCAAACAAAAGATCCTAATCAACCTGATATAACCGGAATTACATCTTACCCACAACCATTATCATTTGGAGATCAAAATAAATTCAACTATTATGGAGGTGTAAATACTGCATTTGATTACTTAGTGAATTGTAATGATCATTATAAAGTATATAGTTTATTACACCGAGCTGAATGTTTAGCCAAATTTGTAAGATTATTGAGTTTTATCAATTTGAATGCCCCATGGTTTTTTAAAGGAGTAAAAAACTTAGCTGCGGCTGGTAATCCAGTAATCAATAATTTCAATGAAGAAAAATCAATTGAGATAGAGTTAAATCAAGAAGCAATTGATATGAGATTAACTACATTATTAGCATTATATAAATATGTTTGCTATGATGATATATATAATGTTGAGATATTGCCGGAGAATTTACGAAAATTTGATTTATGTGTTGCCATATTTCAATCACCTATAAAACTAATCCATACCCCAATATATGATAACAATCGAAAGATAAAAGGATTTAAGCAAATGGGTGGTAATGACACAAATTCATATATGTCTTTTAAAATGTATAAGTTTATGAATTGTGAAATTGATATTACTTCTATTGGAGCACATATTCCAGAAATTAACAATGAAAATCCATTCCACTTAGGACAAAATACTTTAAAAATCAAATATGACAAAGTATATGAATATACTATGAATGAATTCATGGGAGGTTTTATGGTTGGTTCCAATGGTGTTTATCTTAATGATAACTCAAAAATTGAAGTTATGGATGCAGATTTAAATAGTTCATTTACCACATTAAGTGAACATTGGATTCGTGATCATATTGGAAATATTCTTAAAGGTAATGATCATTTTGCCCTTGGAAATATATATGGACAAGATAAAACTTTATATAAAGAAAAAAATAATGGCTCTATTGATAGAACCTCAGGATTAAAAACTAATTTCACTGATTATTATATTCAAAAAACCGCTTTGTTATCTAATAAGTTAACAGGTAACACTAATTCTGTTATTAATACAGGATTTGACATTCTTTATAAATTATTAGGTAGTTCATATCATGCTGGAACATCATTAGGAACAACTGGTGATGGAACCGTATTAAATGGCCATGGTGAACATGGAGTTGGATCAGCTGTTTGGTATGCTAAGATGGATCGATTGATGAATTTGACTAGTGGACAATCCGGAAGAGAATATCGAATTACCGTCAACAATAATGCAAATAATGCTAATTGGTCAAAACGACTACATGATTTAGCAGTCAATTCTATTAATGGATATAAATAATAAAAAAAAATCGAACCTTTATTTTAAGGTTCGATTTTTACATTTTGTATTGGAACTATATCCGTGATAGAATCTTCTCTTAAGTTATGATCATTTTGGTGAATAATAATTGAACTATATGCTTGATAGTTAATTGTTTTTTGAACATAGTTTTCAATCATATCCATCATATATTTAATATCATTTTTATCTAATACATTATCTTTGGTAAAATCAAATCTCTTGAAATTAATTAATTCAACTAAATATTGATATAGTTTATTTAATAATGAGAGATCAATATCAAGTTGGTTTTCATTAATATAATATTCTATAGCAATTTTAGCATTATCTAAGTCCGTTTGGATAATCTCAATAATATAATTGACAAAATCTTCTTCAAAGTTTTCTTTTATAAATTGGATAAATTTATTGTATAATTCTATATAATTCATATTTTCATGGTCTAATATGAATGTGACAATAAAATTCAAGTCCTTAGCATCAACTTTCAAATCATTGTTTATATCAAATATTTTCAAATCATATATAATACCTATAAGAGCTTCAATTTCTATTTGACTAATTATATTATCGTGATTGACATCCATCAACATAAATAAATTCTTGATAATATAAAGATTCTGAAGATCAACTTTACCTTTATTCAATAAGTCATATTCAATCACATATATATTATCATAGAATTTTTGAGTGATAATATTCAGATCATTTGTTGTCACCATTCCATCACCATCAGCATCAAATCTATTAATAAAATCTCTAATAATATCAATCTCATGGTCATCAACAATATTATTATCATCTAAATCATAAGGCTTCAAGTCAATAATCACCTCATCTGGATCTGAAGGAACTCCATCAATAATAATCTCAATATAATTACTTCGTTGGTTAATTGGTACAAATCCACCGAATTTACTAATAATTTGTGAAGTTGATATTTCTGTTCTTTCATTAATCACTGGATAATTAGTGCAAATCTTGATAGATATTGGTAAATTTCTGGTTGTTGTATCAGCTGCTCCTAAATCTATCTTATTCAATTGTATCTCATAAGATGAACTAAACTCAATAGAACATTGGATGATTTGTCCTAAATAAACAATATTAAAATATCTTTGGAATATCAATTCATCAAAAAGTTCTTGCATGACAATAATTCCTTCATTGAAATTACTGAACATATAGTTTAACTCTAAAGTCAATTCAATTGGGATACGTTTTATTTCAGCATTGAATCCTTTGATTTGTCCATTATCATTTCTTTCATAGTTTCCTCTTGCAAATGGTTGAGAAAGTTCTTCTTGTGGAACTTCAATATTTCCAAGTTGAACAACACATCGAGGCAAATCCATATACATTGAGTCTTCTCCACTTGTCTCATTCCAACTAAACTCATATCCATTAGATTCAACATACATGTAAGATGAGCCAGTGTTGAATATAAAATGATTAATTCCCTTGTCATATATTTTTATATGTCGATTAAGATAAGCAATTGTACCTTTAATCAAAATACTCAAGAATCTTTCATCTCGATTATATAAATCATTGAATTGCTTAGTATTCCATGGTCTAATCCAAGGAGTTTTCTTTCTATTGACTGTATTGTTATTTTCAATATTTTCTATATTATCCATATAAAATTTAATTTATTATATATAAAAATAATGAAAATATGCTCAAAATCAATACTATATTTATGAAAATAAAGATATTTTTATCAAATATATATCTATTAAATATATTCATGAAAATCATCGATATAAATGATATAGAAGATATTGTCATTGCAAAGATAGAGATTGACAAGAATGATCCAAATGTGAAAGGTCGAAGTGATTTGAATGATTTTATTCAGAAATATTGTACATTGTCAGATATCTTAGTAATTAATAATTCTTACAAAGCATTCAAATATATAAGTTGTTTTGGAAATCAATATTTGTTTTTGTCAAATAAAGATGATGAGAATGATATTTTAATTTTTTTGAAAAATATTAATTATAATTTCAATTCATTAAAAGAATTTGATAATTTCTCAAGTTTATCAAATCCAAATATTCAGATGTTAATTCATGATAATAAATATTATCAAATCTAAGCGATAGGAATATGTAGAATCAATCCAGGGACGTTTTTAAGTTGAAAATGATAAATTATATATTTCATACCTTAAAAACGTCCCTGAATTGATTTTTAATAGATGTAAAAAATTATTCTTCTTCTTTTTTCTTAGTGTCTTCTTCTTTTTTCTTAGCATCCTTTTCTTCTTTCTTTACATCATCTCGAGGATCTGCATCAACATTGATAAAATCATCAATAGTTTGATTTAATTCATTGACTTTATCTTCAAATGATTTAGTTTTTTGTGCATATTGTTCATCAGATGCACGTTTAGTTGAATTTCTAAGTCCTTGTGAATATTGTGATAATAAATCTTGAACTTGACTTAGTTTATTAGCATTATCTTTAGAAACTGTAACTGTCAATTTATTATCTTCAACCGAACAATTATCTAAATCAGCAAATTTATTTAATGTTTCTTCAGCATTCTCTAAATCTTTAAAATTAAAACTAATAGATTTACTTTCAGAAGATTCATTAATTGTTAGATTTTCATTAATAAAATCTTGTAATCTTTTCATAATAAAATTAAAATATATATTTAATTAGATTTTTCTTCATTAATTTTTTTGTTTCGTTTGTTATACGATTTGTGATATTTTTCATTAGTTATATTTATTTTATTTTTGATTTTCTTGCTATGAATTTGATCTTCATCATAATTTTCATTAACATAATCATTTAAATAATTAACTAAGTTTTTCATAATATTTATTTACAAATTTATTTGATATAGTCTAATGAATCATCTTCAATATCACTTATAATACTTTTTAACATATCAACTAATTCTTCTTTATTCATATGATTCAATTGTTTATCATACCATTTAATAAAAGAATTATAAGATTGTTTATGAGAATTAAATGATGGATTAAATTCATCAGATTCATATATAAATGTTTGAATGTCTTTCATAATTAAATATAATTTTTTATAATATATTTATATAAAATAAAGATATGGAAATAAATCGGCAAAATTTTCACCATATACTTTTACTTTGTTTTTATTTTCATTAATAATACAATCTTCAGCATATAATAAAATATTATAATAGTTATCTAATATATTATAGTTTGCATCAGATATATTTTGTATCTTAGAATTCAAACTACTACTATTCTTACATCCACATTTAGAATATTCTGGATCATTAAAATATAAAGCATAGTTTAAATCTTTGAATTCTTCGAATAATTTTTTGAGTTTATCTATTAAAACCATATTAGGAATAGTCAATTTTGAATTTTCTCCACTAATATAAAACCAATCACAATAGAATTGATAGTCACCAAGCATTTTCTTCAAGAATATTTGCATGGCTTGTTTATATACATCTACACATGAAATATTAGTAGTAGTATTATTAGTACTTCCTAATGTCGAAATCAAGTTTAATGAATTTGAATTTGATAATAATGTATTATTACTTTGAAGATTATTACAACAAGTTGAACTAGAAGAAGTATTTGTATTTAATAAAGTGTTATTGAATACTAAATCTAATATTGTTGAAGTATTATCATTACCATTGTTACGATAATATTCTAATACTTGTTTATATATTAAATTCTTAGTATCAACAATATTAGTAAATGTTGTTTCATCTAAGATAATTCCACAAAATGTAGATACAAAGTTCTTTAATTGATCTTCTGAAAAATTAAAATCTTTTAATCTATTCAAAAAATAGAAATAATGTAAATCAGTATCATCTATATCTGAATATATATCAGTATTAATTTTATTATATTGTGAATCAAAATAATCATTTACTCTATAATCATTCACATTATTTCTCAATAATTTTATTTTTGCATCATTATCAAATGTCATAAGATATTCCCACAATGAGAATGTCAAGAAATAATCTTTACCAATCTCAAATTGACCTTCAATTCCTTCAGCTAAAATATTTGAGATTTCATCAATGTTAGAATTTTGTAATGAATGTAAGAAAATTTGAATATCATTATCCTCAGCAAATATTTTATCATTAATCAAGATCAATAATCCAAATGCTGGATTGTTTTGAAATCCAAGCAAGTTTGAGATTAATAGATAATATTCATCTTTATAATAGATAATATTTGGATTTATGTTGTTCAATAATCTTAAATTAGTCATTATTCATCATATATATTATTTTATTCTTTAGTCTATAGTAATATCAAATAATTCTTTAATAGTTGAAGAAGAAATATCATCAGTTTTAAATAATTCACTTTCAATTATAGTATGAATAAAAGATTTGATTACATCTGGATTTTTGATATTTTGAGTTGTTATTTCACCTTCTTTAGCATAATACATGAATATATTATATCCAAGATGTATATTGAATTGATTTTCGGAAATTTGTTCTAAATATACGTTTAGATTATTTTCTAAATTCTTGTTAATCAACCCATTAATGTTCAAATCACTTGTATTGACACCATTTTGTTTTAATAAATCATTATTAAATTTTTCACAACTTGAATAATCATAATCTAAATCACTCATTAGAAGTAAAATATATTGTTGAATATAATTATCATCTTTAATAAATGATATAATATGATTATCATTGATTTGGGATTCAATTTCTTCTTGATTTTTATTTACAACTTCTATCTCATAATTTGGATAATTGACCATATTAGTAGACTTCAAACTACAAGTAAATATTTTACTTGAATTCATATGATTTTCTTCTAATTGATCTAAAAAAATATTACATTCAACCGTTTTAGGTTTTACATTATCCATTAATTATTTTATATTAAATTTATATAATTAAAAATAAAAATAATATATATAATATTTATTGAGTATTAGATAATCTGGATTTGATGATATTAATATTTCCAATAGCCGTTTGATTATTTGGATCAATTTCTAAAACTAATTGATTATATTCTAATGATTTATCAATATTACCCATTTGCCATTCTATTACATTAAGTTGTAAATAAGCATTCATTTGACATCTATAGTCATATAAGAAATCATTCTCTAACTTTGGGTTAGGATAATTAGTACACATCAAATAATATACTTTAGCTAATTCATTGTTTTTTTCTTTAAAGAAATAATAATCACCAACATAATACAATAAGTCTTTCCTAATTTTATTTTTCTTTAGTAATTTGAAAAAATAATCTATAAATTCTGAGTCATCACAAAAATATAATTTAATACAAGAATTGATTGGATCTACAAAATTTGAATCTTCAGTATCAATACATTTATGAAACTGAACAATTGCATATTCAGTTAACCCATGATTTTGAAGTTCTTGTCCATAGTAATATCTATTTCTTGAACTAAAATCCCAATTGGTTTTTTCCATATTGAAAAAAATATCAAGATTTCTAGAATTATGTGATACTTTCTTGTGATGTAATATTAATGATCCATTATTAAATACCTCATAATTTAAATTATGATTTGTAAATATTTGAATATATTCATGAATTGGATCATACCATTTTAGGTTCGAATTAGCTTTCAATATTGATGTTCTCCAATGAGGATTAGGATCACCATCATAATATTGATATCTTACATAATATACGTCATCAGTTTTATCATTACTTTCAGAAAATTCTTTTAAAGTTTGTATTAATATATCATTCAATGTGTCATCTCCATCACACCAAAATTGATAATCAGCAGAACAATCATAACAAGTCAATGAATAATTTCTAGCATCAGAAAAATTAAAATTCCAAGTATAATAATGGACAAACACATTATCATATTTGCTTGAATATTCCAAAAGAATCTCTAAAGTTCTATCAGTAGAACCGGTATCAGTAATATGTATTTCATGGGAAAACATTAATAATTGTTCAATTAAAGGGATAATATTTTCCTCTTCATTTTTTATTATTAAACAAGAATCAATTTTCATTATAATGATTTTAAATATTATTTTTATTAAATAAATATAGTTATTTGATTAAAATGAGTTCAATTAAAGATTTTGATATTTCAAAAAAGATAAGTGGTGTAATTAATTTATCTGATATCGGTGATTTACAAGAAACATATAATGAATTAAGTCAAAAATCTGGATTATCAGCTACTGAATCCAAAGCTAAATCATTATATGAAACAATACAGTCATATTATTATGGAGCAAATAATGAAACTGATGATTTAATTTATGTTTATGATACTTCTGGTAATTCTTATTACTATTATGTAATTAAAGAAACCAGTAAACAAGATATGAAAGCTTATATGGTATTTCCTAAAGAAACTAAACAAACCGCATCAGCGAATGCCATATCAATTATAATTAATGAAGATGAAAACAATAAATCATATTTAAATATTGTTAATGATAATAATAATATGCATACTTATAAATATGATAATTTAAATAGAATAAGACGTGGTGAATTTATGTTTCCAATTAAAAAAGATTATCAATTACCATCACTGGATAAAATCAAACATGATAAGAATATTAATCAAATTTGGAATGAATATCAAAGTCAAGAAGGTATCAGAATTAAGAACAATAATTTTAAATCCGAGTATAAACATTTTATTGGTAAATCTGTTATGACACCATATTCATATTGGAAAGCATAAAGTTATTTTATATATTTCTTCTTTTATAATTCGACTAAAACTTAACTTAAATTCAAATATTTAGGTTAAGTTTTCTGTTTTTTAATAGATTAAATTTATTTTTACTTATATATAAATAAGATTTTATAAAAATGATATTTGGGAATTTAGATAATGCATTAAGTGGTGATCAATCAATTATTGAAACCATTAATGAAAATTATAAAGCCTCATTGTTGAATATCAAGAAACCTACAAAATGGTCAAAGATATTAACAACTTTATCACATTATGGAATGAGCTATGATGACAAAATATATAAAAACATCCAAGCTATTCCAGCTGATAAGCTTTTACAAGATAAAGATGAAGCTAACTTATTACAACAAAACTTATATGGTACTTGGCAAAATAACTGGAAAATAAAACCAGAAGAAGAAAAGACTTTTACAGAAAAAACATTTGATCAAAAAAGAATAGTGTTGCGTAATATGGCTATGCAACCTGAATTAGAGAATATCTTAGATCAAATGGCAAATGAATCTATTGTATATGATGATGAAGAAGCCTATATTTGTCAACCATTCTTAGATAAAGGATTGATTCATGATTTGAATGAGCAAAATGCAGCGGAAATTGACAAGATTATTCAAACATCATTTTATAAGATTTATTTGTTATTAAATTGGAAAACAAATGCATGGGATGAATATAGAAAATATTTGATTGAAGGTGTTCTTTGTTATGAGATTGTATATGATAATCTTGAAAATCCTAAATCAATTATTAACATTGTACCAATAGATCCAGCTACATTGACTAAAGTTGTTGAAGATATGACGGTCTATTGGGTACAATTCAAAGGAATACATGGACGTGAACGTAAATTATTAGATTCACAAATTATTTATGTAAAATATGATGATAGTGGAGTATCAACTAGACAATCATATCTTGAAAGACTTATTCGTCCATTTAATTTGTATCGTATTGTTGAGCAAGCCCAAGTGATTTGGACAGTAACTCAATCTTCATTCAAGACTTTGTTTACTATTCCTATTGGTTCAATGAATAGAGCTAAAGGTATGCAAACATTAGCAGCAGCTATGAATAGATATAAAGAAGACATATCTTTCAATGTTGATACTGGTGAATTGATGGTAAATGGTAAACCTAATCTTCCATTTAATAAAGAATATTGGTTACCACAAAATGAATCCGGGCGTCCAGAAATTGAGACCTTAGTAGATAATGGACCTCAATTGAATGATTCTGATCAAATTAAATGGTTTGAGACTAAGCTTTATAAAATGTCTAAAATACCTATCAATCGTTTTGATAGAGAAGCTGGAACAACTTGGTTTGGTACAGATCCAACACAAGCTTTACGTGAAGAAATTGATTTTGCAAGATTTATCATTAGATTACGTAATAATTTTGCACAAATTATGCTTAAGCCATTACGTATTCAATTAGCATTGTTATTCCCAGATATCAAGAATGATAAACGAATTTTAAATAGTGTATCATTACGTTGGAATTCTTATAACTTGTTTGAAGAAATGATGAATATCGAAGTTATGAGTAAACGTATTGAGTTTATTGCAAATATGAAAGATAGTTTGACAGAAGTTGATTCAGAAGGAAATGATGTTCCATATTTCTCAATGAAGTTCTTGATACAAAAATATTTGAAGATGTCTGAAGCTGATCTTGATTTGAATGATAAATTGAAATTAGAAGAAAAACTTAAAGGTAAATCTGGAGAAGAAGGAGCTGAAGATGAAGAAAGTTCAGATGAGACTGAAGAAACTGGAGATGAAGGTGGAGGAGATGAAGCTGGATTAGAACAAGAAAATGGTGATATTGATGATGAGATGATGGGTGATGTACAACCAGAATCTAGTGAGACAACAGAAGCATAAATATAATGAATGTAAGTATTTTTTATGCAATTGATTAATTGTGAATTATTACCTGGAGTAATAAAATATACGGATGATGAACTAAAATTAGGAAGAATCAAATGTGTGATTCCTGGGTATGTTGACAATTCATTTTCTAAAGAAAATATGCCATGGGTTAGACCATTAGGAATGTTCAATCACCAATCTTTCTCTAAAATGATGCCAGGTTATAAAGTTTGGGTTCTTGTCAATAAATCAAATTATAATGAATATTGGTATTTTCCATTTTTTGAGTTAAATGATATTGCTAAATCTTATTTGGAATCTGTATATGATGATGACCAACCAGAAATTCTTATAGCTCATAATCAAGGAGGAAATAATGCTTTATTGACTTATGATGAATCTAATGGATTTAGTGAGAAATTAGGACAACATCATATTGATTTACACCCAGATGGACACATATCATTATTAGGTGGTACTGGTGAAGTAGATATTGATGGATCAAAAGTCAAAGTTGGACAACAAAATGGAAATTATCAACCAGCTGTTTTAGGAAAAGAATTATTGAATATATTTAAAGAATTGCAACAATCAATAGAAATATTAAAGGGTGCTTCAGTTGGTATGTTATCTCCATTACAACCAGGATTTACAAAAGCCTCTGCAGCAGTTGCTAAAGCAGATCAATTTATAGCACAAAATGTACAAGTAAACTAAAATATATGGGTAAAGGATATTTTTCTATTGATAATCTAAAGGGATTAGGTAATGATAAATTTGAGCAATTGACAAATTTAGCTCTTGATTCTGGGGCAGCATTCTTATCTGGTAAAGTAACTAATGTTGCATTTAAAGCTGCACAAACTGAATCAGGTCAACAATTGACTGGTATAGCTGCTGGTACTGTTGGAATTGCCGCAATTGGTTTAGAGACTATCAACAATTCCGAAGAGATAATTACAACTTTATCACAAGATATAATATCTGAATC